>Ga0114922_10006104_pt1 | contig 11083 bp, 13 predicted proteins | sample AartaG_FD_100975 | JGI IMG/M metagenome (GOLD analysis project Ga0114922, IMG submission 100975) | Deep subsurface microbial communities from Aarhus Bay to uncover new lineages of life (NeLLi) - Aarhus_00045 metaG | ecosystem: Environmental > Aquatic > Marine > Oceanic > Sediment | place...
CAGGCCGAATTGGAGATGAGAAGGGATCGGGTGTTGAAACAAAGGGTTGAGTCTTTCATAAGAGAAATATCGGATACCAATTAATTGTTATTTTCTATTTTGAGGTTTGACCCCAAGGGTTTCTATTTTGAGGTTTGACCCCAAGGGTTTTTGACCCCAAGGGTTTTTTTCTGGCATGCGGTTCTCGGTCGAAAGGGGAGAAACCATTGCCCGCGAAAATGGGTTGCAATTAATCGAATAAGGTTTTGTTACTTTCTTACCAGCGTCCACATCCCCCAACAGCGTCCACATCCCCACACATCCCCCACGAACCTGCAGCTCATCTCGCGCCTGTTATGTTAAAATAAAGGTTGACTGTTAATCTGTCTTGCCTTACCTTAAAGTAAGAAATGGAATATGAGTAAGGAGGAAGCTTCTTATGACCTTGGCTACACTAACAAAAAAGGGGCAGGTAACAATTCCGAAAGCAGTTCGGGACTCCCTGGGATTACAGACAGGAGATAAGCTTGAATTCGTCATCACTGAAAGCGGAAAAGCTCTTTTTAGACTAGTTACCAAGAAGGTCGATGATGTCTTCGGAAGGTTACACAAGTCTGGACGAAAGTCTGTTTCCATTGAGGAGATGGATGACGTTATTAAACAGAAAATGCGGGCGGCTTTCAAATGAAGGCTGTGGACACTAATGTGTTGGTTCGATTCCTTGTGAGGGATGACGAGAAACAAGCTAAGGCTGTTTACAGGAAATTCAAACAAGCCGAGGCCAACAAGGAAGTTTTGTTTATTCCAGTGCTCGTTGTGGCATACCTCCCATTGCCACTACGTTAGGGAAACTAGTTGCTTTGAGTGGCTGTATAAAGGTCTGGAGTCATTATGGAGCAGAAGGACGATCTCGCATCGAAGGAGAAAAACCAGCAACCCCGGAGGCCAAGTCAAAGTCAATACAAGTGATGCTGGGTGTGCTTAATGAATATCTTGGAAGTCAACCAAGATCCATGAGCGAGAAATGTGTAGAGGGGATTTGCAGAGACAATGCAAGGAAACTGATCAGGCATCTGCAGGGAGAGGAAAGTGGGATGAATTGATGGACGTGCCAAAAAAGCTCATGGAGTGAATCAAAGAATGGTCGTTACGAGAGCTGAGGTTTATGAAAAGGTCGTATTTGCCGAAAGGCCCGTGTGTCCCTATTGTGGCAAAGAGATGAAAGTGTGGGCATCTTATGAAACTGGCTTTGGCTGTGGCTCTAGATGGGGGACGCCATATCTCTTCATTTGCGCCAATGACGAGTGTCCGCTTTTTGTCGATGGTTGGGAGCACATGAGAGAGACTTACGGTCGACCATGTTCCTATCGATGCATATGCTATCCTGATTCGCGTAAGACAGAAACTATGGTGGTCTATTCTTACGACAAGTCAGGGATTATCGACGAGGCAACCATTTCTGCAGACAAAGCGCGGGGGACGTTGGAAGACCCTGCAGTCCAGGAATTGCTCAGCCATTTTGAGTCAAGAGGCTTAGAGAGCCTTCTGTCCTGCCTCTTTGACCGGGACGTCTATTACAAAGTTCGGTTGAGGGCTGCAGAACTCATCGGAGAACTCGGCCTACTTGAAGCTATTGAGCCTTTGCGCAACTATCAGTTTAGAGATCAGTGCATTGCGGATAGCGTACGCAATACCATCAAGAGATTACATGACATAACTGGAACTCGAGAATGCCCTTATTGCGCAGAGATTGTTGAGGACGGCGTTGCCACATGCAGTCACTGCGGGAGAAGTCTGTGAGGATAGGAGCCATTATGGGAGTCAAAAGGGCGTGCAAGAGGGGACGGCCATGACTTTATGCGTTTCGATTTGAGCCTAAATATATTACAGGGTCGATAATCCCGAGAAACGCATGAACACATGGCCGTCCCTTCATCCGTCCCTTCATCCTTATACTGGCACCCTGCATTATGTCACCTTTCGGGAGTTCCATTGGCAGAAGTAGCCTGCCAGGTGGGAGTTTCTTCGTTTGCTGTCTCCAGGGGTGCGTCCGGGGCAGAAAAATAACAGATCGGTTTCGAGGTCAAGGAACGTCATGTGGTCTACGGCAAGCGAAGCAAAAGGGCGTAGAACTGGCTATGAAGGCCCGCAAGGCAAGTTCTGCACCAACGTCCCCCTCGGGTCGACTATCGGTGGGTGGACATCCATGAAATCATAATAATTCCTGAAGCTAATCTTGCGCTATACGCGAAGTATGCCACGCAAAGCTCGCATAGACGTCCCGAGCGCTTTGCACTACGACTTTGATAGGAACTGGATACTTGCTTATGACCGACGGTGCTGGCAAGAAAACTTACACGTTCTTGACGCCCCGCGAAGAGGGGATTTTCTTCGACCATTTCCATGCGATTGCAATTGCACTCTTCCTGATTTTCAGCTCGCTAGGGGTCTTTGTCTCGGAGATGACCGTGGCCAAGGCCATGCTCCGTGGGCTTGTTTTTGTCTCGCCGATCTATTTTGTGTACTTGGTGTACGCAAAGCGGTTCGCCGACATGGTGACGCTTGATTTTGATGCGCGTAAAGTACGGTTTTCATTCCACGACGGGCGGGGCTCGTTTGAAAGGGATTTTCAGGAAATCAAGCGGGTCAAGTTTCAATTCTATCTCACTTTTGTGATGGACGACGCCAGAATCATGGTCAAACGGCCGAGGAACAAGAAGGAAATATTTGTGATGCTCAATTCCGTCTTCACGGTCAATCGGGGTATCTTTGGGGGGCTCTGAAAGACGAGCGCATTTTGGGATTTTAGAGACGTCTATTGTTTTATAACTTTCTAGGAGGCTGTCCGAGAATAGCGTCATTTCCCGGAAAAATATTTATCAAAAGCTAAAGAGTTTTTAGGCCGAGAGTAAATTCTGCCAGAATGATTTCTTTAAAATTTAAAGTAATTGAAAACATTTGGATTTAGCAAAAAGGCTAACGATGTGCTGGACGCCGACTGGGATTTCGCTGGCGCTCAATCCCAGTCGGGTCAGCACTACGGGTGATAGGATCACACCTTGCTTCAAGAGAAGAGGTCAGATGGTTAAGGAAGCAAGAAGTAAGAAGGAATTGGTTGATAAGGGGTTGGTCGCGATGTTCCTCAGGATGTCACCCGAGGAGCGCCTACGGGCCAATGATAACGCGATACGTACTATTCTGGAGTTGAGGAATGCCTACCAGCAGCGAAAAACCAACTGGCCCGGATCTAGGCGCAATACTACTTGCATTTCTCAAGTCGATTGACGCATTTCATCGTCGCCCAGACGACAAGGTGATAGGGCCAAAGGAGGGAGACATTTCGGGGACAGGCCATGCCCTCTTTACGACTCGCCTCGGCCCTCTTGATGTCCTGGCTAATCCGTAATGAGGTAACAAGATATGTTTGAAGATGATTCAACTAAGGTGAGAAAACTGATACTCTTTGTCGCAGCAGTATGGGCTGCGTTGGCCTTGGTATTCGCTATTACAGATTTGCAGGTTTCAATCGCTTTTGTCAATCCTCAGTCAAGATGGGCAAATCTTTTGGAAGACTGGGGTCGGTATCCCGGAGCTATCGCCTACATTTCTGCTTTCTGTATCCTAGTTTTCAGTCGCTTCCGTCTCTTTGGAAGGAAGCTCATGGTTTCCCAGCAGACAATGGTTTTTGCGAAAGTGACGCTAGGTGTCACACTGTTGAATGTGTATTTGTTTGTTCCTTTAACCAAGCATTTCTGGGGTAGAGTAAGGTTTTGCAATCTGGATTCATCGTTTTCGCAATACACGGCATGGTACTTGCCCCAAGGTCCCACCGGGCATGAGTCTTTCGCTTCTGGTCACGCAGCAGAAGGGTGGTTGCTACTTCCAATCGGTGTTGTTCTGTTTTCCGGCAGGAGTCGTGCAACACAAGTGATCATAACTGCACTGTCTATCGGATGGGGAATTGCCGTGGCAGTAAGCAGGGTTCGTTTGGGAGCGCACTATGCTTCGGACGTCCTGTTTTCCAGCGGTGTGGGAATTATGGCCTTCTTGTTGCTGTGCCAGTACTTCTCGTCTCGTGTGAAGGCGAATGGCATTGAGAAAAGCGTCCAGGCTGCTCCCAAGAAAGACGCCTCCTAACAATGCGGACGACCTGACTGAAGACCGCGGGCAGCTTTTGGCGACATTGCCGTTGATAACGCTTTTTGCTGAAATCACATTTTGTGCTTGTTTCAGGGCGGTCTTCAGCAGGTCATCCGCGACGTTGGGCATGCGGAAATTTACCCCTCCACTCAAAATTATTTACTCTGGTCTGATACTGATACCGGCGCTCTAACTGCTCTTGACCGACCTTTAAGACGCTCTCGACAAAATCACCATCACCCAGTATGCGTTCGTCACCTTTCATTCGATCCGCTCTGCCTCGAAGCGCTTTAACTGCTGACCAGCCCCCTAAACAGCCCAAACGCCGGCACCCGCCTGCCAACGCCTGAGGACAGCATTGAGCTTATGTGCCGGCACCCGCCTGCCAGCGCCACGGTCGCCGGACAACTGCAATTGCCAGCACACACGGCAATGGCGGGCAGGTCTCTGGCAATGGCGGGCAGGTGGCGGGCAGGCACCCGGTGTCCTGCAGCACATCATGATCCGTGGAATCGAGCGTCGAAAGATTTGCATCTGTGTGGTTAAGAAACTATTCAAAATCAATCACGAAAACACGAAAGTACGTAATCTTCTCAAGGCGAAAGCCGCAAAACACGAAAGAAGACATGAGAATCAAGTTGCGGGGGATGCTTTCCTGCGCTGTGGCACATAGAGTCATCACTTACTATGAAATCATGCCAGTTACCGGCATTTTTTCGTGTTTTCAATCTTTCGTGCTTTCGTGATAATTCTTTGAAAAGTGAACGCAAGGAGTCTTTTCTGCTTTTGGGCAGTCAGTGAGTTGGGGATGTCGCTTAGAGAACTGGCCCGGCGGTTGGAAATTAGCTCCCCTGGCGTGGGGTTCTCGAATGCAGGATGTAGCACTTTAAATATTATGTTGACAAATAATATACAAACCTATATACTTAGAAGCAAACAAAGAGGTGAATTCTATGAAAGCCATTCAAATTACTATCGAACCGGAATTGCTTGCGAAAATTGACAATGATAATGAAACCAAGAAGAAAGGCCGATCTGCATTTTTACGGCATGCTGCCCAATATTATTTGCGACAAAAAAGGTTGGAGTCCATCTCTAGACAATATAGCACAGGCTATGCCCGTGGAGTCACAAAGGATTCTGATCTAACCTCATGGGAGGATGAGCAGGTATGGCCAAAGATCTGAAGCGGGGCTGTATATGGATGTACAAATTCAAGAAGCCAGACAAACTACGCCCTGTGCTTATCTTAAGCCGCCAGGATGTAATCGGGCTTATCGATACAATTATTGTAGCACCCATAACTTCAACTATTTATGGAGTCCCCAGTGAAGTTATGGTGGGTATCGATCAGGGGTTGAAGCATGACTGCGCGGTCAATCTTGATCATATCCAAACAGTATCTGCTTCCAGACTCACGCATTATATCGGCTATCTTGATGAGGGTCTGATGACAAAAGTGTGCCTTGCCCTAAGAATGGCTACTGGCTGTGATTAAAAATTGGTCTGGCTCCAGAATAAAGATGTTCCAGGCGTTAGCATATGCCGTTGAGATGGGCGATGCCATTGCACGAGGCAACAATTATCAACTAATTGAACGTCTTGGAATTTCTACAACCTATTGACATTATAGCTATTTATTGGCTTTGTTGCAAAGTCAATCAGCAGTGCTGGAACGATGTGAACTCGCAACATAAGTATTGATATCCTCAATCCGAATGGTGACTCCAGGCAAAGGATAGGGGACAGTTTGCTGGATGGCCACTAACTTAACCTGGAAATAAGAATCTCTCGTATGAGTTTGGGGTTGGCTTTGCCTTGCGAGGCGTTCATGGCCTGGCCGATGAGAAATCCTATCACCTTTGTTTTGCCGTTACGGAAGCCATCAGCCGCAGAGGAATTTGCTGCCAGAACCTGATCAACGAGCAACTCGAGTTCCACAGTATCTGAGACCTGCCTAAAACCGGATCGCTCCACAATTGCCTCCGGTGTCTGATCACTATCAAAAAGCCTTGACAATACCTCTTTTGCTGAATTCGCGTTGACTTCATCGCGTTCCAGCATGGCCAACAAGCTTGCGAAGCGCGCAGGAGTTAGTGGTGTCTCATTGAAGGTTTGACTACGTTCCTTTAGAGCAGGGAGCAGTTGCGTTGCAATCCAATACGCTACGGCGCGCGGCGGAACGTCCTCGTTCACAACAGCTTCAAAATATTCACCCAACTCTCGCTCTGAGCTCATAAGCACGGCTTGTTCACGGATGAGTCCATACTGCTCGACAAAACGCTCCACTTTCTGACCGGGCATCTCCGGTAGGCGAGACTGCAATTCGGTCAGCCATTCATCCGAGATCACAATCTGCGGTACTGACGGATCCGGCACACACGGGCCTTCAAACTTGCAGCGCATCGGCGTGGTGACACATTTTTCGGAATCCCACAGCCGGGTGTGAAGCACTATGGCCTCGCCCGCTTTGAGACAAGCCGCCTGGCGGTTTATCTCATATGCGATGGCATCGCCAACATTGCGGATTGAGTTCATGTTTTTGACCTCTACCTTTGTGTTGAGCTGATCGCTGCCCCGGGGCCGAAGCGAAACGTTTACATCTACTCGCAACGTTCCTTGTTCCATGCTGCACTCAGAACTGCCGACATAGCGTATTTGTGTTCTGAGGGCACGGATAAACTCCATCGCGTCATGTCGGCTGCGCATATCGGGTTCGGTCACAATCTCAACCAATGGCGTGCCCGCCCGGTTAAAATCGACCAGGCTAATCGGCGTGCGTCCTTCTGTTTCATGAACGAGTTTGGCAACATCTTCTTCCATATGAATCTTGTGAATGTGCAGCCTTTTTGGGGCTCCGTCTTCGCCTATGATATCCAGCCGGCCATTCAGTGCCAGCGGTCGGTGAAATTGTGAAAGCTGAAATCCTTTGGGCAGATCCGGATAGTAATACACCTTTTGGTCAAACGCGCTTTCGCACTGGATGTCGCAGTTTAGTGCCAGGCATGTCAAAGTCGCCTTTTCTAATGCCTCCTGCCCGAACTTCGGTATGGCACCGGGCAGCCACAGGCAAATCGGGCAGGTATTTTGATTTGGCTCATCACCTGGCCTGTTAGGGCAATCGCAGAACATTTTGGTCGCACAGTTAAGTTGAAGGTGTATCTCAAGACCGATGACAGCTTCGTAATCCAAGCTCATTTGCCCCCTTTCGATAAATGTGACAGAGATAAAGCGGCAGACAACAATCGTGCATCGCTCAGACGGGGTCCGACAAGTTGCAAGCCAAGATCCATGTCCCCGTCGAACACCAAGCCCGGTAGGACAAGCGATGGCAGCCCGGTTACGTCAGCCAAAAGTGTCAGTGAAAAGGCATCATAAATTTCGTTGATCGTGCGAGCTGTGGCGGCATCAAATCCTGGTCGGCTTGTTGGAAAAACAAGCAAGTCTGCCTTGTTGAACAGCTTTTCGGTCTCCCGTACAAGGCGAGCACGTATGCGGCACGCATTTTCGAAAGCGGCATAGTTCTCAAATTGGAAGTAGGCGCCTTGGAGCATGTATGTCTTTACCAACAGACCGAATGATTCACCGCGAGACCGCAGGTACATCTCGTTCCAATTCTTTGCAGAAGTACAGCGATGGCCGTAACGAACACCGTCGTACTTGCCGCCGCTCGAAGATGCCTCAACAGAGCCGATCACATTATGCACCGTACGGAAAAGATCAAAATCTACTATGCTAAGCTCTTGAATCTTTAGTCCGGCTTGCTCCAGCCTTGAAAGTGCCAGACTGAAAGCTTCGGACTCGGAAGGTTCCAAAACATCCATTGATTCGCTGACCACGCCGATGGCACCCACCGGTTCCTTGGTTTCACACACTTGACTGAAGTCTGGCAGCTCACATTCGGGCCCAAATTCAGGCATGGACAGGTCGTGATCGTCACTGCCGACTATCATCCCCATTACCGTGGCAACATCTTCGAGCGTATTGGCCATGATGCCGAAGCACTCCATCGAAGGAACAAGCCCGATCAGCCCGAAGCGGGAGACGATACCGTAGCTGGGTTTGAACCCGAAGACACCTATTGTCGAGGCTGCAACACGCGCCTCACCCATGGTGTCGGTTATCAGCGCGATATCAACATGACCCTCGGCCAGCACTTGAGCCGCTGTGTCACCTGCCAGGCCAAAGCCGAGTTCACTCATGTGAGTGCTCCCCATGGTTTTTGCACCTGCTGCTCTGAGACGTTTGACTACGGTTGCATCTTCCAGAGCAATAAAACGCTCGAGTGCCACCGAGCCCGCCTCGGTGGGCCATCCGCGGACCGACATGTTCGGCTGAATGGCCACAGATTTTCCCGCAAGCGGTCCAGGTGCCGTGAGAGGAGGTGGAGACGAATCAATATGTGTAAAGATATCTGAGTGCATTAGTTCCATTTACGAGTTGCGTGTTGCGAGGAGGCCTTTTATATAGTATTGACCCACTTGGCCTACTCCAATATACTCGCCACCTTAAAGTAATTACCCTTAACCGAGGGGGCATTTCGGAACAGCTCGCCGTTTTCAGCAAGTGGAGATCTTCGTGCCACAGCCCCTTTCCTTATGCGATTGGTGACATTTACCACGGAAAAGAGGGGCTCATCCTTCCCTGCCTGTTCTTTTACGAGTTCAGCCAATGCCGCCGCCGCCTTCAATACAGCCGCTATTTCAGGCCGTTCCTTATGATCTATACCAATGCGAGATACCCAAGAGAGGGAGTCGATCAGGTCAAGCTGCTCCTGTGTACCTGGAAGCTTTCCTTCTCCAGCCAGATCGAGCAACTCGAGTTCGGCAAGTTGTTCATGTGCAACCACAGACGGTGCTGCAGTCAAGGGGCAGTGGGCGCTCCGGTTCTTTGGAAACGCAATCACTTCACGGATTGAAGATGCGCCCAGGATCGTGGCAACTACGCGGTCCATGCCCAGAGCAATTCCGCCGTGGGGCGGCGCACCGTAATCTATCGCACGCAACAAGAATCCAAACTTCTCCTTGACCTCACTGTCTGAAAGCCCAAGCGCCTGAAAAATTTTTTGCTGCACACCACTGTCGTTTATGCGTATGCTGCCGCCGCCAAGCTCCTCGCCGTTAATCACCAGATCGTAGGCGCGTGAACGCAGAGCCAGGAGTGCCTCACGGTCTGAGGGGTCAAAATCCGTTCGGTCAGGTGCAGTAAATGGATGGTGGGTCGAGGTTATACCCTCTTCGCTTTCCTCGAAAAGGGGAAAATCGGTGATCCATACCGGACAGTATGTATTTTTTGGGATTAGACCAAGTCGATCCGCAATGTGGAGGCGCAGCTGCCCGAGCGCTAAAGTAACAACATCGTACGCTGGATCGGCGATCATAAGCACCACGTCGCCGTTTTCGACTCCAAAACGCTCAATTATCGCGCGCTGCTCATCGCTGCTGAAGAACTGAACAATGTTGGACTCGAGGCACCCGCCGATCACTCGCATCCATGTCATCCCCTTTGCACCGAAGCCGGGCACGATTTGCTTGGCGTATTCGTTTTGAAGAACATTTTTGCTAAGCTTTTCCGATTCTCCCTTAACATTGATACCCTTGATGCAACCACCACGTTTGAGGATCTCCTTGAAGATGCCGTAACGTGTGTTGCCGAAGATGTCTGTAGTTTCGACAAACCTCATACCGAAACGTATGTCAGGCCGGTCTGAGCCCGTGGTATCGATTGCCTTCTGGTAAGTCATCCGTGGAAACGGCCGGGAAAGCGCAATACCGCCTATCTCGAACATCCGCACTGTGAGCTCTTCTAAAAGCTCATAGATGAATTCCTCATCGATAAATGACGCTTCAATGTCAAGCTGCGTGAATTCGGGTTGTCGGTTAGGACGGAGGTCTTCATCACGGAAACATTTGACTATCTGGAAGTACCGCTCGAATCCACTGACCATCAGAAGTTGTTTGAAAAGCTGGGGGGACTGAGGAAGCGCATAAAAGTGCTTTGGGTGAACGCGACTCGGTACCAGGTAATCACGTGCGCCTTCGGGCGTGCTTTTGGTCAGCATCGGTGTTTCGATCTCGATGAAGCCCTGTTCGTCAAGCGAGTCGCGCAAGCATTTTATTATCCGATGCCGCTTGATAAGCTGATTTTGCATTGTAGGACGTCTAAGGTCCAGGTAACGATACTCAAGCCTCAAGTCCTCTGCCACTGAGCCCACGCCTTTGACAATGGCACCGGCGACCATCGCTTTTTCCGATATCGGAAACGGAGGCGTTTTAGATTTGGCTACGATAGTCAGCTCAGTGGCCATGACCTCGATTTGCCCGGTCTCGATGTGTGGGTTCTCAGTATCCTTTGCACGCTCAACCACACGTCCCTTGACGACAATGCAAAATTCGTTTCTAAGAGAGGCAGCACGCTCGCAAACCTGCAAGGGGCTGAACTCAGGGCTGAAAACCACCTGTACGATGCCGCTTCGGTCGCGCAAGTGGATGAAAAGCACCTCACCGTGATCTCTTAGCGCATCCACCCAGCCCGTCATCTGAACCTCGCGACCAACATCGGACAGGCGTAGGTGCCCGCAGTATGATCGCCCCTGGTATGTCATGCCTTATTTTTCCTTTCGATCGGATATAAGGACGATGCTCGTAAGATGAGCATGGCTGTTACTACCAGACCTTGAGATCTCTTTCAAGCCCATTATGTCGACACATTGACGATCGACATATATGAATTCTGCTTTGAGTTGTGCAGATGTTCGGTGTGAAGCGGAGGAGGGGACGCTGACGAGCATCGTACAGCACATCTCTATGGCAGTTTCGCAAACGCTTTCCTGAATAGCAGGGACCAGCAATTCTAATTATGGGTTCTGGTCTGTTTCATAGGAATGCGCACCTCATAATCACGGGTATTGCATGAGACTAATAACCCACTGTCATTCTTAAATATAGTCGCTATAGACAGGGGC
>Ga0114922_10006105_pt1 | contig 11083 bp, 9 predicted proteins | sample AartaG_FD_100975 | JGI IMG/M metagenome (GOLD analysis project Ga0114922, IMG submission 100975) | Deep subsurface microbial communities from Aarhus Bay to uncover new lineages of life (NeLLi) - Aarhus_00045 metaG | ecosystem: Environmental > Aquatic > Marine > Oceanic > Sediment | place: Aarhus...
GGATGAATATTTTATCTGCCTCAGACCTGTGGGAGTTGATGCAGGAATATTCTCTTTCCGATATTTATCCTTTTTTCGACAGGAATGATGCCGAATTTTTGTTCCAACCGGATAAAAAACCAGACAAACTAAAGATCCGGTTCCAGTTACAGACCTTAGCTGTCATTCTTCAGGGAACACGTCAGATGAAAAATGCTGATTTCATTGCGTCTCAGCTTCCAGAAAACGACGGATATGCACAAGCCCTCTTTCCTCAACACCAAAAACGGATTCCATTCTTGCCGCATGAAGAATACCTGCTTTATCTTTTTACCCATCTGCAGAATTTAAAATCGGTCTACAAACACAGTGAAATGAGCACAAAGGATACCCAGAAGGTCATTTTTACTTTTCTGAGTCTGGGATTGTTTGCTTTTTCACAGACAAAAAGAAAAAAACACTCCCTGACAGATTTTTCTCATGCAGAACTCGTTACAATTTTAACAGCATTCAACAAAAAATGGCTCTTCGTTTTTAAATACATTTCAAAGGAACTCGGGCCTGTTGCCCTGAACATTTTGGAAAAATCCCTTGAAGAGACCAAAACAAAGTTGTCTCCTCTCTTCCAGAGTGTCAAGCTTCAGCCCAACGGAAACATCGATACAAATTCTGTACTCAAAGCAAAATTCAACTTTTCCAGCCAAGGGACAAAACAGACTTTGCTGACAGGACTGAATGAAATCATTGTGTCTGAAGTGCTGGCCGTAAAAAAAACTCTGGGAGATGAACATGAAGCCATTCTTGTTCAAAACCTTCACAAAATCGAAAAATGAAATATAGGAAGAAACAAATTTTAGCCCTGCTGCTCTTTATCACAATCTGTGTCCTTTTACTTTTGGTAAAAATTGGAACCTAAAAGAAAAGCCCTCATCATCATTCTCGGCCCTACCTGTGTAGGAAAAAGTGCCACTGCCATAAAAATTGCCAAAATATTTGATGGAGAAATCATTAACTGTGATTCCATGCAGGTGTATAGAGGATTTGACATCGGGACCGACAAAATACCTCTGGGTCAGAGAGAAGCCATTCCACATCATCTTCTGGACATAATATCTCCTTCAACCCAATTCGCCGCATCAGATTTTGTTCAGTTTGCCCTCGAGGCAATCGAAAATATCCACAAAAAAAACAAGCTCCCCATCATCACTGGAGGCACAGGACTTTATTTGAAAGCTCTACTGAATGGACTTTTCCCAGAAGGGAAGAGTGATCCAAACATTCGCAAGCGCCTTGAAGCAGAGGCCGAAGAAAAGGGACTCGAGAGCTTGAACGAAAGACTAAAAACTGTTGATCCCCAGTATGCAGAAAAAATCGGAAATAACGATAAATATCGCACTATCCGTGCTCTCGAAGTCTTTGAAGCAACAAATAAATCCTTATCTGAACATTTTGCCGGCACGCGTTCTTTTGTTGAAGATTTCCACGTTATGAATATTGGGCTCAAGATCGATAGACAATTTTTATACCCAAAAATCGAAAAAAGAGTGGATAAGATGTTCGCAGGAGGACTGGTCAACGAAGTGAAAAGCCTTCTCGAGAAAGGAGTGAATGAAGAGAGCCCTCCTTTCAGGGCTCTCGGTTACAAATATGTCCTGAAACATTTAAAGAATGAGATCACACTGGAAGAGGCCGTAATGCTTACAAAACGGGACACACGACATTATGCAAAAAGACAGATGACATGGTTCAGAAAAATGGAGGAAATTCAGTGGTTCCATCCGGAGGAATTTGATTCTTTAAAGACTCAAATAAAGGAATTTTTGGATTAATGATAGAAAAGGCCATCCTTGTTTTCCTTGGTACAAAAAAAAAAGACAGGTCAGAAGCCAAGGAATCGATGCGAGAATTAAGAGGGCTGGCTTCTACCGCAGGCACCGAGGTCATCCATGAAGTCTTCCAATTTAAAGACATCATCAGCCCTAGGTTTCTTATTGGGGAAGGAAAAGTCGAAGAGCTCCTTCTCCTCAAAGATAAACTCAAGGCAAACATTATTATTTTTGACCACAATCTTTCTCCCATCCAACAGCGCAGCTTAGAAGACGAACTGGACTGTAAGGTGATAGACCGCACACAACTTATCCTCGATATTTTTGCCCAGAGAGCCCAAAGTAATGAAGGGAAACTCCAAGTCGAACTGGCTCAACTGAACTATCTTCTTCCCAGACTGCTCGGTAAAGGCCAGGCAATGTCTCGTCTTGGAGGAGGAATTGGGACAAGGGGCCCGGGAGAAAAAAAGCTCGAGGAGGACAGGCGGAGAATCCAAGACAGAATTGCCAGGATAAAACTGAACATAAAAAAAATTCAAAAAAGACGACACCTCCAGAGAAAAAGCAGGAACACGGTTCCGGCTCCGGTTGTTTCTCTTGTCGGATACACAAATACAGGGAAATCGACTCTTTTTAACCTCCTCTCTCAGGAAACAAAAACCACATCCTCCCAGCTTTTTTCGACTCTGGATCCTGTCATCCGCCGCGTCCTCTACCAGGATGGACTTTATTTTTTTCTAAGTGATACAGTCGGGCTCATTAAAAAACTCCCTCACGAGCTCATCTCTGCATTTAAGGCCACTCTTGAAGAAGTGAAAGACGCCGATTGTGTCTGTCATGTCATCGATATCACGGCTCCTTTTATCCAGAGCCAGATCGAAACTGTAGAAAATATTCTGATCGATCTCGGGATTACTGATGTTCCAATCCTCAAGATATTTAATAAAATCGATCTGTTGCCCCACTCTTCCGGGCTCCTTGGGAAAAACACAAAATCCGAAAGTCAGAACGTCTACATCTCCGCTAAAACTGGAGAGGGGATCTCCGAACTGATGGAAAAACTGCGGTCTTTCCTCTTCAAAAATCTCAAGCTCTTCTATTTGGAAATCCCTAAACAAAACAAAAACATCGTTCAATCTTTCCCTAAATGGTCAATTGTGTTAAAAAGAAGAGAAAATAAAGAATGTTTCGAATGGAAAATAATGGCAAATCCAAATTTAATGCTCAATTTTCTGCCCTACATCAAACAAGGAGAGCCAAATTGGTAAAAAAAGTTATTCCTGTATGTATAGCCCTGCTCTTCCTGTGCTGGTCCTGTACGACTTATAGGCCCCCCTCACCCTCACTTTATATCGAACAGCTCCCCCAGTCAGTTATCTCAGAGATGTCTCTAGAGGAACGGATTCTCACGGAAGAGGCCTGGACAAATCTAATGCAGGGGGATGGGGATAGAGCCAAAAAGGCCCTCATCAAACTGGGGCAGGAAAGCCCTCTTTATTATGCTGGACTGGGGTATGCTCTTTACCTATTAGATGACATTCAAAAAGCCGAAGCTTTTTTCAAAGCCGCTCTTATCACTTTTCCGGATTTAGTCCTCATTCGTGTCGGATTAGCCCAAATTTACCAGGAAACAGGACAGGAAGACTCTGCCTTTACGGAATTCAGAAACATCATCAAACTGGATCCCGAACATGAGTGGGCAAAATCCAGATACAAGACTATCCAATCCGAAAAAACCACCAGGGCCCTTCAAGAGGCCAGAGCATATGTGTCTGCTGGAGAGACCGAAAAAAGCAAAACCTCTTACCTCAGAGCCCTCTTCTATTCCCCCGCGTCGGTTGACGCACATTTTGCACTCGCAGAACTCTATCAAAAGGAAAATAATTTTCAAAGTGCTCTTGTCCATCTCAAGGCCGCGAGCACAAATGATCCGGAAAACAGTGAAATCCTAAAACTGTACGGGGAGGTTCTTTTTACAATCCAAGACCATAAAAAAAGCCTGGAGATTTATGAAAAATTGAGCCTCAAAGAACCGGACAATCTCCAGATAAAAGACCGCCTGGAAATCATCAAGAACAGATTAGGAATTTTTGAGCTCCCAAGCCAGTACGACAACATCTCCAACAGAGAAGCTGTGACAAGAGAAGACATTGCCGCTGTGATAGGAGTGAAATTCAAGGATATTCTACAAGATCCAACACAGCAGCCCCCCATTATCGTCGATATCGCCACATCCTGGGCGGCAAAATTTATACTCAAGGTGACAACCCTTGGGCTCATCGATGTTTATCCCAACCATGAATTTCAGCCAACAAAAAGCCTGAACCGTGCGGAATTGGCAGAAATTCTCGTACGCCTCATTATGTACCTGAATGAACATGGACATAAATTCATTCAGCAGATCCCCCTAGACAGAATCCAGATTGTTGATGTCACACCATCCAATTTCTATTACCAGCCCATCCTCACCATCATCTCGTATGATATAATGAGCCTTTTTTCGGATAAAACATTCAAGCCCGACACTCCCATAACAGGAAGAGAGACCATACACCTCTTAGATATCATTTTGGCGTTGATTGAATAGGAAACCGGATAGTATTCTTTCCAGCATGAGTAAAAAGAATATTTTCACCGCAGCAAACATTCTCAGTATGCTGAGAATTATCCTTATTCCCGTATTTATGACTCTGATGCTGCACCACAGGGTAACTTTGGCTTTTTATGTCTTTCTCTTCGCGATTTCGACAGATCTCTTGGATGGAATTGCGGCCCGGGTCTGGAACCAGAAAACAAAACTTGGAACTTTCCTTGATCCCGCGGCTGATAAACTGCTTATGGCCTCCTCATTTATTTTTCTTTCCCTTCCGTCTCTCAGTGCGCCTAACACCATCCCGGTTTGGCTGGTGGTTATCGTGATTTTCAGAGACCTCTACATCGTTTCAGGATCGTTGATCTATATCCGGTTGACAAAAACAGATGAGGCAAAACCCTCAATGATAGGGAAAATGTGCACCGTTATAGAGATGAGCCTCTTGACCCTTGTACTCCTTTACAATTCACTCGGAAAAGCGCCTTCCTTTTTCACACAAATCTATTGGCTCACAATGGTCATGGCTCTCCTTTCCGCGGCACATTACACATACGTAGGCATCCGCGGATACCGCCAGTTTAAGCGCTTTTATCGATAAATCCCTTTCGCACCGTTTTCCAGAGAATTTTTAAATCCAGAGCAAATGACCAATTCTGGATGTAATAGAAATCGTATTCTAGCCTTTTATCGATAGGCGTGTCTTGACGTAATCCATGAACCTGAGCCCATCCGGTGACTCCGGATTTGACCTTGTGCCGTAGCATATATTTAGGGATCTTTTCCCTGAATTCCTCCACAAACACAGGTCTCTCCGGACGAGGTCCGACAAGGCTCATTTCGCCCCGGAGCACATTATAAAGCTGCGGAAATTCATCGATGCTGACTCTCCTTAGAAATCGGCCGATCCTCGTGATCCTTGGATCATCCGGCGCACACATCACGGGGCCACTCTGTGCCTCGGCATCACAGGCCATCGTCCTGAATTTGTGCATAACAAATTTATTCCCATCTATACCCATCCGCTCCTGGTGGTAGAACATCGGCCCTTTTGATGTCAGTTTGATTATAATTCCCACCAGGAAAAAAAGGGGAGTGAGGAGGATCAAAAGAACAGCAGAAGCGCAGACATCCATGCCCCTCTTCAAGAACAGCATCATCCCCTTCAGAGGAGGCTCGTCGATACTGATGACGGGAAATCCATCCAGGTCCTCCAGCTTTGCTTTCAGAGTGAGAAGTTGAAAAAGGTCGGGCACCAGCCGGACATTAACAGCATACTTGTTCACCACTTTTAAGGTCTCAAGAATCTGAGAATAATTATTCAAGTCAAGGGCCACATAAACATCACTGATATGCTCTCTTTCAAGAATAAGTTCCAAATCTTTTACAGGCCCTAAAACTTTTATCCCTCCATTTATATGGACTTCTTTTCCAACGTCCAAATTATCATCCAAGAAACCAATCACTTCAAAGCCTAAATCTTTTAACTGCAGGAGTTTCTGAGTCACCGCTTTTCCCATGTCTCCAGCTCCAACGACAAGAATATTCTGGAGGTTCATCCCTCTTGCAAAACGTCTTTTCATGAAAAAATAGATCTGGAACCTAAGGAATAGGATGAACAGGATGAAGTAAACGGCATAAATAGCAAGAAAACCATGAGATATCTTAAAAGTCACGCGAAATAGGGGAGCAAGCCCCTGGCTGTAACTGGAGAGATAGCTGAGCACTGCCTGGACAATCAGGATCGTAAAGATGACATTGATGGTGACAAAAAAGAAATCATCGATCTTTACCCTCTTGAGTCGAGTCCTATAAAATCCCTGAATGAAAAAGATTAAAAGGTGCAGACAGAGAAAGAGTGGAAAAATTATAATATAAGACTTTAGAGCAGGAGTTCCCCTTTCAGGATTGATTGGGATAAAAGTCTTGAATCGAAAAAAGTAGGAACAAAAATAGGCCAGGGCAATACCCACAAAATCGCTAAGAATATAAAATCCGATAAGACGCGTGCCTTTTTCTCTAATCATTGCTGGCTCATAAAATTATTCCATTTTTCCTGAAGGAACATTTGGATTCTTTCTTTGAATTTTTCTCGGGAAAAATCCTGGGCATGGGCACATATTGTCTCTTTATTTAATTTAATAGCTTCCAATTTGTCAAGCGCTTCCAAAAGGCTGTTCACACTCAAATCGGGGAAGAACAGACCGGTTTCGCCGGATATAACTGTCTCCAGCGCTCCCCCCCGGGCATAACTGACAACAGGAATTCCGCAGGCTTGTGCCTCAAGGGCATTAATGCCGAAATCTTCCTCTCCCGGCATGATAAGTGCCTTTGCCCTCTGATAGGCCTTAAGCAGAGAGTCCTTTTTAATGGAGCCAAGAAATTGAATGTTTGCCTTAGAAATCTTCTTGAGCCGCTTGTATTCAGGCCCCAAACCCACAATCTTAAGGGTCCTCCCATTCTGATTAAATGCTTGGATTGCCAGTTCAATTTTTTTATACGGCACAAGCGCAGATACAATTAAAAAATAGTCCTCTTGCCTGTCATCTGGCCGGAAAAAATTTGAGTCCACAGGTGGGTGAATCACATCCGATTGACGCCTGTAGTATTTTTGCACCCTCAAAGCGGTCGTTCTGGAATTTGCAATAAAGTGATCCACTCTATGTGAGGAAGATTCATCCCAAAGCCTCAGCTTATGAATCGAGAAAGGGATGAACTTTCGCGAAATAAAACCAAGCTTCTGTGGAGAAAAATAGGCAAAATACTGATTCCAGGCATATCTGACCGGAGAATGGATATAACAAACATGCAGGGCGTCCGGGCGTGGAATGATGCCTTTAGCGACGCAGTGAGAGCTGGAGACGACCATATCAAAATTCTGCAGATCAAAGAGCTCCACAGCTAGAGGAAACAAAGGCAGATAGGACCTGTACTTTTTGCGTAGGAACGGCATTCGCTGGAGAAAACTGGTGAATATTTCTTTCTCTTCAATGGATTTTATTTGAGATCCGGGGAAGTGAAAAAGAGTAAAAATGGGAGCCTCGGGGAAGATTTCACAAAGAAGTTCCAGCACTTTTTCTCCTCCACGCTGGCCTGTGAGCCAGTCATGGACGAGGGCCACTTTTAGGTTTTTCATCACGGTTGATTATATGAAGGCGGCATATGATTGTCAATCTTGCCCCAAGGTGTGTAAGCATTCTCATTCCCATAATTTCATTAAGAGTTCTTAGAAGATAATGGAAAAATTACATATAATGAAATCATGAAAGTGAGGATGCTTTCCTCAGATATCTAATCGCGTGTGTTTTTTTCGCGGAATAGCCGCAGATAGAGGTTTTGGACTTCTTCGACCATACTAGAGAGGGAGTATTTCTTTTTTATATCCTCCTTCAATGCGACACCTAACCGATTCGCCAAATCTTTATCCGTTATAAGCTGGAGCAGTGCCTTCGCCAGTCTCTCCGGGCTTTTTGGTGGGACAAGAATTCCAGTTTTTCCGTCTGTGATGATCTCTTTCACTCCATCAACATCTGTGGCCACAATAGGCTTGCCTGAGGATCCAGCTTCCAACAAAGAATAGGGCAGTCCTTCCCAAAGAGAAGGGAGAACAAAAACATCAAAAAGCGAAAGAAGTTGGGGGATGTCCTTTCTTTCACCAAGGAAATGGACAGATTTTTCCAATCCCGAACGATTTCTCTGCTCCAATAATCTGTCTTTCCAAGGCCCGTCCCCAATTATCAGAAACTGAATTTCTGGAATCTCCTGCAGCAGCAGCCGGGCGGCTTCTAAAAGATACGGGATTCCTTTCTGCCTGTGAAGCCGTGCAACCGTCCCAATAATTGGCTGTGAGAGATCAATTCCCAGTTCTTCTCCCACATCCAATTCCTCAGCCGGCTCACCTCCCGCTTTTTCAAAAGTTAGAAAATCCACACCATTCCGGATAACAACACTTTTTCCTTCCCGAACAAGCCGGTATGAATTGCCCCTGGTTTTGTCAGAATCACAGACATAAATGACAGCATCCGTAAATCGTGAAAACCATTTTTCGAGCAAGATATAAACAAATTTGAGAGCAATATTTTTGTAGTGAAGATAATGGATCCCATGGAGCGTATGGACAATAACAGGAATCTTGCATTTGCGTGCAACCCAACGACCGTAAAATCCGGCTACTCCTCCATGTGTGTGCAGCACATCAATACGAAATTCAGACAACATATTCACGATTTCAGTGACCGTGTTCCGGCTGAATTTTTTCGTCATGGAGACCGGAATATGCGTAATCCCTCTGTTTTTGACGGCCTCGACCAAGGCCCCTCCATCCCCTGAACAGACAAGGACATCAAATAAAGATTTATCGAGAGACGAGACAAGAGAAAGCAAATTGATCTGGCCACCGCCCAGAAAAGGCGAATCTATCATCTCTAGGATTTTTATCTTGCTCATTGATTCTGTTTATATAACATTCACGGAAATTTTCTTCTTCCAAAATTTATCCAGAGATAGGCTCGCAGCAAGGCTTGTGATAACCGGGAATTGTGTTTTCTGTAGAAATAAATCTGGCTTTTTCTGTAGTGATACCTGCTGGAGTTTTTCACCGCAGATGTGCTGGTCCCTCCAATATGGATAATTTGTGCCTGCGGACAAAACCGCAGAATCCAATCCTCCTGCCTGATTTTGTAGCACAAATCGATATCTTCAAAGTAGAGAAAATAATTTTCATCGAAGCATCCGGCCTCTTCCAAGGCTTTCCGCCTAACCAGAAGACACGCCGCACTCAACCAACCCACATCCCGATCCTTATGGTCGGACTTTAGTTTTTTTGCATAATAGAGATTCAAAAATCCTTTCTGGATAAATTCAGAAAAAAAATCGATCCTTTTTCCAAAAGAGACCTGATAGGTGTCTTGGCCCGACAAAAGGGCAGGCCCTACAGCACCTATTGATGGATTCCGTTTCATCTCATCGAGGAGAACGGTAAGAGCTTGTGCATTTGCAATAGTGTCGTTGTTCAAGAATAAAACAAATTCACCGGCTGATGCTCGGATACCCAAATTGTTTGCTTTCGAAAATCCCAGATTTTCACTGTTACAAATAAGTTTGACTTCAGGAAATTTGGTCTTAACAAGATCCGGGCTTCCATCCGAAGAGTTGTTGTCTACAATGACAATCTCCAGGTCATTTTCAGGATTTATTGTTCTAAGAGATTCGAGGCATTTTTCCAGATGGATCCAGTCATTGAAACTGACAAGAATCACAGATAGCTCAGGCATGCTGGTGTTTTCCTATATTGTCTATCAAACACTTAAAGCCATTCGCAGAGTTTTTCCAGGAAAACAGAGGGCGTTTTTGAGCAAATTTTTCAAATATCTGGGATTTTGTCAAATCATCTTTGATGGCTTTTTTAAGCGCGTCAGCAACCTGCTCAACATCAGGCTCATTTGAAAGGAAGGCCATGTCCTGATAAATTTCACCTAGAGAAGATTTATTAAGCACCACAGGCACTGTTCCACAGGCAAGCGCTTCCAGCGGAGGAAGTCCGAAACCCTCATACTCGGAAATATACGAAAAGACATCTAGTGCCGAGTAGAAAAGAGGAAGGTCTTCATTCTCCATCCTCTCTTCCCATTTGATCCAATCTTTTTTTACAAGTGTGGCCACATCCTGCGGGGGATGGGTCATGTCCTTCCCGACAATGTACAAGACTATCTCCGGCAGGTCCCTGCGCAGAAGTTCCACCGATTTGACAAGAATCGGAAGATGCCGGCGGTTAAAAATTGAACCCAGATATCCCACTAAAAGTTTATTGTCTAATCCTTTTTGCTGCTTCCATTCCGCGATTCGATTGGCCGGGCTTTTTTGGAATCTGTTGTCGACACCATGGTACACAACCTCAATTTTCCCGGGCTCGACATCCAAGTACTTCATCAATTCTCCTTTGACAGTTCTGGAAACAACCACAACATACTCGGCTTTTCTCACGCTTCGTTGAACAAGAAATTTTTTTTTAAAAGATTCCTTTTTCGAATACCATTCGGGATGAGAGACAAAGGACACATCATGCACGACAAGAATAGATTTCCATCGGCTTCGGACCGGAAGGGTGTAATTGGATGCAATGAGAATATCCGGTTGAATCTGTTTGAGTTTGCGGTGGAAAGGTCCATTTTGCCAGCGAAAGTAACCCTTGTCCGGGGACAAAACATGCTGAACTATGTTTGGAGGAATATTTTTATCGATCGGTTCCCGGCTCAGCGCTATAAACTTTTCATCCGGCATCATCGGCACAAGTTCTTTGAGGACATTCTCGATTGATCGTCCCACACCTGTGGCCAAGGCGCCCGATTCATAACAGTCCACAGCAATTTTCACTCCAGGCTCTCTTTTTCCAGAACCGACCTATAAAAATTAAGAGTGTTTTCGGCCGTTTTTTTCCAACTAAAATCCCGCAGTCTCTGAGTTCCTTTTTCGATGAGATTCTTCCGTTTGTCCTCGTTTTCCATCACCGTGATGATTTGACCGGCCATTTCCTCAGTATCTTCCGGATCAAAGTAGAGGGCTGCATCCTTGGCGATTTCTGGAAGCGCGGGAGCACGAGAGATCACAAGCGGACATTCACTCGCCATGGCTTCAACCAAAGGAAGGCCAAATCCCTCACAGAGAGAAGGAAAAACCAGGCATGAGGCAA
>Ga0114922_10006106_pt1 | contig 11082 bp, 6 predicted proteins | sample AartaG_FD_100975 | JGI IMG/M metagenome (GOLD analysis project Ga0114922, IMG submission 100975) | Deep subsurface microbial communities from Aarhus Bay to uncover new lineages of life (NeLLi) - Aarhus_00045 metaG | ecosystem: Environmental > Aquatic > Marine > Oceanic > Sediment | place: Aarhus...
AACCTGGCTGCCGCTCTCCGCGTCGCCGCAGACGACGAGGCTCGTGGCCTGGGCGCGTTAGTGGTGATGAACGACGAGATCCACGCCGCCCGCTTTGTTACCAAGACGCATACCCTCAGCCCCTCCACCTTCAAGTCGCCGGACTCTGGCCCGCTGGGCCGCGTGGACGGCGACCAGGTGGTGATCGCTCAGCGCGTGACCCGCAGCCTGGTCGAGTGCGGGGCCTGGGAGACCAACGTCGTCCTCATCAAGCTGGCCGTGGGCATGGACGAGGGTTTGCTCGAGTACGCCCTGGAGCAGGGAGCGAAAGGCGTGGTGTTGGAGGCGCTGGGCGGCGGGCGGGTGCCGCCCTGGTGGCTACCGTCAGTCCGCCAGGCAGTGGAGGGCGGCGTGGCGGTAGTGATTGCGTCGCGCTGCCCGTCGGGGCGGGTGTGGGACGGCTATGGCTACGAGGGAGCCTACAGAGACCTGCGTGCCTTGGGCGCGCTCTTTGCCGGCGGTCTCAACGGCCAAAAGGCACGCATCCGGCTGATGTGCGTCCTGGGCGCGGCGGAGACGCCGGAGGAGGTGCCTGAGATGTGGGTGCATGGCACGACGGAGGCTACACCGGTGTCCGCTGCCGTGGATCGCCTGCGCTCTCTGCGCGACCGCCTGCTGGGTTCCCTGCAACGCAAACCATAGGCTGGTAGGGTCGCAAAGACATCTCTATCGGCATCTGGCCTGGTTGTTATGGGGCAGCGTTTTGCCAAACGAAAAAGCCTCTTCCTGATAGTTCGGGAAGAGGCTTTTTGCATTTACTATCATGTTGGTTCCAGTTCAGTCCAAAGCTTCAATGCTCTTTGTCGTTATTTTGTCGTTATGTCGAATCGAACATTGACGGCGGCCAGCTCGTCCAACAACTTGTCAAACAGTGGACCGGCGACGACCTGCTAATTGCAGTTGCCCACAATCAATTCCTCTCCGTCATAGCCTCCACCCCACACCTTCACGCGGTAGCCAGACCAACTGTCGCCAAGCCAGCAAGGGGTGAGATCCATGGTGTATGTATCTCCTGACGCGGTGTAGACTTTGGTCACATCGGCCCTGGCGACTTTGCCAAATTGATCGTACTCATTCACGATAGTTTCGGTGAAAGCAGGAAAGTCCGGCCCGCTGACTGTGCCTCCATAAGATCTAATCCTGCCGAACTGGTCTCTTTGGATGTCTATTGAGGCCTGATAGATAATCGCTCCCTGGCCGTTTTCACAAGCGAGATCAAAGCCGTTGATGGCTCCCGTTGTCGGGTCATACCGCCATGTGGTGGTACAGCTAAGCTCACCCGTCACACAACCAAGCAGGATCTTGAAACCTCCATAACTACCTATCTTTTGCGCCAGGACGAGTAGGCAAGGGATGTTGGTTGGAGTTGGGATGGGTGTTGGCGTATCGGTTGGCGTGGGCGTACGAGTCGCAGTGGACGTGGGCGTGGGCATACGAGTCGCAGTGGATGTGGGCGTGGTGGGCACAGGCGTTGGCACAGATGGCGGAGACCAGCTTTTCGCGACGCCGGGAAAGTAGATCTTCCACTCTTCTGGGGACTCGGGTGGTATGGTGGTTGAAGTGCTGGTTGGCGTCGGGGTAGTCGTCGGCGTGGCGGTCGAAGTGCTGGTTGGCGTCGGGGTAAATGTTGGTGTATCGGTTGCAGGAGCCGGGAGAACATTCACCGTGGCTCGGATCATATTGTATCCGTTGTCTTCCGGCACTTGCCAAAAGTCATAGTGCTCGTACCACGTAACGCCACTGTCGAGACTATAAAAATTCTTCCCGGTAGCAATGTTGTCCCGAGTGTCCGTCAACAGGGAGGGTATCGAGCCGGATGTCCCGGCCGTGTACTCGACGGCCACCATGAGCGGTTCCGGGGAGGAGAGAGTGACGTCGGCTGAGGCCAAGCTGATGGAAGCCCAGGTAGGCCAGAAAGTAGTAATGATGGTGGGTGCTGAACTGCCCAGCAGCGCGTCCGGCTCACCATCGATGGTGGAGTAGACGTGTACTCTGACTGTGGCCGAGCTGGCCGCGTCAGGAAACTGGTAAAGCAGAAACTCCACCGAATCTACCTGGATCGGATATGACCAGTCCAGGTTTGGGGTCAGGACGGCGCCAAAGATGTTGCCCCTGGTCAGCCAAGGGCAGTAATATTCCGCCGTACCATTGTCGTTACTTAGTTGCATCAATTCGGCATTGACGTTCGCAAGTTGTGTACAGAAAAAAATCAGCCAGATGAGACTCGACGCCAAAAGATACTTGATGCGCTTCGTTTCGACCATTGCTATGCCTCCCTTCACAATCAATTCGCTGCCAGTTTCACCCACCTCTTCCAAAAGGATGAGCGAGAATTGGGGCAGAGGCGATAGGGGAGCCGCAAAACCCTCGGCGTGTTGCTTATGTTGGCTTTACGGCTCCAGAGAGCGGAATGTCTCTCTACTAGGGCCCCCGCCACTCTGCGGCCCAGGCAACATCGGTTGGACTACTGAGGTTCATAAAGCCACCACAGATTTCATAACTGTACGTACCACTTAAAGTAGTCTCACTGTCGAACTTGGCTTCTGCGCTAAAATCGGTCGCTGTTTTGGCGTTACTTCCCCTAAGCACTCCTTCCGGGTTTATGATGAACGAGCCAAACGAATCGGTGAAATCAATGGAAATCTCATCGTCCACAGTAACAAGACAGGTGCCGACTGTGATTTCGAACTCTGTGATGGTTCCTTCTTCCGTCACAGTGAAAGATACTTTTTCACCTTCCCAGGGTCCAACTCTTGGCCTCGACGCACCTGTCCCTGCACATCCAATCAGGACCAGAGCAGCTAACGCTAGACCAATCATCCGCCTTAATAACTTCTGATGACTCATTTTTTGGCTCCTTTCTTTCCTATGAATTTTGTCCATTTTTGATATATGTCTCTCGGCTCTCGCCACTGTGCTGAGCCCCTCTGCAAGATAAGAGCACGATCTGAGCCAAAGGTTACAAAACACTTCCCATAGCCCCCAAAATATGGTACAATCCAGGTGACACACGTCTTCAGGGTAGGGGGTGCGAATGAGGGACGACTCTAGCCACGCGGATGATGCGGCCTACCGTATGACCTGCCGGCGCGTCGTTCAGGCGTTGATCGAGAAACACGATTGGGCCTTGCTGCACGAGGACGATCTGCTGGAATCGGTGCTGGGCTCAACTCAGTCAGAGGTTTCGCCGACCGACCTGGAAAGGAAGACCAGGCACCACTACACGATAGCCCTGTATGAAGCTTGCCGGCAAGCTAAAGACAGGGATCGTCGCGAGCGAGGGTATCACGAAATGTTCCGCTATCTCTTGCGGGTAGCCTACAACCGGTGGCCCGAGTTGGCCGAGGATGCGACGCAGCGAGCGATGGTCCTGGTGTACGAGCAAATAGACCGCTGCCGGAATCCAGGTGCCTTTTTGGCCTTTGCGTTTTACAAGTTGCGGCAGGCTTTCAAACAGGAACAGCGGGCGAGAGGCAAAGAATTGCCCTTGAAGGAGGTAATTCAGAATAGCACCAAGAGCGAGCGAACGATACTCTCATTGCAACTGGATCAAGAGGAACTCTGTCAGGTGCTGTTAGAGGCTATCAAACGCCTGCTCAAGGACCTTGTGCAAAAGGTAATTATCCTCAAGTTTTTCGGGGGGTTGAGTGACGCGGAGATCAGCGAGCGCCTTGGAATCACGGCGGGCTATGTCCGCGTGCTGCGTCACCGTGGCATTAAACGACTGCGGAAAGATGAGCACTTGCGAGACTACTTCAACTTCGAAGGGGCAAATAGTGAGGAGGATTGAAGAAAAGGGACAACATGTTGTAACGCTTAGCGTTCGGTTGCCTCTTTAATTTGTGGAAAAGGGGAAGAATCACATGCAGACGACGGATTGCCGCCTTGCCATTGAACAGCTATTGGCCTATTGGGAGAATCCAGACCGACATCGCGCCCAGGCAGACGCGGCCATCAGCCACATAAGCAAATGTCCCCACTGTGAGGGCAGAATAGGGTACCTCGTCCGGGCGCTGACCACGGATGAAGAGGATTCGTTGACCTGCCAGGAATGTCAAGATCTCTTGCCAGATTACCTGGGGGCAGAAGTGGAGGGACAGACACACAAAGCGCGGTGGCGCCCGGTCGCCTTTCACCTGGAGACGTGCCCTCACTGCTCGGCAGAATACGCAACCCTCTCCGACCTGCTCGAGCTGGCCCACGGCGGGCGGGGAGAGGAGCCGCCTGATTATCCCGCTCCCGATCTCTCGTTTCTGCGTCAAGAGGAAGACAGGCTGCCCCAACCCACGGGCATACCCTGGCGACTGGATGAATTGGGCCGCCTGATCATTGAATTCTCAGCCGAACTGCTGCGCACGCTGCAACCGCCGGCATATCAACCGGCCTACGCCACGGCAAGACTCAAGTCGGACAAGTCATCAAAGACCTTGTGCCAACTCTTTTTGAAAGAGGCCGTCAAGGACCTAGAGATAACGATCACAGCCGAGGAATTGCGAGACGATCCAGCTTGCTGCACGGTCATCGTTGAAGCAAACATCCCCAGCCGAGGTGGCTGGCCGAATCTCGCCGGTACGGAGGTGACCCTCAAACGAGACGAGCGAAAACTGGACGCACAACTGACAGATGCCTTTGGCAAAGCTGTTTTCGAGGGGGTAGCCACCGATGACCTGGCCCACCTCACCTTCGAGATCGAGTCCCGCGCCTGATCCGATCATTCCTTGTCCAACGTCCCCGATCCGCGATCACCGACCAGGACGAAGGGGGCCCAGTGATAAGGATCTGCAAAGATCCTCTCGTTGTCTGCTTCACCCAGCGATTTTCCAGGACTGTCTTTGCCCTTGGTGGCTAATCCTTTGAGATAAGCATTGGCCTGCTGCAAAGCCACATCCGTAGCCAGCAAGCCAGACCGGTCTTCGCTCAGAGGCGTGGTGGGGTCGAGAATCTCATCCGCCAGGAAGCGCACCAAAATGTCCTGCGTCTCCTTGCGGGTCAGATTCTTGAGGTAGAGCTGGGCCTGTTTCAGGGCCTCGGCAAAACCCGCTCCGTTTCGCACCTTTCTATAAAACTCTTCCATAAGAATCCGCGTTGAACGCTCGTCAACGCGCCACAGCGTGGAAACCAGCGCCCGTGCCCCGGCATGCATAAAGGCCCTGACGAGGCCAACCAGTTCGTCGCCGCGCCGCACCCGACTCAGACCGCTCTCACAGGCACTCAGCGTCACCAAGTCACAGCGAAGGCGGAGGTGCTTGAGAACGTCCAGCGCGCTCAGGGCTTCTCCCGGGGCCAGATGCAAGGCCGAGGCCAGGGGCTTCTCTGGCACAAAGTCGCCGTGACAGGAAAAGTGAAGCAGCCGATAGTTTGCAGCCTGGCTGTAGAGTGCTGCTTTCTTGGGCAATGGCCCGGCTAGAACCTGACCGCCGGTCTGCCGGGCGATACCGGCAGCCTCCTGCTCAGCGAAGTGAAGTCGTTTCGCTCTCTGACCGTTGTAGCCGAGGGCCAGACAAGACATCGTCCCCTGACCAGCCTCCTCCCGCCTGACACGGAAGAGAATGGTGGCACTGGGAGCATAGACCAACTGCGGGCCTTCCTCGCGCAACAGAGTGTCGTTGTCGGCAGCGGTGAGCGCCGAAAAAGGGATGTAATGCAGCGGACCGTGGGGCACCAGATACAACCGATGTTTACCTCGGAGTAGCTTCTCAGCCGGAGCAATGAGCCTGTCGTAAAGCGTACGCCGAATCTCTGGCTCTAAAAAGTGTCGCTCCACCACGCTGTCGAGCTGGCGGGGGAGCAGGTCGTTGGGCGAGATGCCCGCGTCGTGCACCTGGACACTGTTGTTGGTCACGGCAAAGATCAACGTCCTGGCCGGGGGAAAGCGGTGCCGCTGCGCGCCCTGATCGGTGGCGGCCCGGTCATGCCGTGCTTCTACCAGCCCGGTGGTAAAGTATTCAATCAGCAGTGCGTCGGTCGGCAGGGCAGTCTGAACTTCGGCCAGGGTGAGCGGTTTGGCCTTCACCTTACGGGGCAACTCGGGCGAGCCAGCGGCCAGCACATCGAGAAAGGCTCGCGATCGGGCGCGCTCCACAACGTCGAAAGCCCGATCGTGATCGCCTGTCTCCAGGCAGAGCAGCACCGTGTTCGCGTAGGTGTCTACTACCGTGGCAAAAAAGCCGGCCCGGGCCTCCTCAGCGGAAACGCTGGCGCGCAGGTCCTCGATGAGGTCAATGGCCTGGCTATAATAATCAAGCGCCAGTTCGTGCTCCTCCATTTCTTGGTGGAGAAAGCCCAGATTGGCCAAAGCTTCCGTCTCATAATAGCGGTTATCAAACTCACGGATAATAGTCAGGGCTTTTTGATAGGTCTGCAGGGCCTCCGCCCAGCTATCCTGACCGCGCTTTTGATAAACCTCGCCGAGATTTAGATAAGAAAGCCCTATCCCATGACGATCACCCAACGAGCGGCAAATGGCCAGATCCTGCTGATAGCAAGAAATAGCTTCGTCCCACCGGCCCAGGCTCCTATGGATGAGGCCCAGGGTATTCCACACAGAGCCCTTGAGCCAGGTGACGTCCGGCGGTGGGTCTGCGATTGGCTCGAGCACATCCAGCGCCCATTGACAGCACTCTGCCGCCCGCTGGAGCGCTGCCGGGCCAAAATCGCCTTGAGTGAATCCTCTGCGGTGGCAAATAGCAATATGCTTCCACGCCATAGCTTTTTTAGTGGTTTGTCCAAGTTCTGCGACGATGGATAAGCTCTGCTCATAGGCGGCAATGGCTTCTTCCCAACGCCCTTGGACCTCAAGGCCTCGGCCCAGGGCAAACAGAACCCGGCCGCGCATGGCGGGTTCAAGGTCCGTTTGGAGTAGTTCGGTGAAGGTTCGCTCTGCTTCAGCCCAATCGTGCCGAGCTTCAAAGGCCAAAACGCCCTTCAGGTACGTGCACCACGGTTTGAGAGTTGGCCGCCTGTAGGAGAGAGTCTCCAGTGACCTCAGAAGTGTCTGGCATTGATCGAGATGCCTCAGGCGCAGAGCGTTGGAAAAGGCTTCAATCAGGTCTTGGCCGTCAGATTCATTTGATCCGTCTGGCATTGGCAGGACCTTTCAACAGGAAAGAGAGGATACCGTTGGCAGATAGAGGTTTCAAGAACCGTACCGGGCAACGCCGGGTGGCAGCGATTTTGTTGACCAGCCTGTTGTTGATGGCGACTGTTTGGTATTCTACTGCAAAACCCGAATCCACGCCAGTGGGCACGAACACTTCCCTCGCTCAAAACCTGGCAGCCTCCGGCTCCCCTACCGTCCATTCTGCCTTTGCGCCATTTCTCGACATGGTGCCCAGCCAGGATGGCACGGACCTCTTTATAAGCGCCGGTGGCGTTGGCGAACTGGACGGGATGGTCTTTGCCAACATCGGCATCGGGCCAGGTGCCGACAAAGGCTCCTGGATGATGACCCCCTCTGAAGCAGATCAAGCCTACGTTGCCACGGCCATAGGCTTCACCCCGAACACCGACATCTCTGGCCAGATAAACATCACCACGACCCTCAATCAGGCTACGGAGGATGTTGATTACACTCGCGCTCACGTCCTGCCCCCAACACCTGAAGACATATTCGTCGAGGAACTGAGGCTGAGTTTGGTGAACACGAACACTATTGCTACCGAGGCTTACATTGCAGTCGTCCGCAGCTATGCCCCGCCCGGCCCGGCGCCTGCGGGCCATGGCTTTGTCGGTGGCACCTACAGCGTGCGCGCTTCCGGCGCTCTGACAGTCACTGACAAACCGATGAATCTGCGACTCTACTACGACAGCAACACTTTAGCCGGCGCCGACCCCCATACCCTGGCCATTTTCGCCTGGGACGCCCACAATAAGCGCTGGGACGAGTTAGGAGGGTGGCTCTTCCAGGATATGCCTGGGGGAGATTACCTCTCGGTGACGACGCGTCGCTTCACCACCTACGCCCTGATGACCACCCACGCCTGGTGCGACGATTTTTGGAACTCTAAGGGTCTGTCGGCCATGAACGACGTGACCGTCGGCAGTTCCGAAGTGAAGCTAAGCAGCGACAAAACGTCGGGCTGGGCCACCTCGAACCCCATCACGCCGACCATCCCCTTTGATACCTGGCACAGCCTGACCTTTGCCTGCACCGTCGATCCCCCCACCACAACCCTGACCGTGGGCGTGTTGAGCCTGGATGGCACCGCGTTGTTGGCCGATGTCGCCAGCGGGGTCAGCCTGGCTGACCTCGACCCCGCCCAATATCCCGCTCTCAAGCTGCGGGCGACTCTTTCCTCGACGGTGACGGGAAAGACGCCAACTCTGGATGCGTGGCAACTGACGTGGCAGGTCAAGGAACACAAGGTCTATTTGCCGGTGGTGTTGAAATGAAATGACATGAGCGGGCAGCGTCTATGGGAATAGACAAAGGAGATGGGCACATGCGAAATGTTGGAAGGATAATGGTTATCTGCGCTGCATGTTTGCTAGCCACGCGGATGCCAGGGGCTGTCAATGTAGCACCTCGAGAGGTCGAGGCTGCGACTACTCCTTACCTTGCCCTGGTCACCAACAGCGCGGACGGAACAGTATCTGCGATAGACATAGGCAGTGGGACGGTCATACAAACAATCACCGTGGGAGCTGCCCAAGGAGGCGACGCATCCGCACCTGGCTGTATCGCCATCTCTCCCGACGAAAGCCTGGCCTTGGTCACTTATCAGAGAGAAGGCTCTCATCGCGTTATCGCTCTCGACGTGACGGCCATTGCCGATGGCATCGCCGACAACGAAGTCATTGACGACACCGTCTATTTGGAACAGACAGAGCCGGAAGGTGCAAACTGCATCGCCATTACGCCTGATGGAAGTAGAGCCTATGTTGTGGGTGCGACGAATGGTGCTGACATCGCTGTCATCAACATTGAGACCATCGCCGACGGCATTCCAGATAATGAGGTCACATGGATTGACACGGGCGCTGCTCTCTTTGAGAGTATAGCCATTACGCCTGATGGCTCACGGGCGTATGTCACCGATGACGGGTATGCAGATGCGGTGCACGTCGTTGACACGGACCCTGCGAGTCCAACCTATAACACGGTTGTTGATCGCATAGATTTGGATTCTACCAATACTTTCGCCAAGGGAATAGCCATTACCCCAGATGGCAGTCGAGCGTACGTTGTAGATTGGTGGTTTCCAGATAAGGTCTATGTCATTGACACGAATCCCTCCAGCCCGGATTACCACACACTCGCCGACGATATCGATCTGGATCCATACGGCGATTGGGCTCACAGAATCGCCATCACGCCAGATGGCGCCCGAGCCTACGTTTCTCGGGTAGGTGGCGTGGCGATCATTGACACAGATCCAGCCAGTGCCACCTACAACACCCTCACTGACACCATTTCGGTATCAGCCCAGGGTGGAATAGCTATCACGCCTGATGGCGAAACCGTCCTGGTCGTTGGCAAGTACAATGATAGTGTCTCAATCATCGAAGCGTCGAGCGGTATCGAAATAGCGAGCGTCCCGGTCGGCCAACGTCCAGAGGGCATCGCTATCTATCGGGCGCCGGTGCCTGAGAATCATGTAAAGGTCGTAGATGAAGCCGGGAGTCCCCTGAAAGACGCCTTGGTCTATCAGAATGGTCTCCCCATTGGCACCACCGATGAGCGCGGAATCGTTGTTCCCCAGGACATACAGCCAGGTGATAGTTTCACGGCCATCTTGACGATCCACGAGCAACCCACCGTCAGGACAGGCCATCAAACACCCGATAGCAACCAGGATTGGGCTTACCGCATCCACATCACCACTCTCGACCAGGACGCCAACGGCAATCCTATTCCTCATGTCGTCACTGAGCCAGGCCAACAGGTTTTAACCCTACACCCATCGAGCCCGCTCGTTCTCTTCAATTTGGTCCTCTCCATCGAGTGGGATGCCGACGACGAGTACATGGAGCAAGTCGCCCGCGCTGCCGAATTCGCCTCCGACTACCTCTATGACCTCACCGACGGCCAGATGGCCGTCGGTCGGATGAGCATCTACGATAATAGCGAGTATTGGGCCGACGCCGACATCCAAATCTCGACCAAGAACATCGTCCGCCCCCACGCCTACGTAGGTGGGATCACTTCCAGCGACAAATCTCACGTCATCCGCCTCGGCCGGGGCTGGGATGGCAACTCTGGCAGTCAGGGTGCCTGGGACCAACCCGACGGCTACCGCACTCTGACCCACGAACTCGGTCACTATGCTCTCTATCTCTATGACGAGTACTTTGCCTACGTCTTTGATCAAAACGATAACCTGATCGGCGAAGTCCCTGCCTATTGCACCGGCCTTGAGAACCGCAACCCGGCTACTGACGCCACCAACGCCAGTGCCATGGACTACCAGTACACCAGCAGTGAGTTGAGCGCCCATGGCGTGCCCGGCATGTGGTCCGCCCTGTGCGAACAGACTGCTCAGTGGCAACTCAATCACAATCCCGACACCGGGGAGCCTGAGTCGGCCTGGGAGACCGTTATTCGTATGTACGCTGACTCTATCAGTCCCTCTCGCTGGCAGTTCACCACCCCCCTCGATCGGAGCAGCGTTCTGGCCGGGCCGGCTGGCCTGCCTCCCGACGTGCTGGCTCTGCCGCAGATAACGATCAATAACAGCGGCTCTTCGGGGCCACTCCGACAGTTGACCATCTATGGCCCCGACGGCGAAGGCTATTGGGGAGCCATCGTCGCTCTCTACAAGCAGGACGGACGGGTCATCGGTCAGGGCTTCACCGACGGCAACGGCCGGCTGTCCATCTATGGCGCTGATGAGGGAGACACCCTGCGAGCCGCCTCCATGGACGGAGGGCTAGCCGGGAGCGTCACCGTGGGGACAGAGATGAGCCTCACCCTGACCCTGTCCCCGGTGGGAGGGCTGGCGGTCCAGACAGTCGGCGGGATACCCCACATGCGCCTCATCGCCGAGCCGAGCGACCCAGGCCAGATTGATCTGTTGGTCTTTCTCCAGGACTTTGGCCCCGGCG
>Ga0114922_10006107_pt1 | contig 11081 bp, 7 predicted proteins | sample AartaG_FD_100975 | JGI IMG/M metagenome (GOLD analysis project Ga0114922, IMG submission 100975) | Deep subsurface microbial communities from Aarhus Bay to uncover new lineages of life (NeLLi) - Aarhus_00045 metaG | ecosystem: Environmental > Aquatic > Marine > Oceanic > Sediment | place: Aarhus...
TCCGGGCCCACCGGGGTAGGAAAAACCGAGTTGGCCCGCGCCCTGGCCGAGTTCCTCTTTGCCGATGAACACGCCCTGATCCGGGTCGACATGTCCGAGTACATGGAAAAGTTCTCTATTTCGCGGCTGTTGGGAGCCCCTCCGGGCTATGTGGGCTATGAGGACAGTGGAAGCCTTACCAAGGAAGTCCGTCAGAAACCTTACTCAGTGGTGCTGTTCGATGAGATCGAAAAAGCTCACCCGGATGTTTTCAATATCCTGCTGCAGATCCTGGATGACGGGACATTGACCGATAACTACGGCCGGAAGATCAATTTCAAGAATACCGTGGTTATCATGACCAGCAACATCGGCGCCCGCGAGATCAAGAGCGGTTCGGTGGGTTTCCATCGCCAGGGTGACCTGAAGGCCGATTACGACCGTTTCGCCAGCAAGATCAAGGAGGAAATCAACAAGGTATTCAATCCCGAGTTTATCAACCGGGTGGATGAGATCATCGTCTTCCATCAGTTATCGCTGAAGGATATCAAGAATATCGTGAATATCCTGGTGGCCGAACTTCGTGTGCGTTTGAGTGAAAAAGAATTCTCCCTCGAGCTCGATGATTCAGCCAAGACTTTTTTGGCTGAAAAAGGATACAGCCAGGAGTTCGGAGCCAGACCGCTCAAGCGGGCGGTCCAGCGCTACCTTGAGGATACCCTCTCGGAGAAATTCCTGAATAATGATTTCAAGCGAGGCGATATCATTAAGGTTACCGGCAAGGGCGACAAGCTCGATTTTTCAATGGGCGGAAGCCTGCTGGATGAAGAAAAGGTGAGCACCTCCAAAAAGGGCTGATGTGATTTGCCGCCTGGAAGCGCGACAGATTCTTTTGGGGCATCTCCCCGAATTGGTCAAGGCCCTGAAGTTCCGTCTTACACCGACCGGAGCCTCAGGGCCAAGTGGTAAAAGTGCCGGCTTGCATTGGAAGAAAAATAATTATCCGGCCTTGAATGCAGCCTGTAGGCAATTTAATCCCGGGCCTAGAGCTGATTAGGCTTGATATCCCCGAGCATCTATATCTAAAATTTTTACAACTAAAACTAACATGGGTCGATTCGTTTCAGGATGGATTACTGTCGTTTTTCGAGCCGAAAGGCTGTTTTGGGCTTTTTTCGGAAAAACCTCCGGCATGAAGCTGTGTAGAGTCGGTTTACTGGTTTTCTGTTTGTTTAGCACGATTTCGGTTGCTCCACGGCGGGCCGGAGTTACCCCGCTGTTTTCGCAAACTGCGGAGCAGAAGGTGGTGGAAGTCGTGGTAGAGGGCAACCAGCGGGTGGCCGATCGGCGGGTTCTCAGTTCCACACAGATCAACATCGGAGATACCTATTCGATTATTCTTATCCGTAAAGCCCTGCAAAATCTATGGAAGACAGGGCTGTACGAGGATATCGACCTTCTCACCGAACAAAGACCCGATGGACTCAAAATAATTATCAGGGTCAGGGAAAACCCGATTATCAGCAAGTTCACTATTACGGACTGCAAGAAGATTAAGGAAAAGGAACTTAAAGAAAAAGTGGGCTTACGTGTAGGTGGCCTGTATTCGCATTCGAAAGTACAGGAAGCGGTCAATAAGATAGTTGATCTATACCAGCAAGAGGGCTTCTACAACACAAGAATCGACATTGACACTCTTTATCCCACAATCCCCGGACGCATCGAAATCTCTTTGAAGGTCGAAGAGGGCAGTAAAATAAAAATTACCCGGATCGAGTTCGAGGGCAACGAGCATTTCTCCGACGCTAAGCTGCAGAGTGCCATTTCAACCAAGGCGAGAAGCTTTATAAAATTTTGGCGGCGGGGCGGCTACGATGATGAAAAGTTTCAGAAGGATCTCACCGAGAAGCTGCCTAAGTTTTATCAGAAGAATGGTTTTGTCGACCTCCAGGTGCTGGGCCATAAAATGGAGTTCAAGGAGGCAAGCCGCAATGTAACCTTAAGAATCACTGTGGACGAGGGGAGATGTTATTATCTGGGTGATATCAGTGTCTCGGGCAACGCCCATTTCCCGGATGATCTTATTCTGTCCAAGTTCACCCTCAAGCAATCGGCGGTTTTCAACGAGGAAAAATTCGAAGAGAGCATGCAGAACGTGCGTGAGCTTTACGGTGATGAGGGCTATATCTATCTTCAGGCTCAGCCTCTGCGGGAGTACCTCGACAGCCTGATCAATATCAATCTGGTAATCCGCGAGGGTGATCCGGCTTCGGTGCGCAAAATTATTATCAGGGGCAATGAGACCACTTTCGAGAACGTGATACGTCGACGGATCGGGATCTACCCCGGAGACCTGTTCCGTCAGCCGCTGGTTAAGATGAGCTACCAGAGCCTGGTTAACTCCGGATTCTTCGAGCAGGATATCGGGATCGAGCCGAAACCTGTGTCCGAGGGCGGAGAGGTTGACCTGGTTTTCCGGGTCAAGGAGAAACGCACGGGAAATGCGAATTTCGGCGCCGGTTTCGGTGGAGGTTGGGGCATAACCGGCTTTCTCGATCTTACCCAGAGCAATCTTTTCGGGCGAGGCAAGTCGGTCCAGTTGCGCCTGGAGTTCGGCACTCGGATGACTAATATCGATTTGAGCTACACGGACCCGTATTTTCTCGGTAGCCCGGTCTCCATGGATATAGGCATTTTTAATATGCGGCGCCGCCTGCGTAACGACCCCTTCCAGGACCGTTATAAGGGCTTTTATACGCGGTTCGGCTTTCCGATACCTAATGTAGATTATACACGGTTTTACCTTGGCTACTCCCTCCAGTCGATAGACATTCGTGGAGACAGCACGCTGGTAGTCATGTATACCGGCGCGAACATTAAAGATTATCCGCAGACCTCGAGTAAGGTAAGCCTTACTATCGCCCGCGATACTCGGTTCAACATTCAGCACCCTCAGAGCGGGACCCGTCACTCTTTCACCAGCGAATTTTCCGGCGGGCCTTTCGGGGGGAATATAGGCTACCAGAAATATGAGTTCAATTCCGCCTGGCACATGCCGACATTTTTTAATAGTTTCATCTTAACTCTGAAAAGCCGGGGCGGGATGTTGAAGCCGTTCGGGGGTTCCAGGAGCCCGCTGGTCGACCCGCGGGAGAAATACATTATGGGCGGCACGGGTTACGGACGCGACACGGATATCCATCTGCGCGGTTACGAGGACCGCAGCGTGGGAGTGGACGGCCGTTTTTACTATCGAGGCAGCACTTTTTTCATCATAACTGCTGAGGAGGAGATCAAGTTCGCCGACCAGGTTTACGGAGTTTTGTTTGCTGAAGCGGGTAATGTCTGGAACAATCTGGGGGAGATGAATTTATCCAAGCTCCGTAGGAGCGTTGGTTTAGGAGTTCGCTTGGAGACCCCGATGGGACCTTTGGGGCTGGAAATCGGCTATGGTTTCGACCAGACAGACCGTTACGGGCTTCCGGTTAAGGGACGCTGGGTACCGCATTTCCGCTTCGGTCGTTTTTATTGATTCAGGCTAATTATTGATTCCCAACTGAAATATTGACAAATTAATAAATGGAAGTTTGATTGGTAATCTGGGCTATTAACTCCACTACAACTACTTTTACTCATGGAGGTATGATTTGCGTATCCTGAGCATTACTTTAGCCGCAACCCTGGTGATCGCCGCAACAGTCTTGGGGCAAGAGATCAAAATCGGTTTTGTGCAGGTGGAAGCACTGATGGAGAATTTCCCGGAGCATGAAGATGCTACCAAGACCTACGAGAAAGAGCTCGGCAATTGGCAGAAACAGATAGATCAGTACCAGGCGGACCTGGCCGGCATGGAGGAAGAGTACCAGCAGCGGGCTATGCTTTACAGCCCGGAAAAGAAAAAGGAAAAGCAGGAAGAGATACTAACCAAGCGCCAGGAAGCGGTAAAGTTCTATCAAGATATTTTCGGCCCTCAGGGAAAGGCGGAACAGCGAAAGATGGAGTTACTTTCCCCGATTTATGATAAGGTTACTCGGGCTATCGAGATTCTGGGAGAGCGGGATGAATACACGATGATATTAAACGCCCAGGGTTTGCTGTATGCCAAGGAGGAACTGGATTTGACCGAGGAGGTTTTGAAAATTCTCAAGGCCGGCGTGGACATGTCTCCGGCTGGTGGAACAAGGAGAAATCAGAGAAGGTAGGGGAGACCATAAAAAAAACTTTCCATATGAGAATATTTATTGTAGTTTATACGTTTATATTTTTATCCCCAGCCTGGGCACAGCAGTTAGGGTTCGTTGAGGATCAACTGATTCTTGAGAAGCTGCCCGCGGTCAAAGAGGTTCAGCGGATACTGGACCAGGAAACCGCTATCTGGGAGAATACATTTAAAGACCGCCAGGGTATGGTCAAAGTGTACCTGGACTCTGTCCAGGCTGTGGTATCATTGCTGACTGAGGCCCGTGAAGCTTTAATAAAGGCTGAAGGGGAAACCACGGAGGAAGAAAAACTCTCACCTGTAGAGCAGGACTCATCCTCTGTGCCGGATTCCGCTGCTTCTCAAACAGGCATAAATGAGCCGAAGACACCTGGGAAGCCGGCCGAGGCGAGTGGGGTTGATACAGTCCTCCTGCAGCAGAACCAGGAAAGACTGGAAGAAGCACTGGAGCGGGCAAAAAAAGAAATAGTAGCGTTATATCGGGAAATCTACGGTAAGAATGGAGTATTAGAACGGCGAAATTCGGAACTCAGCCAGTCGGTTTTTGAAAAAATACACCGGGCGGTTACCGAAACTAGCGAACGTGAGGGAGCGGATATAGTTTTCGACTCCTCGATTCTATTATATGTTGATCAAGATTTAAACCTTACCGAGCAGGTGATGGAAACGTTGGGGATTGGGGAACAGAACCTACGTTAACTATCAGGAGTTAAAAGTTGCCAAAGTATTCTTTGGATGAAATCTCGAAAAAGATAAGTGGGCGGGTAAGGGGTGACCCGAATGTTTTGATCTCAGGTGTGGCCGGCTTGGAAGAGGCCAGGGAAGGGGACATCTCCTTTCTGGCCAACCCGAAGTATCTCAGTCGTCTTTACACTACCAAGGCTACCGCGATCATTATCGGCCAGAAAAACGGAGCGGTTCCGGAGGAGAAGAATTATCTGGTGGTGGAAAACCCCTATATGACTTTTTTACGTGTAGTGGAGCTTTTTCATCCTGCGGCGGAGAGGACTTTCACCCCGGGGATGCACCCGATGTCTGTAGTGGATCCGAGTGCTGAGATCGGTAAGCGGGTTTATATCGGCCCGTTCGCAGTAGTGGAGGCCAATGCCCGGATCGCGGATGATGTGATTCTTCAGGCTCGCTCCTATGTAGGTGCCAGTTCTTCGATCGGTCAGGGAACTCGTCTCATGCCGGGCGTAATCGTGCTGGACAATGTCGCCATCGGTAAGCGCTGCCTGCTGCAGAGCGGCTGTGTGTTAGGTAGCGACGGTTTCGGGTTTGTCTGCGATAAGAAGGGGCAGCAACTGAAGATTCCCCAGGTCAGCGGGCTGGCTATCGGCGATGATGTGGAAGTGGGCGCCAACACTACGATCGACCGCGGCACCCTGGCACCTACCCGCATCGGCAATGGTGTCAAGTTCGATAACCTGGTCCATATCGCCCACAATGTGGAGATCGGAAATAATACGCTGGTGGTCGCCCAGGTCGGTGTTTCCGGCTCGACCAAGATCGGAAGTTCTGTAATCCTGGCCGGTCAGTCCGGTTTGGGCGGGCATCTCACTATCGGCGATGGGGCGAAGATCGGAGCCCAGGCCGGGGTCACCAAATCGGTCCCTGCGGGCAGAGAAGTGTCCGGTTACCCGGCCCGCCCGCATGCCGAAGCACTTAGAGCCCAGGCCTCGCTTACTCGCCTTCCCCAATTGCTCTGGCAGTTAAAAGACCTTGTTTGTCGAATGGCTAGGTTAGAGAAAAAAATTAATAAATAGAAGGGACTTGGCTTTTGTGGGTCCGACTTTCCGTGCCCTAAATGTTAAATCCGGCGCGGAAAGAAGTGATATTGATTAAGAAGATGATGCGAATCAGGAAGCGATTAATGAAACAGAAAACCATATCTCGCTCTGTTAGTTGTTCGGGAATAGGTATCCATTCCGGTGAACCAGCCAGGCTGACTTTCAAGCCGGCGGAGGTGAATACCGGGATCCAGTTCGTACGTGCGGACCTCAAGGGCAAGCCGCGTATTCCGGCGATTATCGATCATGTCAACAGCATTAAACGCGGCACCGCTTTAGGCATTGGCGAGGTCAAGGTATATACGGTCGAGCATGTGCTGGCTGCTGTCTCGGGCCTGGGGATCGACAACCTGCTGATAGAGGTTCGTGGGGTCGAGATACCGGCCGCCGATGGCAGCTCCTCCATTTTTGTCCAATTGCTCGAGAAAGCCGGTATTGTCGAGCAGGATGCCCCGCGTAAAGTGGCTGTGTTGACCAAGCCGTTCAATTACGAGGAAAACGGGATCCAGTTTTTACTCCTGCCGAACGATACTCTTAAAATCAGCTTCCACATCGAGTACCCCAACCCGATTGTCGGCTGCCAGTTTGATTCCCTCGAGATCAATGCCGAGACATTTCGCGAGCATATCGCCGAAGCACGTACTTTTGCTTTTTTCGAGGATGTGGAGCAGTTGAAAAAGGAAGGCCTGATTAAAGGCGGCAGCCTGGATAACGCGTTGGTTATCAACGGGGACAAAATCCTCAACTCAGAGCCGTTGCGCTCCCCCAAGGAACTGGTACGGCATAAAATCCTAGACTTGCTGGGAGACCTTTACCTGCTGGGCGTTCCTCTTAAGGCCCATGTTATCTCCTCGAAAAGCGGCCATCCCTCGAATATCAACCTGGTGCGCAAGCTCCGTGATCAGCTGAATCTGAGTGATTCCCCGCTCAAGATTTTACCCGTGGAGGCTCCGGAGAAAAAAGACCAGGCTCGGAGTTCCGCTCCCGAAAAGATGGTCATGGGAATCAATCAGATCCTGGAACGGATGCCGCACCGCTATCCTTTCCTGATGGTGGATCGCATCCTCGAGTTCGAGCCGGAAAAAAGAGTTGTAGGAATCAAAAATGTCACCATTAACGAGCCGTTTTTCCAGGGTCATTTCCCGGGGCATCCGATAATGCCTGGTGTGCTGATCGTCGAGGCCATGGGGCAGGCCGGAGGCCTGCTTTTAATGAAGAGCGTTCCTGAACCGGAAAACAAGGTGGTCTATTTCATGAGCCTCGATAAGATCAAGTTCCGCAAACCGGTCTTTCCGGGAGACCAGTTGCGCATGGTGCTCGAAATGAGCAGGTTCAGGCATCGTATCTGCAAGATGAAAGGCTGCGGATATGTCGGTGATGACTTGGTGGCCGAGGCCGAGATGACCGCCATGGTGGTGGATAAGGATACTATCCCGGATCATAATACACGTTGAGTTTGCAGAATAAAATACAATAAGGCACCTTTGCTGAGAACAACTTCATCCGAACAATTTTTCCTTCTTCTGGTTTGTTCTCCAGGTTCACATTGAATTTTGTCGCCTTAACGTTACAGTTTCAATCCAACCTGGAAAAAAGGCCTGGAAATTGTCAATACATCCCACCGCGATTGTCGATAAATCCTCCGAACTGGCTTCCGATGTAGAAGTTGGTCCATATACCGTAATAGGTCCCGATGTCAAGATTGGCTCAGGGACTGTTGTCGGTCCGCACGTTTACATTTACAAGAACACTACTATCGGTTCTGACTGCATTATCTGGAAAAGCGTTTCCCTGGGCACGGACAGCCAGGATTTGAAATATCACGGCCAGAGCACCTATCTTGAAATCGGTGATCGGACAACCATCCGCGAGTTCGCCACCCTGAACCGAGCCACCACCGAGAACGGAGCTACACGGGTGGGCTCGGACTGCCTGCTTATGGCTTACACCCACGTGGCTCATGACTGCCGGGTGGGCAGTAACGTTATCCTTTCCAATGCTGTCAATATGGCCGGGCACGTAACCATCGGCGACTACGCCATTGTCAGCGGAATGACCGCTATCCACCAGTTCGTACGGGTGGGGATTTACAGCTTTATCGGCGGAGGCAGCCGGGTACCCAAGGATGTGCCGCCTTTCATGATGGCTGTGGGTAACCCTATCATGCTCAACGGGCTTAATACCGTGGGCCTTCAGCGCCAGGGCTTCTCCGAGGAAGTGCGCATGGAGCTCAAGCGGGCTTATAAAATCTTTTTTCGCAGCCAGTATAATATCTCCCAGGCCTTGGAACTCGCCCGCAGCCAACTGAAACAACTACCCGAGATCAAAGCTTTAACCGATTTTATCGCCCACAGCGAGCGTGGCGTAATCGTCTGATTATTCGCAGATTACGCAGATTGGGTCACCGTCAGATCACCTCTTGAAATAGGTGGTTGTTTACTCCTCCCACTCTACTGCGAGTTCTCCTATGGCGCGGTTATACCTTCTGTTTGCCTCCATCTACCTGCTGGAAGGTATGTTCGAGGTCTCGTACCTCAATATCTACCTTAAGAAAGTCCACGAATTCGATCCCACAGAAATAGGCTGGATTCTGTTTATCGGAGGTTTCTGGTTTATTTTTCTTAAACCTGTTATCGGTTTTATTGCGGATTGGTGGAAGGGTTTCAGTATCCGCTGGACTCTGGCCGGAGGTTTGATTTGCTCCATTGCCGGCTGGCTGGTGATAGCCAATGCCCAGTCTGTGGCGATGATGACCCTGGGGATCAGTCTCAAGGTTATCGCCATTGCGGTGATGGATGTGCTGATCGACGGGATGATAGTAACGGTGAGCACGGCCAAGAACAGGAGTCATATCCAGAACCTGATCTATGGCTGCCGGTTCGGTGGAAGCATGCTTTGTGCCCTCCTGGTTGGGTGGCAGTACAGGCAGGGTGCGGCGGTTTTCCCGATGATTTATCAGATCTTTTCGGTTGTTTCACTGGCGGTTCTGATTCCTGTTTTTCTGTATCGCAGAAAGGATCTTGATGCAGCCCGCGGCCTTGAATCTGATATGGAAAAGGGGGCATCGCCGAAGGAAGGGAGTTTTTCGGAGCGTTTCAGGCAACTGGTACGGCCGGGATTCGTCTGGCTGCTCCTGCTGCTTTTCCTCTATGCCGTAGGTGCCGATACTGCAACTTACTCCGAAGGGCTTTACGAAGAGAAAATATCGGGAGAATTTCTAAGTATGTTAATCATCTGTCTCCAGGTCGGTACAATTGTGGGAATACTTGTCTTTTCATTGTTGAAGCGTGCAATAGGCGTCAAAGCCATTTTCATAATCTCTCTCCTGGGCTGGTCGGCGGTCGAGTTATCCTGCCTGGTGATCGCCAACTGGAATGGCGGCGGGATGATCTATCTTTATGGCGGGATGATCTATTTTATGGGAGGGTTTTTTAACGCCTTTGCCGGTATAACGCTCCTTACCGTGGTCACCGCGATGTGCAAGATAAGGGGGATAGAGACCTTTGCTTTCGCCTTTGCTATCTCGGTGAAAAACTTTTTTGACCATTCACAGGTGCTGATCGGTGGATATGTGATGGAGTGGGTAGGCCTCAACTGGCTGTTCGTAATCTCCAGCCTCTGCGGGCTCCTGCCTTTTCTGGTGTTGCGGAAGATAGATTTCAGAGATATCTGAGAGTTTTGTTTCAGCTTGGAGCAATTACATTACGGGATAAACAGATAACAGGGGCAACCGGCCGGTCGTCCCTGTTTGTTTTACTGTTGTTCTTTTACTTCTTCCACTCCCACCTTCTGGTGGTCCCGGCCCAGGTAGAAATTGATCCATGAGCTGGTCTTGTTGAGTGCCGGGTCGTGGAAGATCGGCTCGGGACGGCACATCTTGTCCAGTTTGCCCTTTCGCTCCAGACGGTTGAACACTCGCACCCAGACACAGGGGCGGTCCTCCAGCTCGCAGATCCCGTTTAAAGAGCCGCCGCACGGCCCGTTGCGCAGGAACTTGGCACACTGGGACTCCGGACACAGGAATGCCAGCTCGGGCAGCGAGCAGTCTCCGCATTCCTGGCAGTCGTTCATTAGCCACTTAACAGTTTTTTCCACACGGTAGGCCAGACCCGCAGCCCGGGGAGACTTGTCCAGACTGCGGCAAATGGCTCGGGCCAGGTTGAATCCGGCGGCGCCCTCCTCGAAAAAGCGGTCATGGACCAGTTCCATGAATCTGTAAGGGAGCATCGATTCTTTTTCCGGCTCCCAGTCGTTCGCCCGGTTGGGTTCGTCGGTGTTGAGGCCGGTTTCCGGGTCGAGGCTGAAGTGGTAGTATTCCCGGGGCTGGCAATAGGCAATCTCTTTTATAAAACTGCGCCAGTCGCCGGCGATCTCCTCCGAGGTATCGATAATTTTTCTGACATCCTCGAAGCCGATGCCGAACCCGCCGATATGAGCGCCGCGGTACCCAATGCCTCGCAGCACCGCTACCTGCCTGGCTGCAAACTCGATGAAAGCCGCCTTGCCTTTGTCCGGGCTCTGGGCCTGGCGGTTGACATACTCGAGCAGTTGGTCGGTGACCACACAGCCGGGCACCTGGTTGGCGTTCATCAACCGCGAGACAATGCGATGAAGCACGTAGACATTGCCCAGCACCGGCATATCGATACTTTTCAGCCGCAAGTAACGCAGCAGCTCGTCGAACTTGCGCGCATCGTAGCCGACCTGGGTGATAATGAACCGGGCATTGTTGGCGATCTTTTTTTCCAGCTTGTAATACTGGGTGTAACTTTCACTGCGCAGCCGCTTGAAAGGACTTACACAGGCGCCGATAAAAAAATCGGTGGGTTCAAGTTCCTGGAACTGGCCGGGCTTGCGCCCGGGAATCTTGAGTCCGTTGTTCATCTCGTCCAGCATCCGGATCATGCTTACCGAGTCCAGGTCGAAAGAGGGTTTGGCGGTACCCCGGAAGCCATCCACCGGGAAATCCCCGGTGAGTGCCAGGACATTCTGGATGCCGATACGACTGAGCTGGAAGGCCCGGCTCTCGATGCCGTTGCGATTGTAATCCTTGCATGACAAATGGATCAGCGGGCTCATTCCGCGGTAAAGGA
>Ga0114922_10006108_pt1 | contig 11081 bp, 5 predicted proteins | sample AartaG_FD_100975 | JGI IMG/M metagenome (GOLD analysis project Ga0114922, IMG submission 100975) | Deep subsurface microbial communities from Aarhus Bay to uncover new lineages of life (NeLLi) - Aarhus_00045 metaG | ecosystem: Environmental > Aquatic > Marine > Oceanic > Sediment | place: Aarhus...
TGGATCTCGGCAACATAAGAAACAACCCCCTTTATCCCCCTTTTTTAAGGGGGAATTCCAGCGATAGTCAGCGTTTGCACCATTTGCTTCCTGCTTCTGCCTTAAAAACCTACCCTTGACAGCTTTGGGAAAGGGGGAAATGACTTCGCTTCCTGCTAAATTTGGGATTACCCGATTAATTTCTTAATGTTCATGAAAAGGGGGAAACTTGAGGTCTTCTTCTAGAACCTGCTTAATATTGGGAGCAGTGAAATTCATTGCAATACCAACACTCTAAAGGAGGTAACAGAAATGTCCAGAAAACTGACAATTATGTTATTTTTCGTAGTAAGTCTCGTGATGATCTCATGGTCAACAGGTATAGTAGCAGAGGAAAAGGAGGCCAAGAGCAGGGAAGCCCAGATCCAGGAAGTCAGAGAACAGATAAAAGAGATTGAGTATGCGCTGGAACGTGAGAGCAACGAAGAGAAGGCAGCGCAACTGAAGAATAAGCTGCAGGAACGCAGGAGAGAATTCGAGAGCCTTATGGGAGAAGTTCGTAAACCCCAAAAGCCTAAAGAGGAGTTCCCTGACATACAGGAAGGGATCCGACGGGCCAGGGCGAATCTCGAAGAGCTGCGGCACGCTGTGAAGGCTCTGAAAGAGGAAGGTGAGAGCCCTGAACGGATGGAGGATCTGCGGAAAAAGATCGGCAAGGAAGAGAGGAAATTGGTAGAGCTTAACGCTCTCCTGAAGGAGCAAAGGGCAGGAGCAAAACAAAAGAAGCCGAAAACCAGGCTGATGTTCTTTCAGTTGGAGCATGCTAATGGGGAGAACCTGAGCATAATCATCAGCAAATTCTTGACACCCGAAGGGATCATTATGGTCGACGAGGACACTAACATTCTGATCGTCAGGGACACGCCAGACGGGTTGGAAACCGCTTCGGCGATCGTCAGGAATCTGGATATTCCCAGGAGAAGGGCAACTCGCGAACGAGCGCAAAGGCCGCGAGAGAGAGCCGAGTCAGAGAATTTCTTCTTCGGCAAAGTGCTGGAAGCCGGGGAGGGATCGCTCACAATAAAAACCAGAGACCTGGGAGAAACAGTCACCCTCTACGTGCCTGTCCGCAGGAAGGAAGATGGCACAAGCGTGGTGAATGAGGAGCTTTCCAAACACGTCGCGTCGTTCCAGGCTGGAACTCCTGTCAGGGTGCAATATCGCCGGGGAGAAGATAAGCTCTGGATACAGAGGGTGGCCAGGACCAGGGAATAGTCTTCAGGCATTCTTAGCGATGTGCCTTCGGGCGCATCACCTTTTGCGGAGGTATATCCAAAATGAGAAAACTGTATGTGAGTCTTATATCCTTTGTTTTCCTCACGTTTTTTCTCCCAATCCTGGCATATCCATATAGCGATGCCGAGGTAGATTGCCTTATGGCGATTCCAGCGCCCAACATTGATGGTATTGTTAACGAGAAAGAGTGGGGCGAGGGAATCTATCTCAGCAAATCTGTAACCTTACCGGGAGAGAAAGATTATAACGGATTCGGCAATTGTTACACACCGGATCTCATCGACGACGAAGAAGATTGCAGCGGCACATTGCATTTTCTGTGGGACAAAAACGCCCTGTATCTGGCGGCGAAGATCACAGACGATGATCTGTATTTTGGTGGCGCCAGTACCTGGGAAAATGACTGCACCGAATGGCGCTGGAACCCGGACGAGGCAGCCGATCTCCTCTATATCGGCATATGGATCACTCCGGAACTTGGGAACGGAGATCCCGCATGGATGATAAAGAACGACGGCGCTGGAGGAGCAGGGATAGCCGATGTAACCGAGGATCTGCCATCCCTGAAAGTAACCATGCACGACGATGGTTATGAGTGGGAGTTGAAAATCCCTGCTGACTCAGACGTTCTGGTGGGTCTTGATCTGGAAGTGGGCAATATGGTCGGCTTTACCGTTTCCATCGGTGAGAATGACGAGAATGGTGCTGACTACTCCATGCCCGCCTGGTCATTGAATCCAGATACCTGGGAATGGAACGAGGATTTCTGGGGAGTGATGAATTTCTCGGGAGAGATTTTGGCTGTAGATCCTTCTGTCAAGCTGGCCTGGACCTGGGGAAGCATCAAGTAGCAATAGGAGGCAAAAATGAAACTATTATTGTTTTTCATGGCCGTTCTGCTCAACATCTGCCTGATGCGGTCGCTCGCGTCGGCAGTTGGAGCGAATGAAACCCGCGTCATTACAGTCTCGACGCTGTGCTTGCTGGATGATGACGCTAATCGAACCAGTGAATACGTTGAGGCGATGATCCAGCAGGCCGCGAAACGTCAAAACCACGATCTGATCGTTGTGCCGCTGACGCCTTTTCTGTCATTCCGCGAGGGCAACGAAGGGCAGGACCTGGAACAGTTTGCGGATCTAGCTAAGGCGTATAGAACCTACCTGGTCATCGCAATGACGGAGAAAGCGCAGGATGGACGGTCTTTCTGCACGTCGGTTCTTCTGGGACGCGATGGGCAGATGGTGGGAAAGTACCGCAAAACCCACGCGCTTACGGATGACGTGATGGCTCTAGGCGATGATCTGCCTGTATTCGAGACCGATTTTGGCATACTGGGCCTGAGCCTCAGCACGGATTTCTATTTTCCCGAAGTGTATGACGCGGAGCGAATGAAAGGAGCGGAGATACTGATCTGGCAGCACTACCCGGAGCGATTCCGGGAGCATTTCCAGTGGGTGCCGCTGCTGAAGGCTCGCGCTCTGGATAGTCACGCTCACCTGGTAACTGCCATGTACGCTGATCCCCGCACCTATATCGCCAATCGCTACAGAATGGGGATGCAGGGCGCAGCCTGGGGCAGGAGCATGATCCTCAACCGTGTGGGGACACCCATCGCCGACACCGGCTACGAGGATGGCATTGCCACAGCGATCATCGATCTGGACAAGCGCAAGCTCGATCCCTATCCCAACTACGAGGCGGAGAATATCTTCTTCTGTAACAGCCTCGGCGACCGGAAGGCTTTTCACCCGATAGCGGAGCCCTGGGAAAAACCCATCCTTCCCGAATTCAGGAAAAGGAAGGCGCGGATCGCAGTGGGATACTTCTGGAGCCAGGATATGTGGAACAATGAAAGCGTGCCAGATGCCATGTTCCGCGTCCTGGACGAAGCAGCGAAGATGCAGCCAGACCTGGTTTTGCTTTCGGAGATGCGCGCGCGGGTGGCCAACGAGACGACCCAGAAGGTCGCTGAGATGGTTGCGGAACGGGCCCGGCAGATGAAGGCCTATATCCTCATCGGCGGAGTTGATGATAAGGGTCACCGGAGTCATGGGTGGCTCTGGAACCGTGAGGGCGAGATAGTTTTCAGGGAGCCTATCTACTGGACAGAGGGTTTCCAGGAAATCAAAGTCTATGATACGGACTTTGCCCGAATCGGTGTTCACCTGTGCGGCGATCTTTATACAGGAGAGATCGATCGCGTGCTGGCCCTGAAGGGAGCCGAGATAATATTCGACCCAAGCCAGCACTGGGGCGCGGATGGATATAATAACGAGCTGATGCTTCGCGCGAGAGCCGTGGATAACGGTTGCTGGGTGGCCTGCTCGCACTGGAACAGCTCAGATCCCGGCTTGCGCAGCCTGATCATCGATCACTATGGATACGTGATGGCTGCATCAAAATTCCAGCAGGAAGGCGTCATCTTCGTGGACATTGACTTTGACCGGCCAAAGGTATACTACGCCGGCCGGAAGCCCCAGCAGCCGAAGCGTGGCGAGGGCGGCATTCCATCATATTTCACCGAGGATATACCGGAGCAGCGCCCTGGCTGGCGCGATATGCTCTTCTCGCGACGGCGTCCGGAACTCTATGGCATAATACCCACTGAGAACCAGGTGATCATGAAGTATCGACCGCCGAAAGAATAGAAGGAGTGTATGAATGAGACGCATCAGGAACTACGCGGCAATTTTCGTGTTTGCCCAGTTCTTCAGCTTCCTTTTTGCAGCCAACTCATACTCGCAAAGTGGCACAGAGCCCATGGGATGGTGGCAGTTTGACGAAGCTGAGGGCTCCTCTGTCGGCGATGCGAGCGGAAACGGCAATACCGGGCGAGTAACCGGGGCAGAGTGGATTAAAGGCGAACACGGCGTCGCGCTTATGTTCGATGGTCAGGATGACTGCGTCTGGTGCAATGAGCAACAGGGCAGCTTGAGTCCGGTCTCCTCTTTGAGCATCGAGGTATGGGCGCGGCCTACCGAATTCCGGGACTATGCTTTTGTCGTCGATCACGGCAGCGGGTGGGGCGACCGCAACCAGGGTTACAGGCTGCTCCTCTGGAACGGCGCTCCCAGATTTATGCTGGCCACCTCGAAGCAGATATACAACATTTCCTCGCCCACCAGGTTTGAGATGGGGCAGTGGCATCACCTGGCTGTGACTTACGATGGCCAGGCTATCAGGATATATCTCAACGGCCGTCTCGATAGATCTGAAGCAGTGGAAGGGGAGATCAGCTACACAGATATAGATTTCTTCACCATCGGCGCAGCAAGCGGATCAACCACGTTCCCTGGCATCCTTGATGAGTTGAAGGTATTCGCTTATGCGCGAACTCCGGAGCAGATAGCCGCAGACTATGATCTGTCTTCAAACCGAATTCTAAGCCCGGAAACGCTCGCGGGTTATCTGTCATCCAGGCTGGAGAGATTCACGCTGCCACAGGTTCCTCAAGAGCCGCACTCCCGGAATTTCCACACGACTCTTCTGGCCAGCTTCGACGATGCTCAGAGCAACAACGCTGATTACGCGCAGTACCGAAACGTGGCCTCCGGCGGCCCAACTGAGACAGGCGTTCAGGGCAGGTTCGGCTCGGGTGTAAGGGTACTTGCCAACAGGGCAGCCGTTATCTATCCAGGCGCGGGCAACTGCAATATGGATAAAGGGACGGCGGAGTTCTGGATCCATAGCCCGGAGGGCGAAAACATCTGGAACGATGATAAAGACTACTACGTCCTCACCATCTTTTCGGAGCATTACATCGGCTACCCAAACCGGCCCGGGTGGTCGCTGGTGCTGCGGAAAAATGGCGCAACAAAGGCGTTGGAGTTTGTCGCTCATGCCAAGGACACATACTGGTACTCTCATATCAACGCAGAGACATTGTGCGCGACCACGAGCAATCGGCTGATCCTGCCTGTTTCATCCCTTTCGCCGGACGATTGGCACCACGTTACTGTTTCCTGGAATAGAGCCGATGGCGGGCATATATGGCTTTGCATCGACGGCGAAGGCGTGACTGCTTCCATAGATCCGCCGCTATCGGATGGCACGCTCAGGCCCTGCAAGAAGATCTACCTGGGCGGCGCTTACTTTGCAGATTTTATCCCCACTACCAATGCGGTGTTCGACGACTTCCGCATATCTGATCTCAGCGTCCGCGATGAGATGTGGGTGAGCAAGCTTGACATACCACAGGATCTGCTCATGAAAGCGGACGACCTGTGCCGCCAGTGGTTCGATTTTGCCGCGACGCTCCAGGTGCAGGGTGGCTGGCAGTGTCATTACGAATGGCCCGGGTTGACCCCCACAGAAGCCCCGGGTACATATTCCGTCCTGGCTGAAGACGAGTATACAGTCAGATATACTATGCCCGGCTTCCTCCGCGCTTACCAGGTTCTCCGGGATGAGCGATACTTGCGGGCTGCGGAACTTGCAGGCCAGTTGCTGCTTGAAACTCAGGACTCAAATGGTGCCTGGTGTCAGGGATACATAGCCATGCCAGATGGGCTTTTCCCTGTGTCGCCCGGCAATGCGTCCATTGAGGAGGGAACGCAGACAGATCCCATCAGGTTTCTCGCCTATCTCCACAGAGTGACTGGAAAGGAAGTGTACCTGGAGGGCTGCCGCAAGGGCGGTGAGCTTGTCCTGGCGGCTCAAAACAGCGATGGCTCGTGGCCTTTGAGCTTCAGTTCAAGAAGCATGTCACGGTTTGGAGGGTATTCAGGTTACAGCACCCTCAATGACGGCACCACAAACTGGGGCATGAAAACCATGCTCATAATGTACCAGGTGACCGGGGAGGAGAAATACCTGGACGCTCTTCGCAGGTCTGGAGACTGGCTGATAAACGTGCAGGCAGGCCCTCCTACTTACGGATGGGCGGAGCAGTATACGCCTGATGGCAAGCCGGCGTGGGCCCGGGATTTTGAACCACCCGCGTGCTGCACTACGGCGTTAAGCTATGCCGCTCAAGGCCTGTTACTAATGTATGACGTTACAGGCGACGATAAGTATCTGGAGCCATTGCGGAAATACCTGGGCTGGGCTGAATCTCTTCCCGAAGACAAGCGTGGATGGCGCAACTATGACTTCGAGACCGGGGAACCAGTAGTGGCGGTCAACCGGCGCATGATCATTGTTGGCTCACCTGAGCATGAGGAACTTATAGCGTCAGGCGCCCGGATCGAATATCCACGAGGCTGGAATCCCACGTCATTCCTGCAGGGAAGTCTAAACGAGCGACGTGAGGGGCCTTTGGTGCCCTCCTGGAATGGGACAATACCAAGAACGCAATTTGCCGATAAAGCGATTCCAGCAGCGGAACTTGCTCAACTCCTGCCAAAGAGAAGGGAGCAGGCGATTGCCTCGCTGGATAAGCTTGAATACTGGCGCGACGGTCGTCTACAGTCAGGCGCAATACTGGAGAATATGTCGCGCTCCGGCCCCACTTTGACCGTGGGTAAGGGCTGCAACTTTGCCCTTGATGTGCTTGATCTGCTCCAGATAGCCCGGGCCGCAGTCGGTGAAGCGCAACGTGAATCAGTGCCTCTGTATCAGGACAGGTATTTCGGATACATAGACCCTGAGCGCGACTGGTACAGCACCCCGCTTATGAGAAGCGGAACTAACGAAAGGTGATAATAAGAATGTATACGACTTTCCTCTTGCTTATGCTTGTGCCAGCAGCCGCGCTGGCAGGCCCACAGATGATGCCAAGGGAATGGGGAAGACCCATTCCGCTGAGAAGAGTGGCTTTGGTTGCAGGCAATACTGAAGTCAGCCAGAAGCTGGCCGACGCCTTGAAGCAGTCAGGCGCTGAGGTGAGGATTTTCACTCCCTCAGAGGCTATTGCTGATAACGGCCTTCAATGGAAACAGCAGCTTCTGTCTTATACGGTTATCGTATCCGGCGGCATCCATACCAACCGGGCCATGCTGCCTCTGTATGCAAGATACCTGTCCTTTGGCGATGCGGATTACCCGGGAGATGATGGCTACGTCATAAGGACTATCACACGGCCCTTCGGCCAGGGAACAGCAGCCATTGCACTAGAGGCTAGCACTCAGGAGGGAGAGAGCGTAGCGGCGGAGCGATTCGCGGTGCTGCTCTCACAATCAGAGGGCGGCCAATTCCCGCAAACCCTTGAGGCGCATTTGTCTGAACACTGGTCAGGTCAGGCCAGGCGCGGGAGGGATAGGGGAATTCAGTATGCGCTGACTGGCGATCCAGAGCGAGCCAAGGAGGGCATCCAGATGCTCCTCAATTCTATGGATCCGGAGACCGGGTGGCTGGAGTTCGGGGATTATGGCATCGAAAGATACGTCCGGGAGTATAGCCTGCTGCAAGACGCTCAGGGGATTTCTGAGAGCGACTGGCTGAAACTGGATCAGGGGTTGCTTGCAACTGCCATTCATTCGGCAAACCAGTGGTGGCGGCGCAAGGATGGAAGATCGATTGGCGGCAGACATCAGACTATGGGAACCAGTTGCTTCGCCGCAGCGATTGAATTGCTCAGACGCAGAGGCAACCCCGATGAGGAAGCAAAGGCGCTTCTGGATCAGTGGTGGCAGGAATCACAGGATTACTGGAGAAACGCGTGCTCAACGTTCCACGACGACCTGGACGGTATACCCATCTATTACAGCCCGGAGCCGACTCTGGACTGGGCGCTGATCATGGGTTTCGAGGATTACGTCAAGCGTCAAATCCCGCTTGTGGTGTTGCGCGCCTACGCGGTTATAGACAACCTGGGCTATTACGCAGGCACAGGCACTTACGAGGAGTGTCGCCCGGGAAACCTCTTCAAAATCGTTCCCTGGGGATGGCTGCTTAAAGCAGCAAGTTTTTTCCACCCGGGACAGGGCTATGACTGGCTGATGCAAAACATACCTAACACGGGGATCGGCACCTGGGCCTTATCACGCAGCGTCGCCGGCGCCAGAGCCTTCGGCAGGGCCGACGATCAGGTATCTCCCGATCACCTTCTGGGCATTGTAACCGTTCCACTGGGGGAATACCGATATTCCAGGCTGCCTCATAGTATCAATGATGCCCGATCCAGCGGCCGGATGCACCTTTCCGCCCCTCTGGATCGCTGCTTCGAGAAGCTCTGTTTCCGGGACAGCTTTGAACGCGATGGGCAGTACATGGTGCTTGAAGGATACCAGGCTGTCGGGGCGGATAACCTTATACCAATGGATGCCAACAGCATCATCCGCTATACGGATCTGGGGCACATCTGGCTCCACTCCAACAGTGAGAAGTCCGGCAACCTGTTTCGATCCGCTGTCTTCTGCACCGATGGGTTCAACGATAGCCTCCAGCCAGCCGGGTGCGAGATCCAGGCTATGCACAAAGGATCGGGCACTGGGCTGGTGGTGAGCTATCTTCCGGACTACGTAGCCTGTGACTGGACACGAAATATAATCTGGCGTCCGGGTAAGTATTTCGTGGTAATTGACCTTATGAAGCAGAACAGGGAGGGTGAATTCGGGCTGATATGCAGCTTCCGCACCCCGCAAAAGGCATGGCTGGATCACGACGGGATGACCCTTAGAGAAGGCACAGGGGAGGCACACATTCGCAACGTGGATAACGTGCAACTGTCTCTGGAAGGCGGCCATGAAATAGAAGGCGCGGCTATCCCAACCCTCCTTCGCGAGACGCAGTTTCTGGATGAGGATGTTGGAAGCATCAAGGTGTTTCGGAATCTGATATACGCTTTCGATCCTGATCACCCGGGCAGACTGGAGGCGCGTCCCACAGGTGAAAAGGGGATGATGATAAAGGGTACTATCCGCGGGGAGGAGGAACTCGCCCTGGTGGCAGCATCGCCGCAGGATGAGGGGATCAGCATCGGCCCTATCCAGACAGATGCCCGGATAATTTACGTGAGTTCTACAGAGTGGGCTCAAGCGGGGGCTGAAGGTATAAAAGTCAACGGAGAAATGCTCCAGGGAAGCGAGGGAAAATCAACTGACGCTATCAGAACCGCTCTTGAAAAGCTGTGGGCAGAGACTCAGCCAGTGGATCGGCCGGATGCAGGTATCAAGGTGGAAGAGGCGGCAGAACGGGTCTGGCGATTTGAGGGCTTCTCCAATCTGCCTGCTGCCGCTCCCGCTCCGATTCTCACGTGCGAGCCGGAGCCTCGGGGTATATCGGGATCGCTTTTTGATGGAATTGTGACCCGGGGATCAACTGTTCGCTGGCCGTCGGATGCGGACGTGAAGCTGTCCATTGACCTGCGTGAGAGCCAGGTCGTTGATCAGATCGATTTCCAGACAGGCCAGTTCGGGCGAAACAATACGATCCCGGATCCCGGCGCGCATCCTGAACCACGAGCAGTCATGGCAGAATTCAGCGACGGAGAATCCAGTATACGTAAAAAGGAACTCGTCTTCACCAGCGATTGCACCTTCGAGGGACTCCACAAGGGTGTTGTATACCCCATACAACGATGGACGTGCAAGAGTATATCAGAGAAAGCCCGCTACGTCCACATGACATTCAGCAGACAGGCCTGGCAGGATGGCCTTCGTATGAACGAACTTTCAGTGCGGCCGTCAGGATCAAACTCAGCACGCATAATCGGTCATGTACTGCGAGACGTTGATGGAGACGGCCAGGACGAGATTCTGGCCTGGTCGGACCAGGCGGAACTGGTAATAGTGAGCACTGATGGCGCTCTACTCCTGAAGAAGCAGCTTCCGGGCTATATCACATCAGTTGAGTGTTACGACGATCTGCACCCGGGCGAGGCGAGAATCCTGGTGACCACTCGCGAAGCCCGGTTATATTGCCTGAAGCCGGACGGTAAGGAGGTCTGGAAAGTAGATTTTGTGGAAAGCGCAGAACTTAACGGCGATCTTCCCACCGGGTATTCCATAGGTCTGCTGAAGAAGAACGGCAGTCCGCTGATAGTTGTGGGGAACTACAATCTCGCGACTTTTGTAAGCCCTCAGGGAGAGGTGCTGAAGTACGAACGGCTTCCGGGAGCTTACCAGACAATGACCCTGTCCCGCGGCTTCGACTACAACGATGACGGGAAAGAGGAAATCGTATCCACTGAGGTATGGGGCACACTCAGCGTGCTGGATACCGATATGCGACGCAGCGCCGGAGCCAGGTTTCCCAGCGGTAAAGGCATCATGCTGGAATACTGGAAACCGCCAGCGCGTGAGGAAGCTAAGGCCATTGTATGCTCCGAGAATGGGGTAGGGTTATTAGACCTCAAGAAACTCAAATTCGACTGGATGCAAAACGTAAAGCCAATTAATGACTGCGTGATCGCTGACACTGATGGTGACAGCAGTCAGGAAGTTGTCCTTGCCAAGCAGGATGGCTATCTGTTAATCTATGACGAGACAGGGAAGCTGATTGGGTCAGTGCTGATAGGGGAGCAAGTGAGGTCAATAGCCGCTGTCTCGTCAGGCGATGGCAGGCAGGTAGTGGTGGCAGCGCTTCCGAAGCGTCTGGTGCTCCTTAGCCCGGACATGACTGAGTGGACAACAATAGCTCCGGGAGAATACCGACGGCTTGCAGTGACAGGTAAAGATGGATTACTTCTGGCATTCGGGGATGGGGCAGTAATTGATGCTTTTCGCGGGATGGTTCATTTTGTATTTGAATTAAGGTAACACTTTATGAACACCGTTGAAAAATCCCCCTAACCCCCTTGAGCTTTCTCAGAAAGTCTGAGGCGTAGTGACAAAATATTATGAGAACAGAAAAAAGATTTGGAAAATTGGATACTTTCGTTTATCATTCATTGTGCTCTTACACAATTAATGATACAGGAGGAA
>Ga0114922_10006109_pt1 | contig 11079 bp, 9 predicted proteins | sample AartaG_FD_100975 | JGI IMG/M metagenome (GOLD analysis project Ga0114922, IMG submission 100975) | Deep subsurface microbial communities from Aarhus Bay to uncover new lineages of life (NeLLi) - Aarhus_00045 metaG | ecosystem: Environmental > Aquatic > Marine > Oceanic > Sediment | place: Aarhus...
AGAGAGGTAAGCTGCAGTAAGATAAGCACCTCTTCAACACCACATCAAAGGAGCACTCATGCAAGTATACACACAGCTTACCCAAACACAAAGATACCATATTTACACGTTTATGAAAGCCGGCTTATGCCAAACAGAGATAGCTGAAACAATAGGGGTGCATAAGTCAACCATCAGCAGAGAGCTCAAGCGCAATCAAGGGAGGAGAGGATATCGCCCCAAACAGGCACATCAATATGCAGTAGCGAGGCGGGACAAAGCCAAATCAAGGATCACTGATGAAGATTGGGGGTTGATTGAGGAACTAATCTGCCTGGATTGGAGCTCGGAACAGATCAGCGATTATTGCAAGAAAGAACAAGAACTGCAAATCAGTCATGAATGGATCTATCAGCATATTTATCGTGATAAGCGTAAGGGCGGGACATTATGGGGACATCTCAGGTGCCGTAAAAAGCGTAAAAAACTCTATGGCAGTTATGATAAACGCGGACAAATACCCAACAGGACATCAATTGATGAGCGTCCGCAGGTAGTAGAAGATAGAAGCAGGCTGGGTGACTGGGAAGCGGACACAATCATAGGCAAAGGCAAAAAAGGTGCAATTGTGATCCTGGTAGATCGCAAAAGCCGTTATCTTCGCATGGGTCTGGTGAGCCAGCGTACCAAGGAGGCTGTCAAAGAGAAAATCATTTCCTTGTTAGCTGACTTTCCAGTTCATACTATCACTTGTGATAATGGAAAAGAATTCACGAGTCATGAAGAGATTGCTAATGTTTTAGAAGCTGAGGTTTATTTTGCCCACCCGTATGCTTCATGGGAGAGAGGTACCAATGAAAATACAAATGGCCTTATCCGCCAATACATTCCTAAGGATACTAAGTTTAGCGAATTGACTCACGAGGACATTTCATTTGTGGAAAATCGATTGAACACAAGGCCCAGAAAATGCTTGTCTTTCAACCCGCCTGTGGTATTCTTAAATAATCACCGTTGCACTTGATACTTGAATCCAAGATATAATAAAAACCTATCTTCTCGGGGATCGTCCTTATGAAAAATAAAAAGCTAATTTGGATCGCCGGAACCATTTTCTTGATCACATTAATTACTTTTGGCGTCTTCGCTTTCTTTTTCCTGCGCAGCGGTCTGTTTTCCAAACCGGAGATCATCATTCTTCAACCTGCATCCTCAAAAATAATTAATAATTCTGAGGGAATCCTATTTATTATTCAGGGTCGTTCAAAAAACGGCATAAGCCGTATCGTTTTCCACGAGAACGGCATATTAAAGGTAAATAAATATCCTGAAATGGAGGGGGCAGATGAGATGCTCGTACAAATTGCCTGGATGCCGGACAGAGTGGGCGTTTATGAACTATCATTCGTCACTTATAATTCCAAGGACACAGCCAGCGATCCTGCTGTAATTTCCATTGGAGTAATTTCTGATGGTTTATCTCAGATTGAAGTGGATAGAACCGAAGCAGCCGTCGCAAATTCCCCATCGAGTAGTGTGGCATCTGCCAGTGGATCAAGCGAAGCTTCAAATGATTCTGATGATGAAGCAGTATCTGGAATGAACGAAGGCGGGGAAGGAGATGGGTACAATTTGGAATTCATTCAGGCAGATGACGATGAAAACATCTTTCGCCCCGTCAATAGCGATTTCCCGCCAGAGATTGTCACTTTTGAAAAGGATTTTCAGAGAGAGGGAAACAATGTTCTGGTTTCAGCGCAGGTGACCGCGCAGGATGACATTGGGATTGACACTATCTATATCCTGGCTTATTCCGACTTCGAGCAAGAGTCACCACCAATCCAGGTTGCGCATTCCTGTCTGGGTGAAACTCACTGCAGCGCGGACGCATCAGCGCTTCTTGTAGAAGGTAACTATGATCTAATTGCATTTGCTGTAGACACAATCGGTCAAGAATCCAGCGTCCATGACCAAAGAATAGAAATATCAGCCGACCAGCCGCCCGCCATTATTGAAGAAGGTCCCAGGTTGGGTATCCCGGCCGATATCCTGGGTAATCTTTTCATTGTTGAAGAGGGAATCATCCAGATGCCTCCTTTCTTAAATGCAGGAATTATCGAAATCTTCGAAGAGGAGAACGAAAATAATTGTCCGCCAGACTGCCCAACATCCACATTTGATGATGTGTATATCGAGGTTGTTGACCAATATTATGATGAAAATACCCATCTCCCGCATATGACTGCCCGTCTGGTAATTCCGCCGCGAATGGAAACAGAGTATGAGCGCCCTTACCTTTTCACACAGTTTACTGAAGATGAACCTGGCCAAAGCGCTTTTAACATTTCCTTTACACAGGAGATGTATGAGAATGGGAGAACTTTCGAAGAAACATTTGAGATGCGATATTGCGGCAAAGCAAGTTTACTATTCTTTCCAATTCTTCAAACGCAAAGGGGCGACATTCGAATTTTTGGCACACCAACCAATTTTACGCCGATTGCGTGTAATATGAAGACGCCCGAGCTTCTTCAATTAAGAGCCACAAAAAATTGCCCCACCAGCGAATATTGTTTAATCGTTACATGGGAAGTCCCATTTGACAATCTGAACCGCCAACAAATCGACCATTTTGTGCTTATCGAAAAAGAATATGAGTGGTATGGTGTCAATGAAAGAGAATTTGTTTTTTCACCGGGTGAAACAACCTATATCTATTCCAACGTACTTCAAAACCGTGTGTATGAATACTTTTTATACTCAGTTTCTGCTGAAGGACTCCATTCTCAACAATCCAAACTGAACATTCGGACTCCAAGACCCATCGATGATCCAGAAAGAATCTCTACAGATTGGCGAGAAATCAGGTGACATGATGAAAAAAAGATTATTGCTATCCATTTTAGCTATTTGTGTGCTCGCCGCGGGCTGTGAAGCACTACCAGCATCAATGTTGCCTGCCAGTTCCAACACAGGAGGGCAAGTATCCAGCTTTATGCTGATTTATCCTTACGACGGACAGCATCTGGCGCTCAGTGCAATGTGCGATGTGAAATCCGAAGCATCCAACAACAACAAAGTGCGGGCAGTTTCCCTTCTGGTAAACAGCAGCATCTACAGGCATGATACATTTAGTGAAATCTACACAAGCGCAAACGTGTACCAACCCTGGACACCCAAAGAACCGGGCACCTACATCCTGCAAACTATCCTGGAAGACAGTGCCGGAGTACAGATCTCATCAAATGCAATCACCGTGTATGTGGATGACACATCCGAAGAACCAGCTGTTGAAATTGTAGAAGCTTCACCCGCAGAGGAGGATGAGGAGGAATGCCCGGATCCAATCGCGACTACGCATTCCTACGTGAACTGCCGCTCCGGCCCGGGTACTGCTTACGAAATTATTGTCGGCCTAAAACTCGACCAGAGTTTTCCCCTGCTCGCTCGCAGTACGAGCGGCAGATGGTGGATGATTGAGAGGAAAACAAGCGGTGCCGTATGCTGGATTTGGGCCGAGCTTGCAGAAATCTGTGGGAATATCGACGATGTTAAGATTGATCACAAGCAAGAAATGGACGAAACTCAGGAGCAGGAAGAACCTACCGAAGAACCAACAGAAGAGCCCACAGAAGAACCAACAAAGGATCCCGGATCTGGCCCAACAACCTCTTAATTAGGTTTTATAGAAAATGATTTAATAATTTAAAGACAAATTTCCCCGATCAGTGTTTTCAGGTTGGGTTCTTATGCAGCATTATCCTTGTTGTGTTTCACTGTTTTTTACCACACGATAGTTTTTCTATTTTTCCACTGAAAACTTATAAGCAAAGTAATTGATTTGCTAATTAGAAATCAGCTGCTCTTTGTGTCTGCTTATAACGCTTGATTGGGCTGCCAGTAAATAATCATCAGGCAGCCCAAAGATTTTTTCTTAGCGCTCAATTACCAGTTTGTTTGCAGTCACACGAGTTCCGTTACCCAGGGTATCGCTGACCGGGCAGCGGCTCTCCACAAATTTCTGAAACTCACGCAGTTTGTCTTCTGACGAACTTGATTTAATGTGAATAGTAAATCGTACATCATCAAATCCAGGGCGAACACCCTCTTTGCCGAGCATAAAACCATCAGGATCCAGATCACCTTCGGTTTCTACCCATAAATCCTGCAGATCGATTCCCTGCCCTTTCGCGAAAGCTGATCCAACAATCACCAGGCATGAGCCTAATGAGACCAGCAAACCTTCAACTGGATTCATACCCTTATTAGTTCCGCCTAAATTTTCAGGCTCATCCATGACGATCTTAAAACCACGCGACTCATTTTCTACAAGCAATCCCTCTTTACCTTTTCGAGATACTGCTTTATATGTTGCGGTTGCCATTGCTTACTCCATTCTTTATTATTATATTTATCAATTATATCATAATAATCACTTATTTTATGTATATCGAGATCTAACCGCTTCTTTCGTAATGCGCGGCCTAGCGGCATCCCTCTTTAAAGAATATTTCCCTTTCCCTCATACCACAGCGGCAGGTTATTAACCCACCCATTCGTATTCCGAATCACCTTCTTCCTAACTGTGCCGGTGAACATCCCCGCTGGATGCTTGCATAACAGTTATTCGATGTTATAGTATAGTAAATATCATATAAGATACGTATGAAATGCTTGAGGTGCTGAAACAAAATCTGTGCCCAATAAGTCTTAACAATCATTGAATGGAGATAAACATAAAATGGGAACAAAAGGAATAGAAATTGTAGGCAAAGATGTAAATAAATTGGTTGAAATGCTCAACAAAGCCCTCGCAGATGAATGGCTGGCGTACTACCAATACTGGGTTGGCGCGAAGGTTGTCAAAGGTCCTATGAGGGACGCGGCTGTCGCTGAGCTCTTACAGCATGCCACTGAAGAACTGGGGCACGCGGAGTTGGTCTCAAACCGCCTTATCCAGCTTGGCGGTACACCGCTCCTAAACCCCGAAGACTGGTACAAGATGACCAACTGCGGGTACGAATCCCCAATGGATCCATACGTGGAGGTGGTGCTGGACCAGAACATCAAAGGTGAACAGTGCGCTATTGATGTCTATCACAAATTGGTAGACTTCACTAAAGATATCGATCCAGTAACGCATGATATCGTCCTCTCGATCCTCACCGACGAAATCGAGCATGAGGAAGATCTTCAGGCAATCGCCGAAGACATCCGTTTAATGATGGAAAGGAGTTAGTCAAATGAAAATCGGTGACAGAATTCAAGAGGCAGACTGGAAAAAGGAGAAACACGTCCCGGTCATTGAGTGCCCCGACCAGGTAAAACTAAATGAGGTCTTCGACGTAAAAGTAAGCCTGGGGAAGGAGATCAACCACCCCAATACTACCGAACACCATATTCGCTGGATCAGCCTTTTCTTCCACCCCCAAGGCAGCAAGTTCACCTACGACGTGAGCCGCGTTGAGTTCAATGCCCACGGCGAATCGGGCGCTGGCCCGAACCATGGGCCCGTCTACACGGATCCATCTGTAACCACATCGCTGAAGATCAACAAGCCCGGCACATTGCACGCCCTGGCTTATTGCAACATCCACGGATTATGGGAGGCAAGTAAGGAGATCGCTGTAGTCGAGTAAATTTATTACGCTGATCTAGGAGCAAGTCAAACCTGGTGAAATTATGGGGTAAAGAATCCTCAGGCATCCCCCACCGTGGAGTGCAGACACGCGGATATACAAGACTTTTATTATAGAAATTTCATCTTCTAGAAAGAAACTGTTTTATATCCCCATATGTAGTACTTATAAAGAGGATAATACCACTTTTTTGCAGTATTTAGGTCACACTAGGGTATCGAACCTGCGACCGGAGTAGTCCTTGAAGAGGAAACCTACTGATTAAAAGTCAGTTGCTCTTTGTGTCCACAGCGCCCATTGCCTACAATCCTTGTGGTTGTGTCCACATAGTACACAATTATGCATCAAAACTAACAATGAAACAATCTCCCGCTCCGCTTCCCCATCCTTTCATTAAGACTGATACTGATTGTATAATTGAATTTGAAAAGGTCATATAACAAGAAATGAGGTTTCTGTGAAACATATAAATAATCATTCCCGGCTAGTCCCGATCATCTTGATTATTATTCCAATTTTTCTCATAGGGTGTGGAACAACCGATCCGGCAGCTGAAACGCTGCCCGAAACCGCACAACCTGCCGCGCCTGCTGTCGAAAGTCAAGCTGAGGGTTCCAGCGAGGACGCAGCGGAGCAAAGTGAAGATATCGAACCTGTCACAGCACCCAAAAATGCTTGGTATACAGTCACATTTAATGCCGCCTGGAGCGCTGAAACGCATCCTAACTTTTACGTTTCCAATGCCCATTTCTCTCCCTTCGTCGCATATTCGCACGATGGCTCACCAGAAGCGCGCGTATTTGATATCGGCAGTATAACTAGCCAGGGTATCGAGGAAATGGCTGAGACAGGCGCGACTGTTCTTTTAGAAGGAGAAATACAATCCCTTGTTACCTCTGGATCTATCCTGGCTTGGGTCAAAGGTCGGGTATTTGACTCACCCGGTTCAGATCAGGCAATCCTTGATTTCACTCAAAGCCACAGCCAATTCATCTTTGTGAGCATGATCGCCCCCAGTCCGGATTGGTTTGTCGCTGCAGAAGCGAATCTCTTCGATGGAGAGAAATGGTCCGATGAAATGGTACTGGAACTGGTTAGTTTCGATGCGGGTACTGACAGCGGTTCTAATCTTACATCAGCAGACGTTGATACCAATCCCCGAGAACCGGTTGCCGTTTTCCCAGAATTTTTGCAGCACCTGGGAACTGTCACCCTTACTCTGAATCCTTCCGGTTCCTGAGCCACACGTTTCACACATTAGTAATTTCAATAAATGAGCGATTACCAATCCAGGATCATTTATGCGCATCATTCAAAAAGATCATTTCTTACAAATCTGTGCATCTTTATTAATTACTTCCATGCTTTTCGTTGGATGCATTAAAGGTTCAAGTCCCGATATAGACACTGCCTGGGCAGAGCACACGATAACTCCAGTGAATGCTGTACCTTCAGGACAGGGCGATATCACCCTCCCACCAGAGCCAAACAACTCTTATGCTGTTACCTATCATGGATTGGATGGCAACCGCGTCCTTGCGGGAAAAGGCAGTGATCACATTGAGACCATTGACATCACGCTTCAAGGCAAACCCGTCTGGATAGTTGCCTCAGCTTACCAGAAATCCAGCATTTGGTATGTCATCCTAGAAAATGGGCAGTGGCAAGCCTTTCAAATTACCAGAAACTCTGTGCAGGAATTGCGGCCCTCAATAAATTCTTTGCCCGGCGGAATGCCTCCAGTATTGATTGTTGATGAGGAACATAGTTATCTGCCGATCCCCCCGGGAAATGCATCAATCCTTACCCATTCAATATTTCTGCAAAATGGTGTCGAAGTGTTCATCGATGGTGATCAACAATTACATCTCAAGTCTGAAAATGACGAAATATTGAATGGTGTAAAAGCCTTGCCTGATGCTCGCATCTTGGCTGATGAAAACGATCGCATCCTCTTCCTTTCTGATCCTACCGGCAATTACGCTCATGCTGTCTTAGGAGACGCCATTGAGGCCGCCAGTATCACACTAATTGATACGAAAACCTCACCTTACCAGGTAAGAAAGATCAATCCTGAAGCAGGAGATGTTTTCGAGGGGATTTCTCCGATCTGGGTGGATATAGATTTGGATGGTACGCGTGAAATTATTGTGACCCAGAGCAACGAAGTGGTTGGCGCCAGGATCGTTGTTTTCCGCGAAGATGGAAGCGTGCTGGCTGAAAGTGCCCCCATCGGTAAAGGATTTCGCTGGATGCATCAGATTGCTGCAGCGCAGTTTAAAGGTGGTGGACCGCTGGAACTTGCCGTTGTAAGAACTCCGCATATCGGGGGTGTAGTTGAGATACTGGGTTTGACCGAAGACCGGCTTGTAGTTCAGGCAAGTCTGCCTGGCTATAGCACCCACAAACTCGGGAGCAGGAATCTTGATGCTGCCCTGGCTACTGATTTCAATGGAGATGGATTCATAGAATTGATTGTTCCAGGTCAAGATCAAACTACCTTATCTGAAATTCAATTTCTAAATGGTGAATTAATACCTGTATGGACACAGCAGCTTGATGCACAACTCAGCACAAATCTGGCGGGCGTTGCTGGCGCAGATCAACAGTTATTGCTTGGTGTTGGAACTGAGGATAATTCCCTGAGGATATGGATTGCAGATCGATCTTCTAATTAGCCAATCTTTAGTTTTGTATCATTAATACTACGTTTATATTATTTCACTAATAAGCATTCTATAGTTGGATTAATTTAGTAAGGAGAGTTTATTATGTTTATACTAATCATGTTTTCACTATTATCTGGATTAGTAACCGTGTTATCCCCCTGTGTCCTTCCAGTTTTACCGATTGTGCTATCATCATCTGCTTCAAAGGGAAAGAAACGTCCCTTGGGTGTCATCACGGGTCTGATCATTAGTTTCTCAATATTTACCCTGGCGATCTCTCAAATCGTGAAGCTGCTGGGCTTATCCGCTCAAACTCTGCGCTATATTGCCATCTCCGTAGTCGGGCTCCTTGGGTTGAGCATGATCATTCCCAAATTCAATGAGTGGATTGAAAAAGCGCTCAGTTTTATTCCTAATATGGCTGGTAATAGCCACAAAGAGGGCAGCGGGTTTTTGCCGGGCTTTATTACCGGTCTTAGCTTAGGATTGGTGTGGGCTCCTTGTGCCGGACCGATCCTGGCTTCAGTGACAGCATTGGCGGCCACTTCACAGGTTTCGTTTTCTGCCGTGATTGTGGTTATTTCTTACGCGATTGGAGCGGGCATTCCTTTACTTGCTATTGCGTATGGTGGCCGTTCACTCATCCAAAAAGTACCCTTCTTTTCGAAAAACCTGGGTAGGGTCCAAAAAGTATTCGGCGTGATTATGATCCTGACCGCAATACTCATCGCTTTGAATGTGGACGTATTGGTAACAACCTGGTTAACCCAGCGGCTTCCAGAAGGTTGGAGTACTGCGCTAACTGCGTTTGAAACCGGTGATGTGATCAGTGAACGGCTAGATCAGGTCAGCGGAAATGAAGGAGGACCTTCCTATTTTGTGACTGGCGAAATTAATAAAGAAAATCTACAAAGTGGGGTTGAACTTCCCAATCTGGGTCCTGCTCCAGAATTGACAGGGATTACTAATTGGATCAATAGTGATCCCCTCACGTTGGCAGAGCTGAGAGGAAAAGTGGTCATCGTTGACTTTTGGACCTATTCCTGTATCAACTGTGTGCGTACGTTGCCCTACATTACTGATTGGAATACAAAATATGCGCATGATGGTTTGGTTATCATCGGTGTGCATGCACCAGAATTTGAGTTTGAAAAAGAAACTAAGAATGTGCTTGATGCGGTCGAACGTTTCGGAATTGAATATCCGGTGGCTCAGGATAATGAATTCTCCACCTGGAGGGCTTTTAATAACCGCTATTGGCCTGCAAAATACTTTATCGATGCAGAGGGTAATGTACGCTATACCCATTTTGGTGAAGGTAAATATGAAGAATCTGAATTGGTCATCAAGCAGCTGCTCTCCGAGATCGGAGTTGAAAGCAGTGAGGAATTAACTGCGGTTGAAAAGAAAGAATATTCTTCTGACCAAACACCTGAAACGTATGTAGGATTTGGCAGGCAGAATGCGTTTTCTTCGCCGGAAGAGTTGCAGCATCTTGAAACCGCGCTTTATTCTTTCCCGGTTGAACTCCCACTCCACCATTTTGCGTTGTCAGGGGATTGGCTTGTAGGTTTGGAATATGCTCGCTCGGAAGAAAGTGGGGCACAGCTCAATATTCATTTTTCTGCCAGAGATGTTTTTCTTGTCATGGATAGTGCTGTCCCTGCAGAGGTAAAAGTTGAATTATTGGCTCCGGATATGAAAAACACAAGTGAGGACCTGGACGCGGATAGCAGCATCCTGGTTGATGAGGCCCGTCTCTACCACTTGGTTTCCTTAGATCAGGTGGTCGATGGCACCTTGCTGCTCACATTTAGTGAACCCGGGATTGAATCATTTGCGTTCACTTTTGGAAGTTGATCCTGACAAAAATGTGCTCGATCTAAGAGCGGTTTTGATTTTTAGGCCACAATCGATAGATTGATTGTGGCCTTTTATATCTGACTTCACGTATTTGAAAAATTTACCTCCCCAGGCTGCCTAAAAATAATTGTATAAACTGTCCAATGAGTCCACTGTGTCCATTGTTTCCACAGGGATTGCACACGAATTGCACACGAAAATGGGAAAGACAATTCGAATTCCCATATATTTTTTTCTGCTAGTTTAGAAAGTGTTCACTAATGAGTGGTACTAAATTTGGGAGCTTGACAGTGAGTGTATAATTCAAAAAAATCGTTTCTTAGCTAATATACCTTTTTGTTCCATTTTATCTGACGACATACAGTAATGATCTGTTTTATAACAATGGAAGATATTACATGAATTCATCTAAAACCAATCAAATAATTCAGGTATGGAGGAGACCGTATTGAGTAATCTTCAAAGAAAATCGCTTGTTATTTTCCTGGTACTTTTTGCCGTGCTAACGGCCTGCCAGGTAAAAACTACCCGCAACCCAACCAATACAATTGAGGTCGAATCCACATTAGCGCCATCCTTGCGCGCAGCTTCCACGCAAATCTCACCGAAAGATGGTATGGTGACGGTGTATGTACCTGCAGGTGATTTTGAAATGGGATCAGAAGATGGTGATTACAATGAAAGGCCCACCCACATGGTCTATCTGGATGCCTTCTGGATTGACCAAACCGAAGTGACTAATGCTATGTTTGCACAGTTCCTTAATAATATGGGCAGCCAGAAAGTTGAAGGGGGAAATTGGCTTGATTCGGCAGGTGAGTATACCCGTATCTCTAGAACCAATGATATCTGGAGAGCAGATGAGGGGTACGCAAACCACCCGGCTATAAAAGTGACTTGGTACGGCGCGAATGCATACTGTGAGTGGG
>Ga0114922_10006110_pt1 | contig 11079 bp, 18 predicted proteins | sample AartaG_FD_100975 | JGI IMG/M metagenome (GOLD analysis project Ga0114922, IMG submission 100975) | Deep subsurface microbial communities from Aarhus Bay to uncover new lineages of life (NeLLi) - Aarhus_00045 metaG | ecosystem: Environmental > Aquatic > Marine > Oceanic > Sediment | place...
ACAAATTCATTCGAATTCTGATTTAACGGGTATAACTTTTGCCAACACATTATTAGCGGCTTCAGATCCTATGAACACACTTAGTTTAAGATACAATGATTTAACCGACACGTTAGATTTATCGATGTTCACTAAAATAGGTACCTACACTTATATTTATGGTAATTCCAATTTACACGAAGTTATCTTCCCAACAACAATGGATGCTTCTTCTCCTAATCTTGTAAATTTCCAAGTTCATGGTTGTTCTCTAACCTCTCTGGACGTATCTAAGTTTACTAAAATGGGTGGGCTGGTACGGTTTGGTAATGATCCTACTTTAACTGGAATTACTTTCCCTGGAACACTTGTTGGGAATAATTTTACGAACTTTGAAGTAAGTTACACTGATGTCATGCAAGATCTTGACATTTCACCGTTAACTAAATTAGGTGCGACACTTAACATAAGTCAGCACGACCAATTAAGTGGTATTACGTTCCCAGCGACAATTGATTCTGGGGCTAGTAACCTGACGACAACATATCTTAATAATAACCCAGAGCTTCATTATATAGATTTAAGTTCTTTAACCAAGCTAGGTGGACAGGTAATAATGTTCACTCATGATTATTATAATATTGATTTTCCAACCGTGGAGGCTGGGGCGGCAAATCTTACTTACTTGGCATTACATAATGCGAGTCTTTCTGGATTAACCGGAAATCAGGACTTATCTGGTCTCACTAAATTGTGTGGTAATATCAGTGCATATGGTAATCCGTTGTTAACGGGCGTAACTTTCCCAGTTACAATGTATTCGGGGGTCACAGATCTTGGTCGGATGAGTTTTAGTAGTTGTGATTTACATAGTTTGGATTTAACAATGTTTACTAAGGCAAGAAGTGTATGGCAAAGTAACGGAACATATTCATTTAATTTTAGTGATAATACTAACTTGTCAAGTGTTCAATTTCCAACAGTATTGACTGGGTCAACACTATTGTATTTTGTAAATCGCATATATTTCCAGGATTGTGCTTTAGACGAAACAAGCGTCGACGATTTATTAGCAAAAATGCTTACATTCTATACTGACGTGACACCTGTTGGTGGAGCATGTACTGTAACCTTAGATGGTGGGACTAATTCACCTCCATCAGCACAAGGATTAACTGATATTGGTGATTTGGAAACAATATTTACTAATGCTGGGTTAACATTAACTATAACACATAACTCTTAACGAATAAAAATATGAATTCCTTAACGAAAAAATATAGATTACTTTGGGAGCCAGATAAAACAATTATTGAGGATCCATTCAAAGAACAATTAAGTTCAACCACATTAATTAACACTTCAAATTATTTTGAAACCGACGATGTTGGTGAAATACAACCTAAAATCGATGAGTTAGAATTAACATTTCCGTCGGTAGTTCCTGATGAAATTGAACTTCCAGATCCTTTTCGTGAAACCCTATCATAGCCAGAATAATAATTTATAGAGGTCGGACCCACCAGGCAATATTTGTAATAATATAGTATTTATTGATATGGCGACAACAAGACCATTCGCATTTAACACTGGAGGCACCATAGATGATACTGGGCAGATTGGAGATCTAGCCTATGGGATTGGGATCGCCAAAAGATTTGATCTACAATACGGTGGGTTGACATGGTATATGGGTCCAGACGAGGAAATTGGCCATGTTATTGGATTACCAGTACCAGGGACACATAAGCCAGAGTTTTGGCGGTCGGAGCTTACTGACGAATCATTTTTAGGATATTCTAATTATATATCAAATCTAAAGGGTGGCCCCACATTTACGGACACAATTGCCGCTTATAATTGGTTGACGGGTGAGGGATATTGGACACTATATAGTGGGATAACACCTACACCAACACCTACTCCGACAGCTTCAACATTGGTAACACCAACACCCACACCATCTATAACTCCTACAATTACACCCACACCGTCAATTACAGTTACACCATCTATAACGGTAACTCCTTCGATTACGGTGACTCCTTCGATTACACCTTCGATTACACCTTCGATTACACCTTCGATTACACCTTCGATATCAATAACCCCCACACCGACCCCATCTACATCAGCGCCCGCTGGTGAACCATTTAAAATGACTGTTGATACAACCAACACTGGTTCAAGTAGTGATACACAGATGCAAGTTCCAATTAAAAATTCGGTTAGTGACACTTACATTGATTGGGGTGATGGCCAAGGGGTAGAAACGGTAACTGGGACGACTGAGCTAGTTCTCCACACATATACAGGCACAGGAATATATCAGATAACAATATCGGGTGGATTAAGGGAAATTTATTTCAATAATCAGGATGATGCTCGAAAGGTTATTAGTGTGGATCAATGGGGAGAGATCCCGTGGACAAATATGATTAACATGTTCAAGGGTTGTTGGAATAATACAGGTGGGTGGTCTGACGCACCAGATCTTTCGAATCTCACCCAAATGAACGGAATGTTCCAAGAGAACGACGTATTAAACACACCTCTGAGTGATTGGGATGTTTCTAATGTGGAGGAGTTTGATTGGATGTTTTATGGTTGTAATATATTTAACCAATCGTTAAGTGGTTGGACGACATCTAGTGCGACTGACATGTCGTATATGTTTGCAAATTGTAATGACTTTGATCAACCACTAGATGGTTTTGACACGTCGGGTATTGATAGTCTATATCAGATGTTCTATAATTGTACTGACTTTAATCAACCCGTATCACACTTTGATACCAGCAACGTTACGAATATGGGATGGGTGTTCAATGGTTGTTCAAGTTTTAATCAGTCGGTTTCTGGGTTTACCACCTCAATTGTGACTAACATGTCATATATGTTTAGAAACTGTTCGTCTTGGGATCAGGATGATTTAAGTAATTTTGATACCTCTGAGGTGTTGTATATGTATAATATGTTCGAGGGATGTACTTTATTTAATGATGATCTTTCTAATTTCGATACGAGAAAAGTAACAAACATGACTAGAATGTTCTATAATTGTGATGCGTTCGACCAAACTCTACCCAATTTCATTACCACGGGATGTACTGATATGTCTTATATGTTTTATGGTTGTCACGCATTATCAGAAATTACAGATACTTTATTTGAGGGAAATACTGTGGTGGATACTCTTTCAAATACATTTAATTATTGTTATGCATTAGAAGCCATTCCTGCTAATTTATTTGATGATGCAACTGCGGTAACAGATTTTAGTTATACATTCTCAAATTGCACAAGCCTGACAGGTATTACAGATAATTTATTTGATAATAATGATCTGGTAACTACATTTTCAAACACATTTGGTGCATGTTCAAGTTTAACATACGTTCCAAGTGGATTGTTTGATAATAATACGTTAGCTGAAAAAATGGATGGGTTATTTAGAACTAGTGGTGTATTAACAATACCATCTGGGTTGTTTGATAATAATATTAATGTTGACACATTTTATAGATTATTTTATGCGGGAGATCTAACAGCAATACCGTCTGGATTATTTGAGTTTAATACGGGTGTCACTCAGTTTGGACAAGCATTTTATTTAACTGATATAACCTCTATTCCAGCATATCTATTTGATAATAATGATCTAGTAACTTCGTTTCATGAAACGTTTGCCGCGTGTTCTTCATTAACTGGAAATTCATATTCTGGAGCAACCCAAAATGGATTGTGGTTAAACCCAAGTGGGGCATCTAATTATACATTAACTGGCCCAGATTATGATTCTGGAGTTCCTAGTGGTAATAGCTGTTATTCATCTTGCACAAGTTTAACTGATTATGCATCAATACCTACTTATTGGAAATAAAATAAGGATCATTCTGCCCGAATGTAGCGTTTTCCGTCAATGAAAACCGAATGTTCGGGGACAAAACAACCTCTATGTTCTTCACTCCACACTTTGTGTATCCACCAGTTTTCAAATCGTTCTCTCCATTTTGGATGTTCTGAGATCTCATCGTCAGGATATGCGATTTGTCTTCCTTCACACCATGCGATGAATACCAGTTCTTTTACGGTTGTGATTGGTTCGTTCTTCATTTTTTCCAGAATTTCAAATTCCATTTTCTTGGGGGTTTCCCGGTTATTTCATTAAGATATTTTGGTTCGTACCACCCTACTTTGTGTTCTTTTTGACACTTCATACAATATTCTTCCCCGTCAATAATTGCCCATTGATCTATCGTCATAACAAAGTGTGTTTTGACCCCACATTTAGAACAGGTGGAAGTTTCTTTGGTTAATTTGTTTAGATCTTCAAGGATTTTATCGAGGATTTTTGCCGTCCATTCATCGTGATATGTTTTGACATGGTGGAATAATTTAATTGCGGTGGTGTTTTTAAGAATATATCTATAATCAAGAGATCCAATTTTAACCCCATTGTTATTATAAATTTCAAGAGTCATTTTTTTCTCACCCCCATGGATTCTAATCTGGCCACCAACATTGAACGTTATTATATAAGAATCCACACTTGCTGTGAGTTTTTTCCAGTCACATTTTCCTGCTTTGGTGGCATCATAGAGTTTATCTATGATAACGTTTACTTTAATTCTCTGTTCGTCTGTCATATCACAATTTTTTCCATTTCACCACTTTTATGAATACGATAAAGTTGTACAGGAATATGACCATCATGATATGGGTCACATCCTGCAATATATTTAAACTCTGGAACTATTCTTTTTCCGGTGAGGGCTCGTCTTTCCACGTTGTTTTTGGTAAGTACGGTTTATAATTTCCACTTGCTACAATCTTCCAATCATCCTCGCTAAGAGCTTTCTTCCATTCGTCCCAGAATTTATACCATTTCCAGTAATCACCATTTTCTTTATCATGGGCAGATTCCGGATCTACACCGAACCTATCGAGGTTATCGACGGTGAATTTCTGAATTACCCTGATATTCATCATATCTTTTAGAATACCCTCATGGGATTCTTTGGGGATCCTTCCGTCAGCCATATCATGATTCATTCTAAATAGAAACATTCCACATTCATCTACTAAAAAGTAGGATGTGGGTTCGTCCATTGATAAGATGTCTTTCTTATCCTGTTCGGACATTTCTTCGGGTGTGTTTTTTTGGTCTTCCATATTAATATTTTTTTTCAAATTCTTCATCTTGAATATCTGATGTGACCCCCAACAAGGAGATCAATCCTAATGAGATTACAATCAAACAGTTACCCCATCCGTTCCATTCATCATAGTAAACAGATCCTATGAGTTGGGCGATTAAACCCATTCCTAACCATATCGATAGTAATATTAACCAGGTCATCTCAATAATTTATATGTTGAATTTCCTGTTTTAAATAATATATGTTCGTTGGTTTCTTCAATGATTTCTGTGATCGGTGTTGTTAACCAATAATCAGAGTTGCTATAAGATCTTGCTGTGACCGATCCTACGAGTAGGGCACATCCAACGATGGGTTTATTACCTTTTACGCCAGTATGTAGTCCATCTTCATATCCATGGGCTTCGACTCTTGCCCCACCTTCTTTAAATTCTTCCCGTCCGTCCGGGTGTACTTTTACTAATGTGGCCATGCGCTAAATATTGTTTTAAAAAATGTTCTGAACGGTTGATTTCTCATTGTTCTTATTTCCCTTTTTGCTTGTGTGAGATCTTTCATCGCCAAGTTGAATTTGATTCTTTCTTTTTTGGCATCGTTTTCGAGATCGCCGTATTTTAAGACCGTCTGGTCGAATATCTCTATCAAGACACCATTGTCTATGACTAGGGGTCTATTAGCTCCCCTGAGCTTACCTAATGAGTCCAGAGAGATCATTTCCGACCTTTTGATACCCAGGGTGTCCCCATGACTTCTATTTATCACCAAAACGTACTTATCACCATTGAATTCATTCGTTCCGACTTGCATTAACGTACTATGCCCCACCTGACGAGTGGTTTGATAATAAGCACTAATTTCTTTTATTGTTTCTCTAACATTCATATTGACGTAAAAATAAACAAAATTGTTTACATTTCCAAAAGTTTTTGCTTTTTAATATACTTGACGTACTTCTTAACTTTGTGGTGCCTCAGGAGTTTTTGAAGAGTATTGAAACTTCGACCCATTTCTTTTTCACTAATAAGTCGATGGATCTCCTTATGACAATCTGATTTGCATATGTTAATTCCTTGGTTCATTTCCTCCCTGGTGAACATCTTTTTGAACCATTTATTCTTGTGCTGAGACTTTGGGATTAGGTGGTGGAATGTTAAAAGATTTTTTCTACCACATAATTCACATTTATCTATCATAATCTAATCTATTAAAAAATAATTCTGAGGTTAATATTTCATTTGTTGATGGTGGCTCATTACTAATTAGTATTTTCACGCCCTCTTTAAACCCCGTGGTGTCTAAAAATATTTTTAAATACTCTGAAGAATATTTGTAAACGTATTTATATTTGTTGGCTGGGTTTGTTAAATCACTCACGTTTTTCGGTGGTCGAAATCTTTTAGGTGGAATTAACTCACCCATTTGACTAACCATGTATTCACAAATTCCTTCCTCTATAAAGGTTGACCCGAATAAACTGGGGTTTCTTATAATCCAAATTCCTGTTTGATATGCCCGATTAACTCTGACACTATCATAATATTCCATTTCACGGCCTATTTGATTGATATAGTGGTGGGTTAATTCATGAAATACTGTACCTTTAACAAAGGCGTTACTTTCACCAATCGTTGCCCGTCTGAACTTTGATAATGGTTTTAACTCATAAGCCACGAAATTGGTGTCCATGTCGATGTAAATCTCACCGTTCCAATAAGTTCCAAGTTCTAGGGTGTCATGCCCCACGTAATCTGTTAGATCTTCGGCCATTATCCAAACGTCTAACCATAATGTATCCTCAATATAATCCTGATATTCGGCAATTAAATCATATTCATTATCTTCAACATACATACCCACACCCTTTGGGGTTGGTTTCCCATGTTTGGTTGGATATTTGTCAATTGAGTTTAACGGGAATAAAATTAAGATAACACATACCAGCGTTTTCATTTCATGGTCTTGAGAGTTTCAATCGGTTTCCACGATGTTTTCCAGTGAGAACATATTTCCATGATGTTTTGCACCAGTGTCCGTATTTGACCCACCATTGGGTTGGTAATTTATTCATCTTTTTTCTTTTAATTGTTCGATTGTTTCCATACTCCAACCCGCATTTGTTAGATCTCTAATCATCCAACGTGTTAGATCAAACTTTAGCAATCTCTCATACTTTCCTCGCCAGGCCACCCTTGATGCTTTCTCGCATCTTCGTTCTATCTCTTTATACTTCCACGCCTTTTTAAATCCTTCTTCAAATGCTTCAATTAAATTTTCATCCTCATTTAGTTCAGGAGGAATCATTTTCACCATTAATTCTTTTGCCGTTGGTCTTCTAGTTTCCATTTAATTTATTTATAAAAACAATTAAATCTTTATAAACGGTGCCTTTACCCATCAGAAAATGGTTGGGTGTACAATTATTATTCACACAATATTGTCTATCGGCTTCCGACATCCTATTGATTTCTTTCAGAATCAATTCGTGTTTCTTTAGTTTAGTTTCCATTTTCGTCTTTTGGTTTATGTCTCCTACTATCTTGTGGCCACGCAACAACCTCCCCACAGATTGAACAGATCTCGGTGTCTTCCCAATATTGTCCAGGTCGTGTTGAATATGTACACAATTCTGTTTTGGGGTGGTCACATATTTGTCTAATGTCCTTTAACCCCTCCTCGGAATCTTTTATTCGTTGAAAATACGCTTCTTTCTGAGCTTTCAATGAATTGTATTCTGCTTCTGTGTATTTCATTTTGCTAGGTAATAATTTGTAAATGTCACATCTTCGGTAACTTCATTAAGACACCATTTAGGTGGGACAAATTTGTAAGCGTCCTCGGCTGTCTCAAACTCAACCTCACATATAATGAAATCATGATCGTCGAACACATCAATCTCATAATAACGATCAGACCCAACTTCGATTTCAAGAAAGAACCTGGTTTTCTTCACACTTCTCTTAGATTCCAGAACCATTTCATCGTATTGTTTCTGATCGATATCAAATTCAAACTCTGTCCGGATCATCAACCCCTTACCTTTTAAGGTTAAGGCGTATGTTCCCATCATGTTTCTAACACGAATTAAGTAGTCGTCTTCGAGGTCGTTAAGATAGTGTTGTTCTATTCTGAATCCAAAATTTGTGAATGCACTAATCTTAGTTTGATCGACCACCCACTTTCTTTCGATTTCCATTATTTTACTTTTTATTTCCAGAGAATAATTCTCCTTTTAATTTCCCGTGGGACTCATAGTTTTGTAGTTCAAAGTCCTCAATTTTAAGGCTGGTTATATCGTCAAGGGTATTTATGTCCTTTTTGATGACCATCTGGGGTAGGTATTTTGGGTTCCTGGCTATCTGGTCCTTAACAACGGGTATATGATCCATATATAAATGGACATCTCCGCCAATCCATCTTGCCTTCCGAGGAATCATATTTGATACCTTGGCGACGATCATAAGTAGGAGTGACATCGATGCGATATTGAATGGAACTCCGAGGAATGTGTCACAACTTCTCTGATACATATTCAGGTTCAGATAGAACTTTGGAATGTTGTGTTCGTTACAGATTCTATGGATCTCCTCATCACTATCGTTTTTCATGCCGAGAGGTTCATTCCATTTCACATCATCACTTTGCATTAAATCCCATCTATCTTCAGGACTGAGGGGTTTAACGATGAATTGATAAAGGAGGTGACAGGGTGGTAACGACATATCCCTGAAGTCTGCTTTATTCCAACCATCGATGATGTGGTAACGACTCCATGGATTTGTTTTCAATCCATCGAGAACTTCTTTTACTTGGTCAACACCGTTTTGGTTTCTCCATTGGTAACCATAGACTTTACCAAGGTCACCGAGTTTATATTCACTACCATCAAAATACTCATACTTAAATGAAGGTGTGTTTTTAATAAGATTCACAAATTCCTCCATAGATAATAACACCTTTCCCTCACCAAATTTTTCATAATGTTTGGTGTACCAACGATATGCGTCTCCGTTCCAAATGTTAACCCCATTGTCAACAAGGTATTTGATGTTAGTCTCACCCCGGAGAAACCATAGGAGTTCATGCACGACTCCTTTCCAAAACATACGCTTTGTGGTGAGTAATGGAAACCCTTCACGCAAGTCCATGGTGATTTTACCATACTCAATCCCCCATGTGTTGGGCATGTTTGCCCGACCACTTTCTTTTTCAACGCCCTTTTTGAGGATCTTTTCTAATAGTTTGATGTATTGTTTCATTACCTCGCTGGTGTTTCGTGTGACTCCATGGCCGCGACGCCCAGTGCGGTTACCTTCCTAATGTTTTCTAAAGCACCCTCGATGTCTAAATTATAGACATCTTCTTTGGCCTCATTCAATTTATTCTCCATGTAAATGAGAAATTCTGCGACGCACTTTTCGTCGTCATTCCGGGTGTCACCTTCATTTTCAATTCTGACTGTGTTTTGATATTTTCTTTCACCGTCAATCAATTTGTAAACTTTTTTTCTTTTCATGATATTTTATTTACATATTTGTTTAGTCCAATTTTTAATTTTTATATACTCTTACGTAATCTATTATGAATTCTGATATTGGATTCTTATCAGGGTCGTCAACTTCTCCGATTACGGCTTGATAAATTAACACCCACATCTGAGCATTATCTTTATTGTACCATTTCAGTATTTCTTTATCCGTACATTGGAATATTTTTAATCCGTCGGTGTACATATCAATTCTATCAGGATGCCAGTCTAAAACAAACTCTTGCCATTCACCTGACCTTCTTTTTGCTCCTAGAGTGGATCCTAAAGATGGATGATAACCATCTACATTTACACCATAATGTAGGTTTATTTTTTGATCGGAGTGCTTCGACCTACCATCGATCTCAAACACATCTATTTCTGGCGGCCATGTGGAACCCCACATCCAATATGCTGACCTTACTCCCTTATCTGCGGGAACTTTACATCTACATTCCCATCTTCCATATTGTTGTTTGAAAATATTTTCTCCGTCAGGGGTTTTATGGGCGGTTGATAATCCTCCTACTGAATATGGTACTACTTTTACTTCACCAGGTTCAAAATTAGTGGGCGCCGTGTACCAATATCCTTCCCCGGCCACTTTTCTGTGAAAAGTTTTTGGTTCATATTTAGTAACACAACTTATTGTTGAATCGTTATTAAAAATGGGTTCTGTCCACCAGCTTCTTCCATTTCTTGGATGAAATGATCCCCAATGTTCCCCAATTCCCCATTTCCTATCGTCGGCCTGATTTCTACTCCAAGATACTTCATCAAAATCATCTTCAAAAACCAATTCTAATCCTTCTTTTTCTGTTGGGGACTGGTTTTTAAGTTTTCTTTTCCGAAATTTACTATAAAATTTATATCTGCAAGCGTAATATCTGTTGGATATTCTGTCTTTAAATTTCATTATTTCTTTTTCGTTTTGCTAAGGGTTTCGATTTCCTTATTAATGCGTTTTTTATCACCCTCGGTTAAAGGGATCATCTTAGAAGTTGTCTTCCCATTTACTTTTTCGGGTTTAGTCCCTCTAACGAGTTGTTCTTCAAGGACGATCTTCGCATTTTTTCTTCTTCTTTCTACTAGTACACTCATTTCTTTTGTGATATTACATCTCTTATGTCGGTTCTGACTCTCATTAGGACTTTCCCCAATAAGTTTAATCCTTCCCAATTCTCTTCATCGACGATTTCTTCACAATCGTACATCAACCCAACTCCCCAGATCTTATCGAATGGAGATCCTTCAACCAGGACTTTATCTTCGGTTGCCAAGAGTTGTTGTAAGAGGGCTTCATCCATGAATTTCCTTTGACAGGCGATATACATCATATCTTCTCTTGCCCCTTCCCATACTTCATTGTCAAATCCGACGACCTTTCTTCCGAACCTCTTTGCATCTTTTGGG
>Ga0114922_10006111_pt1 | contig 11078 bp, 5 predicted proteins | sample AartaG_FD_100975 | JGI IMG/M metagenome (GOLD analysis project Ga0114922, IMG submission 100975) | Deep subsurface microbial communities from Aarhus Bay to uncover new lineages of life (NeLLi) - Aarhus_00045 metaG | ecosystem: Environmental > Aquatic > Marine > Oceanic > Sediment | place: Aarhus...
GCGGGAGATTATTACCGTCGACGATGTAAGTGCGCATCCCGAATACGTCCCTATCCCGATAACCGCAGGGCCGACGACCCGCTCCGAGATGGCCGTGCCGCTGGTTCACAAGAATCGGGCGATCGGCGTGATCGGCATGGAAAGCACCAAGACCCACTCGTTCACAGAATCGCACGAGAAGATGATGCGCTCGATCGCCACGCTGCTGGCGGCGGCCGTAGCCAACGCCCGGCTCCACGAGCAGACGCTCGAGCAACTCAAGGTGATGACGCTCATCCACCGTATCGGCAGTGAGCTCTCCTCAGTGCTCGATCTCGACGACCTGCTGCGTGAGATCGCTCACTACACCAAAACGGTCATCGACTACCAGGTCTTCGGCATCTTCCTCGTCGACAGGGAAAAAGGCGAGTTCATCAACAAGCTCTCCCTCGGCTATGACCCCGAAGCACTTAAAGCAAGGCCGGTGAAGCTTGAAGAGGGCCTGCGCGGCCGCGCTCTCAAGCACGGCCGTCCGCTGCTCGTCGACGACGTAGAGAGCGACCCACAGCACGTCAGCTTCAAGCTAGAGATAGACGACGTCATCCGCTCGCAGATGGTCATTCCCCTATTGACCAAGAATAAGATCGTAGGAATGCTCGTGCTCGGCAATACCAAGAGGGGAGCTTACGTCACCAGCCATCTGCTGATTGCCAACGGCCTCGCTACGGTAATCGCCGTCGCGCTTGAGAACGCCCGCGTTTTCGAAGAGGTTGTCAGCAGCGAAGAAAGCCTGCGTAGCGAGATGGACTTTGCCCGCCGGATGCAGCTCTCGATGCTTCCCGCCAGCTGTCCGGTTCCGCCGGGTTTCCAGATCTACGCCGAATCAATCCCAACCGCACGCGTCGGGGGCGACTTCTACGACTACATCGAGCTGCCCGACGGCCGCTTGGGGATAGTCATCGGCGATGTCAGCGGTTACGGCATGCCCGGTGCGCTCGTCGCCAACAGCGCGATGGAAGCGATCCGTGTTTACGCCGAATTCGATCCGTGCCCCGAGGCGGTCACCAACAAAGCCGACAAGCGGCTGGCGCTCGACCTCGGTCCACGAACGTTTGTTGCGCTGATCTACGGAGTCCTCGATCCCAAGGAGCGCACTTTCAACTTCTGCAACGCGGGCCTTGTCGAGCCGGCACTGATTCAGGGCAGCAATGCACGCTTCCTGCACTCGCCGGGCACGCGGCTGCCACTGGGTGTCCGGCCCGACGGCGGCTACCGCTCGCGAACAGTACGCCTTCGCCCAGGCGATACGTTGGTGTTGGGGACCGATGGCGCGATCGAAGTCTGGGATCCTAACGAGCGTCAGTTCGGATTCCGGCGCTACCTGCGCTCGTTAGCGCTCCTCAGCGGTGACAAGGACAATCCTACCTCGGGGGATGAGCTGCTCTCGGAATTCATCGGCGGACTGCGCCGCTTCGCCCGCTCCTCTCAGTTGCCGGATGACGTAACCATGATCACCATCCAGGCACGGCACCAGTAACCCTCCGTTATTCGCCAACCGGCTTGCTTCCGGAGATAACGCGGCAGATCTCTTGCAGGCGCGCCTCCTCGATCTTGCCGGTAACGACTATCGGCCTGCCGCTGGAGAACGTGACGACTAAGGCTGCGCGTTTCCCCACCAGTGGGATAAACGAGATGAAGATGCCGATTAAGACGATCAACGCTCCCACAACCAGCATACTCAGGACGTCGGCGGCTGCGACCATGGCAAACACGCCGAGAACGATATAGAGGATCCCGAACAACACCGGCCAGAGAGAGCGGGCTTCTCCGTATTCGAGATTGCAGACCATGCTCAGCATCCCCTCCGCATAAACAAGGCCGCTGCGGCTCTCATGCACGATCAGCCGCCTGTCGGTGACTGCTATCGGTCCCTCGATCATGCGAACCTCTTCGCCGTCGGCGAGATAAGGTTTGAGAGCATCTTCCGATTCCCAAGCCTCCCATGCCCTGGCCAGCGCAGCCAGACCGCTGCGATGCCGCGCCAGATAAGCGATTGTGACTACGGCCAGCAGGATAACCCAGGCCCACCAGCCCCTAACGACCATGTTGCGCATTAATTCGTCCATATCCACGCCCTCGGATGGTAAAAAGTCGACGCCATCCTATAACAGCAACTCAGCGCATAAAAAGTGATTTGTTTGACTCAGCGTAATGGACGCGGGAATATTGCCGCATGGCAGCAACAACTATCATCGTCCCGGGCTTCATGGGCTCGAATCTCGTCGATGCAAACAGCGGGCGCGTGCTGTGGAGCAGGACCACCTTCTTCTTGACAAGGCTGGAACGGTTGCGGCTGAACGACGACGGGACGGGTGACGCCGATCCCGCTGTGCGAATCGAGCCCGGGGGCGACTTCCGGCCTGTCTACCGAGGGCTGATGCGGGACTTGAGGCGGGCGGGCCACAGAATCCTGTTTTTCTCCTTCGACTGGCGCAGGTCCGCGGCGGAGGCGGCTGTGAAGCTGGGCAGGTTCATCGATGAACACGCTCGCAATGAGGTAGTCAACCTTGTTACGCATAGCATGGGGGGGCTCGTCGCGGCCCTCTGGCTGGCGGAGGGAAGAGTGGATCGGCTCGGGCGCATGGCCTGCATCGCGCTGCCCGCCGGGGGAGTCGAAATGGCCGTCTCAGCCCTGCTCCGGGGTTATTCAAAGCTGGCCTTTTTTAATATCCGGGCTAACAGGGCTCTCATACAAGAGTTGGCGACAGGAATTCCATCGCTCTACGAAATGTTGCCGCTCCTGCCAGGCGTCTTCGAGCATACTCGCTGGCCTGCCGATTTGAACCTGAATCCAAGATTTCTGGAGAGCGCGCACGGAGTTCGAGAGGACTTCGACAACAGCGTAACCAAACTGCTTCAGCTATCAAGAGAGGGGCGCATGGCGCTGATCGCTGGGACGGGGACGAAAACTGCCGCATGGCTGCGCCAAGCCGGCGGACAAATCGGCCCGGCACTGGAAACGCAAGGCGTTGGCGACGGCTGGGTTCTGAGCGAAAACGCCGGGATCACCGGGGCGTCGACCTACGGTTTTCGACCGCGCATCCGCGACGTGCTGGGCCTTGGCCTCTTCTCGCCGCTTGCGCTGTTTTGGGGTTCCCACCCAATCCTACCCATGTTTAAACTAGTAAGGCGGGCCGCCGGGGAGTTCCTCGACTCGGGCGAGATCAAATCGCTGCCGGCGATGACTCAGCCCTGAAGCGTTTCATTAATCCACGTCCTGCTACCAGCTCCAGCCACCGCTGGCTGTCAGCAAACGATATCAACGACCTCAACTTCATGATTTCTCACACACCGTTGCAATCTCACCTTAAAAAGTTATAGAATAAATCCATAATCATTTTTCAAATACAAACACAACATTTAACTAAAGGGGGAACAACCGTTCCGTTTGTATAAAAAACAGTACAAGCGGCGACGGAGCGGGCTGCCGGAATGCAATCTGAATTGCGCTCGGTAAAAACACCGGCCTCAGTCTTCAAGTTCTTAATTGTAATTCTACCCATTCTATACGCTCTCGCTGACGCTGCTGTTGACGCTAACGAAGACGTGAACATCGGCGAAAACACAAAGGTACCGCACAATGTGCCTTTCGCAGCATCGCCAATCGTAATCGACGGTGATGTAGATGAAACAGCCTGGGAGCAGGCGCTCGTTTTAGAGCTGAACTACGAGGTCCAGCCGGGAGAGAACATCCCTCCGCCGGTAAGAACCGAGGTGCTGCTGACCTACGATAGAGCCAAACTATATGTCGCCTACCGTTGCTATGATCCTGATCCGTCAGCCATCAGAGCCCGAATCCGCGACCGCGACGAACTCGGAGGAGACGACTGGGTCGGCGTGGTTCTTGATACTTTCAATGATGAACGCCGCAGTTTTAAATTCGAGTGTAATCCCTTCGGCGCCCAATACGACATGATCGAAACCGAGAGTAACAGCGATTCAGGATGGGATGCCATCTGGGATTCGGCGGGAAAGATAACCTCCTGGGGCTACTCGGTCGAGATGGCGATACCGTTCAACCAGCTTCGCTTCCAGCGCGCCGATGGACCGCAGATCTGGGGCTTCGACGCGGTCCGCAACTACCCACGTAACCAGCGGCATGAAATCAGCATGTTCCCTCGCGACCGCAGCAACAATTGTTACCTCTGCCAGGCGATCAAGATTGTGGGATTCGATGGTGCCAGCCCCGGACGCAACATTGAAATCACGCCGACACTGACGGCATCCCGCACCGACGAGCGCAGCGATCTCCCGGATGGTGAGCTGGAGAAAGCCAGCCAGGATACCGAAATCGGCCTCAACTCCCGCTGGGGTATGACTCCCAACATGACGCTCAACTTCACCGCCAATCCGGACTTCTCGCAAGTCGAGGCCGACGCATCGCAGCTCGACGTCAACCGGCCGTTCGCCATCTTCTACCCGGAGAAACGCCCCTTCTTCACCGAGGGAGCCGATTTTTTCGATACGAGCATCAGCACCGTATACACGCGTATGATCCGCGATCCCTCGTGGGGCTTGAAAATCACGGGTAAGGAACAGTCGAACACGATCGGCGCCTATGTCGTGCGTGATGATCTGACAAACATTGTCTTACCGGGGAGCCAGTACTCGTCCTCAACCTCGCTCAGAACGGCGAACACCTCATCGGTCTTCCGCTACAAGCGCGATATCGGCAACAAATACACGCTCGGTCTGCTCGCAACCGACCGCGAAGGAGGGGATTATTTCAACCGCCTGTTCGGCTTCGACGGTTACTTCCGCTTCACCGCGCAGGACAGCCTTGAAGCCCAGTTCCTCGGCTCGAGCACGCAATATCCGGAAAAGGTGGCCGAGGAGTTCGGCCAGGATTTCGACAGCTTCAGCGGGCGCGCGATCTACCTTTCCTACGTCCACAACACTCGCAGCCACGACTTGTTTGGCAGTTACAAGAATTTCAGCAGCGGTTTCCGCGCCGACCTGGGCTACCTGCCGCGCGTCGACTATAGAGAATATATGGCAGGCTGGAGTCATGCCTGGTGGGGCAACCCCGGAAGCTGGTGGTGGATGTTCAACATCGGCGCCCGCTACACACACATCGAGGATCAGAAAAGCAATCCGCTCGACCGCGATCTCACGGTCTGGTTCTATTATAGGGGCGAGATGCAATCCCGTGTCGACATCATCGTCGACCGCAGGAGGGAGGCATACAACGGCCTGGACTTCGACCAGACGCTCCTGCGCATATTCTCGAACTGCCGGCCGAACCGCTACGTGGATCTGGCGTTCAACGCGATGCTGGGCGACCGCATCGATTACGCCAACATCAGGCCCGGCAAGCGCGTGCAACTCAACCCGGCCGTCAGCCTCGACCTGGGGCTTCACCTGCGGCTGAATTTCGACCATGTATACGAGCGCATGACGGTTGATGACGGCCGCCTTTACATTGCCAATATCAGCCAGCTCAATGCTGTTTATCAGTTCAACACCCGTTCCTTCTTCCGCTCGATTTTTCAATACGTCGATTACCGCTACAACTCGGACATATACTCCTTTGAGATCGAACCCGAGCACCGGCGGCTGTGCACGCAACTTCTTTTCTCCTACAAGCTGAATCCGCAAACCGTTTTATTCATTGGTTACAGCGACGACCACTCCGGCCGTCGCGACTACGGCCTGACCCTCAGTGACCGCACTTTCTTTATCAAACTCGGCTACGCCTGGGTGCTGTGACAACGGCCGGATTCTAAATCATAGATAATCCGGCAAGAAGTTCATGTACTGCCGTCCTTCCGCGCTCGCCTAAGCCGTAACATGGTCCAGCGGCTCGACCTTGAAGCGCACCTCGGCGAACGGATCGGGACACTGGAATTCATTGATCAGATTGAGAAAATCTTCCTTGGGTTCCGCGTTGATGATTGATGCCGTCAGGTTCGGTATAAGCGCCCCCAGCGCAAAAAGGCACAGCCCCTCCTCGGGCAGATGCAGCTTGGCATTGCGTACCTCAAATTCCATCCCCTCCCGGCAGCGGCTGCAATTCCCCTCTACCTTCATTAGGGTGACCTTAAGATCCCTCAGTTCCATCGCTTTCTCCCATATTGTGATCGACTGAACGGTACCTGTGATGAACAGCCGACCGAGCTGTGTGCAGGCTTCCCTCCCGATTATGGGGAAGCATATCATGGCTGTTTGCACCTCGATGAATAAACCTGGACTCGACGTGCTCCGGTGAGTGCTTTCAAACGAAATAAAAAATGATCCGGTACTCGGCTGCCGTTAAATGCGATTTTTTTAGCGCATCAAGACAACCTTTTTATCAGACGAGAGGTCTTATTACTGCAGGGGGCGCAACAGGTGTAGCTAAACGCACCAAGCATGGGGGTAGTAATGTTCTTTTCGATTCCAAAATCCTTGATAATCTCTATTGCCGCTCTTTCTCCCATCATCAGCCCGGCACCCGATGACACCGTCGATAAAATCTTTGGCGAGGGAGAGAAAATTCCGTTAACAGTTCCGTTTGCAGCGTCGTCGATTGCGATCGACGGCACAATCGACGAGGCGGCATGGGATCAGGCGCTCGTCCTGGAGCTGAACTACGAAGTCCAGCCTGGAGAAAATGTCCCGCCGCCGGTTAAAACCGAGGTGCTGCTAACCTACGACAGGAAAAATCTCTACATCGGCTGCCGCTGTTACGATCCCGATCCCTCCGCCATCAGAGCCCGCATCAGAGACCGCGACGAACTCGGCGGCGACGACTGGATCGGCGTCATTCTCGACACCTTCAACGACGAGCGCCGCAGTTACGACTTCCTCTGCAATCCCTTCGGCGTGCAGTACGACATGATCGAAACGAGTACCAACAGCGACACGGGCTGGGACGCCATCTGGGACTCCGCCGGGAGGATCACTGATTGGGGCTACGCCGTCGAGATGGCGATACCATTCAACCAGCTCCGTTTCCAGCGCTCCGACGGACCTCAAATCTGGGGATTCGACGGTGTACGCAGCTACCCGCGAAACCAGCGCCATCACATCGGCGCCTTCCCGCGCGACCGCAGCAACAACTGCTACCTCTGCCAGGCGATCAAGATCGAGGGATTTGAGGGTGCCAACCCCGGTCGCAACGCGGAAATCGCTCCCACCTTTACCGCTTCGCGCACCGACGAGCGCAGCGATTTACCTGATGGCGAGATGGAGAAAGCCAGCCAAGACGCCGATTTCGGCCTCAATGCCCGCTGGGGATTCACTCCCAATATGACGCTCAATTTCACTGCCAATCCCGATTTCTCCCAAGTCGAGGCCGACGCCCTTGAGCTCGATGTCAACCAGCCCTTCGCAATCTTCTACCCCGAAAAAAGACCTTTCTTTACAGAGGGAGCTGATTTTTTTGATACCAGAATCAATACTGTCTACACACGCATGATGCGGGACCCATCCTGGGGAATGAAAATAACCGGCAAGGAGGGCTCCAACACGATCGGCGCATACGTTGTCCGCGACGAGCTGACAAACCTGCTTTTCCCCGGAAACCAGGCATCCGACTCAACCTCCCTCGCTATTGCCAACACTTCTTCGGTCTTCCGATACAAGCGCGATATCGGCAATAAATATACCTTAGGCCTGCTGGCCACCGACCGCGAGGGCAAGGACTACTTCAACCGCATGTTCGGCTTCGACGGCGACTTCCGTCTGACGTCGAGGGACAGGGTTACAGTCCAGTTCCTCGGCTCGTCTACCCACTATCCCGGCGAGGTGGCGGCGGAGTTTGAGCAGGATTTCGACAGCTTCGGCGGCTATGCGGCCTATCTTAATTACTCTCACAACACTCGCAGCCACGACTGGTATTTCAGTTACCGTGATTTCAGCACCGGCTTCCGCGCGGACCTCGGCTTTCTTCCGCGTGTCGATTACAAAGTTTACATGGCCGGCTGGGGGCACACATGGTGGGGCAAGCCGGGAAGCTGGTGGTCGATGTTCAACTTCGGCGCCGGTTACGACCACTACGAGAACCAGCAGGGCGATCCACTCGACCGGGACGCTTCTTTCTGGTTTAACTATTCTGGCGCCCTGCAGTCCTATGTCGATATCATCGGCGGGCGCAGGAATGAGGCGTATAACGGGCAGGAATTCGATCAGACCTATCTGCGCATCTATTCGAACTTCAGGCCCACCGGCAACCTGGTGGCAGTATTCAACGCTCTTCTAGGCGACCGCGTAGACTACGCTAATACCCGGCCCGGCAAGCGCCTGCGGCTAAGCCCGGCGGTCAGCCTGGCGCTTGGGCTCCACGTGCGCCTGACACTCAATCACACCTTCGAGCGTATGACCGTTGACACGGGCCGCCTCTACACAGCCAACATCAGCCAATTGGAGGCTATGTACCAGTTCAACACTCGCGCATTCTTCCGCTCGATCTTCCAATACGTCGATTTCCGTTACGATGCAGACCTATACATCGACGAGATTGACCCTGAATACCGGCGCTTGTTCACCCAGCTGCTTTTCTCCTATAAGCTCAACGCGCAGACTGTGTTATTTGTCGGCTACAGCGACAACTATTACGGCAGTCACCAGTACGGTCTGACACAAAGCGACAGGACGTTGTTCTTTAAACTCGGCTACGCTTGGGTTCTATAGGAGCAACAATTCGGCTGGAATTGAGCGGCGACGTAAAGGCCGGCCCGCGCACAACCAACTTGCGGGCCGGTCATTTATATTAAGAAAACCTTTTTGTAATTTTCTGCGTCGAATTTCATGGGGGGAGTACCCAAGCGCAACAAAAAATATATGTCCCCAAAGGGAAATCCGGACAGGCTGCAGCGAAGACAAGGAATCCTTTAATAGCGGAGGACTTAGATGAAGAAAAAGATATTTCCCGTTCTCTATACAACAATAACTATTACAGCTGTCTTCGCCGGCCATGCTATAGCCTTGATTCAAGATCCTGGCAATGAAGAAGCGAAGGAACCGCTGCCCATCCCCTTTGTGGGTGAAACTTTTAAAATCGACGGCATCGTCCAGGAGGAGGCCTGGCGTGAGGCCGCCGTCTTTGACGTCAATAACGAGTATGAACCCGGCGAGAACATCCCCGCGCCGGTGAAAACCAAATGCTATATCGCTTACGACCACGCGAACCTTTACGTCGCCTATGTCTGCCTGGACGACGACCCGACCGCGATCCGCGCCCATTACTCCGACCGTGATGATGGTTTTAATGACGATTTCGTCGGAATTATAATCGATACCTACAACGACGAACGCCACGCCTACCAATTCTTCATCAATCCGTTTGGAATCCAGACGGACGGCATCCGCAACGAGGTCGGCGGGCCGAATGAGGATTATTCCTGGGACGCGATCTGGAATGCCGCGGGCCGGATCACGGCCGAGGGCTACGAGGTAGAAGTAGCTATCCCGTTTAATCAGCTCAGCTTCAAACGCAGCGAAAAGCCGCAGATCTGGGGCATTGCGGCGCTGAGAAATTATCCCCGCAGTCAGCGGCACCAGATGATCAATATGATATTCGAGCGCGGGCGTAACTGCGTCCTTTGCCAAATGCCAAAATTCATCGGCTTCGAGGGGGTTGAGCCCGGCAGGAATCTCGAATTCAACCCTACCATCACCGGTATACGGACCGACGAGCGTGAGGACTTCCCCGACGGCGACATGGCCGAGAGGGATTCGAACGCCGATGTCGGCCTCAATGCGCGCTGGGGCATCACTTCCAACCTGACGCTCAACACCGCGATCAATCCCGATTTCTCGAACGTTGAAGCTGATGCCGCTCAGCTCGACATCAACACCCAGTTCGCCCTCCAATACCCCGAGAAGCGTCCCTTCTTCCTCGAGGATTTCGACTTGTTCGAAGCCCCGGGCCAGGTGGTTTACACGCGCTCGGTCGCCGATCCGTCCTTCGGCGTCAAGCTCACCGGTAAAGTGGGTGAAAACGCCGTCGGTTTCTTCGTTGCGCGTGACGAAATCACCAACCTGATTTTCCCGGGTCCGGAGGATTCCAGCGCGACATCGCTCGATATGAGAACCACTGACACTGTCTTCCGCATCCGGCGAGATGTCGGCAACAACTCCGCCATCGGCGTGATGCTTACCGATCGTGAGGGTGAGGAGTATTACAACCGAACGCTCAACGTCGACGGCATCTACCGCTTCAGCGAAAACGATTCGGTCACGTTCCATGCCGCAGGCACCCTGACAAGATACCCCGACTTCATCGCCCGGGATTTCGACCAGGAATCCGGCAGCTTCGGAGGGCACGGAGTATACGGCGAGTACTCGCGCTCGACGCGGAACTGGGGGGCGAATGTCTCCTACCTGGGAATCAGCGACGGCTTTCGAGCCGACCTCGGATTTATGCCGCAAGTGGGATTCCATCAGGTCGGGGCGGAACTAGAGCGCACCTTTTGGGGTGAGAAGGACGATTGGTACACGCAGGTGTGGTTCGAGGCCAATTTCGACGAAATCCGAACTCGCAATAACGATGTCCTCGAGCGCGAATTTGAAATCGACGGAGGTTTTTCTTCAGCGCTGCAGTCCAACGTCTGGTTTAACGTCGGCCGGCGAAAGATGGGTTACCACGGCGAGCTCTTCGATCACAATTTCTACTATGGGGGATTTAACTTCAAGCCCGGCGGCGACACCGAGGCCGGCTTCAGGGCTTACCTTGGCGGCTGGGTGGATTTCGACAACATCAGGCCGGCCGACAGGGTCAGGCTGGTACCGTTCATCGACCACAGCTTCGGCCGCCATTTACTTACCAGCCTCTCTCACACTTTCTACAGACTTTCAGTCGAGGGAGGCCGCCTCTTCCTCGCTAATCTCTCGGAGTTCAAGGTTGTCTACCAGTTTAATGCGCGCATGTTCCTGAGGGCGATCTTCCAATACGAGGATTTGAGGCTGAACGAAGAGCTCTATACGTTCGAGGTCGATCCAAAACAGAGGGAACTATTCACCCAGATACTGTTCTCCTACAAGCTCAATCCGCGTACGGTTCTCTTCCTGGGTTACTCGGATAACTACTTCGGCAGCAACGGCATCGACCTTACCCA
>Ga0114922_10006112_pt1 | contig 11078 bp, 9 predicted proteins | sample AartaG_FD_100975 | JGI IMG/M metagenome (GOLD analysis project Ga0114922, IMG submission 100975) | Deep subsurface microbial communities from Aarhus Bay to uncover new lineages of life (NeLLi) - Aarhus_00045 metaG | ecosystem: Environmental > Aquatic > Marine > Oceanic > Sediment | place: Aarhus...
ACTTTTGAGATAAATATCCTGAGCCATGAATTAGTACATTTCCCGCCACTGTAGCTGAGGGGGGAGCATCTGGTACTGGAGGTTGTAAATTCGGATAACTTTCATTTAGATATGACAATAACTTTCCTGTAGTAACTCCTGCTTCAATAAGGGCATATTTACTATATTCATTAATTTCTATGATTTTATTCATTCTTTTCATATCAATGACAATGCCACCTTTTACGGGAATCACTAGTCCACTAAGTGTCAATCCACCACCCATTGGAACTAATGGAATTTTTTCTGCATTTGCCAATTTAACGATATTTTGTAACTCTTCAACAGTTTTAGGCATTATAACAAAATCAACCGGGCGAGGTAGTGAAGCTCCCGGATCTTGAGAATAGATGTATAAATCTTCGGGTTTATTTGAAACAAAATCTATACTCACAATTTCTTCTAAATTTCTCAAAATCTTATTCTTATCCATTCAAAAAATCTCCTAATTTCAGCATTATAATAAATAAAAAGTACTTCTTTGAAGTATTTATAGTTAATTACTAAATTACACAATAATTTTGAATCAATAATTTATTAATTAAAAAGGATTAACATAACTATTAAAATCAAAGAATCAAAAGAAAATGAAAATGAATATTGGAAGTATAGAAAGTGGAAAATTAATTGTAAAAGTCATAACGTCTAATCGAACAAGTATGACTTTGCCAAGTAACGAGAAATTTCAAGGGAAGGTAATTCAACCGGGGCATGATTCTTTTGCGACAATTGGTGAGCATGGAATCTCAATGAGTGTTAAAATATTAGAAGGAGATTCAACTCATCTCATTTTATTTGACACAGCAGGTTATATGCAAACTGTAATTAATAATTTAAAGCAATTTAAAATAAAATCGAATGAAATTGAAAAATTAGTTATAAGTCATGGGCATTTAGATCACTATGGGGCATTAATACCAATAATCTCTGAATTGAAAGAAGGATGTGAGATATATCTGAGTCCGATCTGTCTTACCAAAGGTTATTACGCCACAACTGAATCTGGGGATGAAATACCTCCCGAAGATTTTGGTTCTTCATTGAGGAAATTAAAAAAGGAAGGGAAAATCAAATATTTTAGAAGAACACCTCCTAGTAAAAACATAATATACAATCGAGCAATTGAATCTGATGTAAAAATTATTGAAACAACAAAACCTGAAAAATTATATGATGGAATAATTACAAGTGGAGAGATTGAAATTTTTGATGAAACTGAGCTTCCAAAGGGATTATATTTAGGAATAAGTAAAACAGAATATGAAAAACATACTTATAGAGAAGAGATTGCGTTGTATATTAATATTAAAGATAAAGGTTTAGTTGTTATTACTGGATGCAGTCATACTGGCATTATAAATATAATAAAGCATGGTCAAAAATTAACTGGAATAGATAAAATATATGCTCTTATCGGGGGATTTCATAAGGAACGGGAGAGTAGTGAAAATATTGAAGAGATCGTTTCTTTTATAGAAGATTTAGATCCAGAAATAACGTGTGGTATGCATTGCACAGGCTTTGAGTTTAATAGAATCATGCATCGTCATCCTTCTCATGTAATGGGAATAATAGGAACAGAATTTCATCTATAAAATAAAAATAATCCATATTAGACAAGAAATAATGAAAAATGTGTCGAATGAGATAATACCGGAATCAATTAATTATTATATCGAAAATAATCTGGATGATTTTTATATTAAATCTTCTGAACATCCCAATTTCACTCCAAGTGGGATTGAAAAAGTAAGTTGGGTTTTTGCTAGGAATGCTGATTGGCCAGACTGTATATTTAGGGCAAATTTTGAAAATCTTAATATTAAAAAGGAAATAATAAATGTTGGAGACCTAATTAGAAAAGGCAAAGCTCCTAATGGTTGGACTGTAGGACCATTGACACAACCTAAAAACTTGGGCATCAAACTTGAGAAATATGGGTTTTCTAATGTATATCATCAAGCTGGAATGGCAATTGAGCTAAAAGCCCTAGAAAAAACAGATATAAATGAAAATAATTTAATCATTGAAAAAGTAGAGGATGAAAAATCTTTAATCCTATGGTCTAGGGTTGTCTCAGAAGTATTCAATTTAAAAATAGATTTTGATCATCTCAAGTTCTTGTATTTACAAGCGGAAATTCACTTTTATCTAGGTATTTTCGAAGAAGAACCAGTTTCAACATTATTGTTGTATATTTCTTCTGGAGTAGCAGGACTCCACGCAGTATCAACATTAAACAAATATAGAAATCGAGGGTTTGGACTTGCCATAAGTAGATCGGCTTTAATTGATGCTTATAATATGAGATATCATATTGGAGTGCTCCAGGCATCCTCATTGGGAGAGCGAGTTTATAGAAAATTAGGATTTCAAAAATATTGCGATATACTTTCTTATGCTTTAGATAAAAAATAATCATGTATTCAGAGACAAAAATTTATATACTTACTTTACCTTTAAAATACGAGACGAATGGAATTTGGAGCTGACGGTAGGCTTGACCTGCTGAGGAACCTCGCCCCACACTCCAAGCAAGGTGTAGAAAACTACTACGGTGAGAACCGTAATTTAGCAACTGAAACGACACTGCCTTCTTACGCACATTAATGACTTGGATATAAGCCAGAGAAATTGTAGGAAGGAATGGTTGGAACGAGCTAATACCTTGGTGCAAGGCCAAATGAAAGTGATAAAGTACTTGGAGCTAGCTTTAGGTAGGCCGCTTAGTTTGATGCTCCAACTGATACCTGGCGACGGGTACAGTACAGAAGGGCGGGTATAAATTTCAAGCGTCTCTTTTTTTATTATTCACTTTATGAGGGAGTCATCTTCTTACAATCCAAATATAATCGAAGCCATCTCTAATCAACTTAGCTTGAGTGAAAGAAGTTGATAAAATTAATTCTTTAAAACTTGATTCATTATAGAAACGAAATCCAAATACAACCTCAAACCATTTATGCATTACTTCATAAAATTGATATTTATCTTCTACAGTAAAAACATCAGAAACCATTGATTCCCCTACAAGTAATATTCCATCATCTTTCAACAATAAATAAAGGTCTTCAAGAATTTCTTTTCTAAAATCTTCACGAGGGTCCATTTCATGAAGAACTTGATTCAAGATTATTAAATCAAATGTTTCCTTGTTCTCTTTTAAGTAATCTTTAACTGATATTTTTTTAATCTCTACATTTTCATCTAAATTATTTTTTTTTATATTTTCTCTAGCGAACCTGATAGCACTTGGATCAATATCAATGCCGATAATATAAGCTTTTTTATATTTCTTTGCCCAGTGTTCAAGATTGAAGCCATATCCACACCCTACTTCAAGAATTGTCCCACTTTTTTTGATTTTCTTTTTAAAATTTTTAAAATGTTTACCGAACAGCTTTTCCATAGCTGCGCCTTGTTGACCACTCATCAATTGTCCATCTTTATACCAATTTGGAGGTAAATCGAACCATGTTCCTGTTTTACCAGATGTAAAATTTTTAAACATAGCTTCTTGAAATAGTGCTGTATAATAAAAGCACCCTAGCAAATTTCCTGTATAAAATCCACTCTTTTGATTCACTAAAATATCATAAACGAAAGGTGCTGTTCTAAAAGACTTTTCAAATGAATTTTCCCTCTCAAAAATTCCACACTCAATCGCCATATGAAGCCATGCCTCTAAATATTTGTAATTAAATTTCAAATGATCTGCTAGTTCGTCAAAATTAAAGGTAATTGATGAAACTTTCTCAATTTTTTTTAAATGTTCAGCTTTATTTTCCAGAAAATCAAAGATACCTAACCGTCTACCAATTCCAAATACAAGAACGGTGCTAAAACCTCTAAGGCTTTTGATTGAAAATTTCCTAATTTGTTCATCTATAGAGCTCTCGCTTATTGGATTCAAGATTGATTCACTTTTTAGATATTAAAATTTTAATTGATAATATTATTGGTTTTTTTTTGATTACTTTTAATAAATCTAATATAGCTTTAAATTTCAAGTATTGACTTAATCAATTTTTATTTATTTTGTTAAATTTGTATCATTATGGCACAAGATGATATTCCATTTGAAGGAACTGTACAAGAAACTATGCTTGGTCCTTTATGGGCAAGAGCAAAATATAACCAATTATATCCCAAAATATTAGATGACAAAAAATCTTCTGAGATAATTAATAAAATTGATTATGACTTTACCAAAATAAAAGAATATCTTGGTGAATGGCGAGGTATTGGACTTTTAGTCAGAGCGAGGAACTTTGATGATGCAGTAATAAAATACATAAAGAAATTTCCAGAAGCAACAATTGTTAATGTTGGAGCAGGACTCGATACAACATTTTACCGTGTAGATAATGGGAGTATTAAATGGTATGATTTAGACTTACCCGATGCAATTGAATTTCGAAGGAAATATATACAAGAATCAAATAGATGCTCATATATTGCGAAATCTGCTCTTGATTATTCTTGGTTTGATGAGGTTAAATTCACTCCTGATAAGGGGATTTTTATTATTGCTGGAGGTTTTATCTATTATTTTCAGGAATCAGAGATTTCAGCATTTTTTAGTGCTTTAGCGGATAGATTTCTTAGTGGTGAATTAGTATTTGATTGTGTATCGAATTTAGCTATTAAAGTAGCTCATAAGAGGGCAAAAAGAGCTGGAGCTAAAACACCATTTTGGTATATAGGAATTAGTGATCCAGTAAAAACCATCTCTAAGTGGTCTAATAAGCTTAAAGTGATTGATTGGTATACCATGTATGCTCGAACAGAACTTAATCCAAGATGGTCTAAAAAAACTCTGAAAATGGTGAAAATAGCGGAACGTTTTAAAACAGCAAAAATTGTTCACCTAAAATTTCTGAAATAAAAGGTTCTTTAAGGAATGATTATTCTTTAGGAAAACCACATTTAGAACATTTCCATCCTGCTGGTAATTCGATATCTTCTTCATTCCCACATTCTAAGCATATCCAATGTGCTTTTTCTCTTGGAATACTATGAATTTCGTAATCTTTGGTTTTTAAAGCTTTTCGTTTAAAATAAGCTTTAGAACGACCACAAGAAGCACATCTCCAATCATCTGGTAATTCCTCTAAGGCAACCTCATATCCACATTCCATACATACCCAACCAGAGATTTCTTTTTGTTTCATCGATTTTTCATCTAATACTAAGTGTAAACTCTTTCTTTGAAAATATGACTTAAAATGACCACAAGAAGGACAATTGAAATCATTAGGCAGTTCATCCATTGCAATCTCATACCCGCATGCTAAACATTTCCAGAAAGTAATGGTACTCTTTTCAGAAAAAGAATTACTATTAATTAAATTCAAGAACATTTTTAGTCTCTGAGATATATTTCTTTCAGTTTGAGCAAATTCTTTAAATCTATTTGATATATCTACATATCCTTCCATTTTGGCAGTATTTGCGAAATTGGGATATAAATTCTGCCATTCTTCATCTTCTTCATTTATAGAAGCTTCTAAATTTTCTATAGTTGTCCCGTAAGTAGTTGGACTCTTAATTTCTACCACTAGATCTTCAAAAATCTCATCTTTTTTCAACTGTCTTAAGAATTTATAAAGCCAAATTGCACGTTCTTTTTTTTGAGTAGCTAATTCTTTAAAATTTCTAGAAATTAAAAGATAATTCTCTTTTCTTGCGACCTCAGCATATATTTCATACCGAGTCCTAGTTTGTGATTCTCTTATAAACCCAATCATCAAATTATTTGCAGTTCTTCCCACTTTTCTAGCCTTTAACACATTTATTATGAGAAAATAATGAAAAATAAAAAAAATATAATTAAGTTTTCTTTTTACTTGATTTGAAGATATTCTATTTATCTTATAGCTTTTTAAGAATATTTCCGATATCAGATGGCATAAATATAATTATCTTATTTGAAGGTTCATGTGAAATATCTTGAATTGTCTGTAAAGATCTTAACTGGATTGCCGCTGGATACTGAGCTAATATTTCTGCAGCCTTTGCAATATTTTTTGCTGCTTCATATTCTCCTTCGGAAGCAATAATTGTAGCACGTTTCTCTCGTTCCTTTTCAGCTTGTACTGCCATCGCCCTTTTCATGTTCTCTGGTAATTCTATTTGCTGGATCTTAATCTGGGTAATTTCGATTCCCCATTCTCTTGTTTCTTCATCAACTACATTGCGTATTTCTTGGGAAATCCTTTCTCTTTGAGTTAAAACTTCATCTAATTCCATTGAGCCAATAACATCTCTTAAAGCTCCTTGCGTATAATTAAATACAGCTCTCATATAGTTTTCAATCTTAGTTGTAGCATATTGAGGATTTACAACTTTATAGAATACACTTGTATCAGCTGTAATTGGAATATTGTCTTTAGATATAATATCTTGTTTAGCGATATCCAAGGTTTTAATTCTTATATCGACCATTATAGATTTCTCTATAAATGGTAATACAAATACTATCCCAGGACCAATAGTTCTTTTATATTTTCCAAATCGGAAAATAATCAAACGATTGTATTCAGTTGCCGTTTTAAGACCTGTAAGAAGCCATATAACAAGAATAACGAAGAAAACACCAATAAGTATACCTATAATCAAAAAAATGTCTGAAATTTATATCCCTCCATATATTTTTTTTTAATTTTTTTTAAGACTGATAATAGTTTTTGGTTAATTGGATTATTATTACCTTATAGAAAATTAGGGTATAAAAAAATTCTCCTATAAAAAGTTGTTTATATGTTAATATGGACATTTACTTCTAAATTTTAATTTTACCAAAAAATATACTTGTTAGACTCCCAATCCTTTTCATTTTTATTTGATTTAGCTAATTCGAATTCTTGGAGCTCAAGATACTTCAAGTCCAAATAAATTTTCATAAGTTCTTTCCCTAAAGTTTTTTTAATAAAATTGCTTTTCTCAAAGGCTTGTAAAGAATTTTCTAAACTTACCGGGAGCTTGTCTATGACTAAATCCTTGCGTTCATCATTAGTTAATAAATCAACATTTTTCGAAGTGGGTTGATTTGGTTCAATTTTCTTTTTTATTCCATCTAGACCAGCTGCTAGCAATATAGCACTTCCTAGATAAATATTCATCATTGCATCACCTGCTCTATATTCAATTCGAGCTGAATTTTCATAACCCGGTACACGTATTAACGCTGTTCTATTTCCAACTCCCCATGATACATATACAGGTGCTTCATGATGTGGGGTTAAACGTTTGTAAGAATTTGTAGTGGGATTTAAAATAGCTGAAATTGCGTTTATATGACGTTGAATGCCGCCAATATAATATCTGAGAATATCACTTACTCCCTTCTCCTTATCTGAAAATATATTTTCCCCGTTTTTAATAAGATATTGATGAATGTGCAATCCGTTTCCTGCCAGATGCTCAAAAGGTTTGGGCATATAAGTACTAATTAAGTCTTTATAGAAAGCTCTAACTTTTGTAATCAGTTTTGCAGTCTGCACATTATCAGCTTGTTGCAAGGCATCGTCTGCTATAAACTCAACTTCTTGTTGCCCTAAACCAACCTCATGATGTATGGTTTTAACACTAATGTTCATATCCATCATATCATCGGTAATCTGGCGGCGTAATTCCTGGAATTCATCCTTAGGTAACATATCCATATATGTCCCTTTATCTCCAGGTTTCAAATCTTTTGTGATAAAATACCATTCTATTTCTGGTCTAGTTTGATATTCATATCCCAATGATTTGGCCTTAGACATAATTTTTTTCAATACACCTCGAGGACATGAAGAATATGGCGTACCTTTATTATCAGTTAAATCACAAATAAAGCGTCCTACTCTTGGATTCCAAGGAAGGACACTAAATGTATTTAAATCTGGAACAATTCGCATATCACTCTGTTCAGTTGTGAGAAATCCTAAACTTGATCCATCAATCCCAGATCCACTCTTTAATTCCTCCCATATTTTCACAGGAAACTCAACCGCTTTAAACTCACCTAAAATCGTTGTAAATTGAAATTGGATATAATCAATCGCTTTGTCTTTAAATATTGTATTAAACTCAGTCATCTCTTAACCTTTTAAATTAATTTATATGCATTTATTTTTTTAATACTAATTTAGCGAAATAATCAAAATCTCTATTATAAGATCTCTCAGCGTCTTTAGATATCCTAGCAAAAACACATCCAGGTAATTGATTCATAGAAAGATGATATTCCACACATTCGCAACATTTACCTCTTCGATGACAATCATATGTGCATGTACAATTGCTCTTTCTCTCTTCTTGATTGCATTCAGTCATAATTGTTTCAAAATATTTTATTTCTCTTTATTATTCTACATAGTCTAAATAATCCATAACTTTTAAAATTGGAATAATTAGAAAGAAATTAATTTAGAATGTATTATAATTTTTAATTTAGTTTAAGAATTTAAAGAATAAAAAAAAATAAAAAAACTATTAAAGGTTCTTTTTACTTCTCTTCCACTTGATTGTTATTATTGTAGAAACTCCAAATATCGCGCTGAGTAAAATAAATATGTCATAACCCGGTATCATTTCAGTATAATCTTCCCGAAGCTCCCACCTTAAATCATAAGGACTTCCAGAGTTATCCCCATAAATTCTAATGTAATATGTTCCATTTGATGGAAGAACATATTTTAGGTATTCATTATCATCCACCGTGAAATTTCCTGTGAGTTTAGAAAGCTCCGAATCATATAATTCAAGCCCTATTGGCCCTGCCGAATACTCATATAATACTACTACTCTCAATTGCAAAAATTCTGTTCCAGGTTCAACATGGATTTTGTACCAATCGTTATCACTTTGTATTCCAATACCGTTAATATGGCCTAAAGGTTTACCCCAAATACCATGTTCATCCCAGTTAGATTCATATGATAAGTCATAAGCAGTCGAAGGAAGGTCATTATCTTCATAATTATCATCTGACCTAAAATCAGTTCTGAGGTCATCCCACCATAAATCGTATTCATTTCCCATGAATTCTCCATGAATTTGGATGAGGTAACGACCAGGTGCTATATTATTGAGTTCTAAATGTTCATTATCATCCCAAGAATAATTACCCTCTACAAAATATATATTATACTTATCCCAAGCTTCGTAGAGTGAAATATCAATATTCCCTTCAGAATGATTAAAAACAACATCAACAACCAAATGTTGGAATCCAGGTGTTACAAAAATGGCATACCAATCTTCAGTTCCTTGAACCGCCATTCCATGAATCTCACTTAACCAAGTTTGCTCATCTTTAGCAAGGAAATATGCATCCTCAGGACTATTGTTACGTTCATAAGGGTCCTCTAATGCTCCTTTATGTACCCATATATCTAAATCATAATATACATGTTCAAAAGAATCACCGGATACACGATATACTCGAATTCTCCAATCTCCTGGCTCATCTATAGATCGAAGGGTAAAACGGATATATTCCTCATTTGCACTTGAATAAGATCCACCTTTCCACTCATAAGAAGGATTATAGAGTTCTAATTCCAAATCACCCATGCTATGATCGAAATTTTTAATATAGACCTCTATTGTATCACCGGGATTTAAATAAAGCTGAAACCAATCCTCATCATAGTCTACAATTTTCAAACCACTATAATAATTTGGGTCAACCCACCAAGCGCTCCAAAAATCATCGTTTTCTTCCATCCAATCGTCTGAAGAAAGATCTTCCCACCATAAATCATAGGTGTTTCCTGCATTGTCTCCAAAAACTTTAATATAATATACACCAGACCAGGGTACAAGAACATCTATGTATTCGTTATCATCCGTTGTATAACTTCCAGTTAGATAAGTAAGACTGCCATTATAATACCACACTTCCATATCAATATTACCTGACGCATGAGAATATACTAATTCCGCGTATAGGCGTTCCTCTCCTGGATCTAAATGGATTTCATACCAATCATCATCTGCTTGAATTCCCAATCCAAAAGGCAACCATGAAGCAGGCCAGGGTGAAAGATCATACGCTTCCCAATCAAAATCGTTTTCTTCATAGGTATCTTCCGTTGGTAAATTATCCCATCTCATGTCGTAAGTATTGTTCCCATTTCCATAGTGAAGTCTGATATAATAGACACCACTCGAAGGGACAATAATTTCAATGTGCTCATGATTGTGATTAGTCCAACTGTTTCCAATCATGAAAAGACTGCCATTATAGATATCCATATCAATATTTCCAGACTCATTTGAGAAAATACAGTCTACAATTAACCTTTCAAAACCAGTATTTACAAAGATCTCAAACCAATCATCATCACCTTGAATACCAAGCCCGTTGATTTCACTTAGCCACATACCTTGATTAGCAGAGATGATATAACCGGAACCAGGACCGTCATTGGGCTCATAGACGTCATCCATTATTGCAGGGTTCATATCATCCCATAAAAGATCATAATGATTTCCCATATTCCCATAGTACACTTTTATGTAGTATTGCCCACTGGGTACTATTATATCAATGAACTCGCCATCAACTACGGAGTAGCTCCCAGCTATAAGGTCAAGAGAACTATTATATATTTCAAGATCAATGTCACCTTCAATTTGTTTAAAAATAAGTTTTACTATTAATCTTTCTTCTCCGGAGCTTACTAAGATTTTATACCAATCATCATTCCATTGGGTTCCAGGACCATTCATCAAACTTAACCATTTTAGCTCAGACATAGTTAGATCATAAGCTGAGGCGGGGTTATCATTTGGTTCATAAAAATCTTCTGGGGCACTAGTTGAAAGTGTGCTTTCATCAATAGTTTTATTCTTTGTTATATTTTGAATGAACATAGTTCCAGAAATTATAGAAAGAAGTAAAAATAATAAAAATATCCCCAGTTTATATTTTTTGTTAATTCCCATACAAAATTAGCCTAGTTTCAAACTTATAAATTTTCACATATTAGTAAAATAGGCATTCTAGAGGGACAACATATAAAGGGAATAACCTAGTATTGAAT
>Ga0114922_10006113_pt1 | contig 11076 bp, 9 predicted proteins | sample AartaG_FD_100975 | JGI IMG/M metagenome (GOLD analysis project Ga0114922, IMG submission 100975) | Deep subsurface microbial communities from Aarhus Bay to uncover new lineages of life (NeLLi) - Aarhus_00045 metaG | ecosystem: Environmental > Aquatic > Marine > Oceanic > Sediment | place: Aarhus...
AAGCCCATTGGACCCAGAGAACACCGGCCATGGCTGCTGGAGTGACAAACCATGTGTGGTCTATGAAAGAACTTTTAACCTTCCCCAATTGCTACAACTGACAACGTTATGGGGACAGCAGGCTTTTTTAAAGAGATCAGAATCAAGAGGGATCATTACATGCGGGGTGTTTACACAAAGGAGAGGGCGAAGGCCGTTTTTTAGCGATTCCCAATTATGACTTTCAATTACTTCCTCAACAAGATGATCAACTCTCTGTAGTTTCTTGTGATGCGGCGGAAATTTCACAAAATCATCCACCTCTCTTAGAACCATTTCTACCCTTTCAACCAAGGTTGTAATAGCCTGAAATTTTGCGCTGGCTGAACTTTCTGACCCTGATTGCGCTATCCTTCTCACTAATCCTCCTATTGCCACGAGAGGGTTCCTGATTTCATGGGCCATGGCCTGAGCCAGGCGCACATAAGCCGCTCTCCGCTCCATATCAATCAACCGTGCCTGCGTCTCTCTCAACGTCTCCATAATACTGGCATAATGATTCTTGAGCTGAGACCAAAGGCGAGCATTCTCAATGAGAGGAGCGAGCATGAAGGCGATGGTTCTTAAGAACTCTAAATCGTCTTGCTTGTAAGCCCCTGGAATATTACGATCCAGATAAATTAGACCATAGATCTGATCATGATAGATGAGAGGAACACATAAAGCACACCTAATTCTCAGGGCTAAAACACTTTCTTGTTCCTTTAAAGAAGCCTCACTGAGCGCGTCTTCCAGAACGAAAGACTCCCCGTTCCGGAATAGCCGGTTAACAATGCTCCTGCTGAGTAGAACAGATTTTGAAGAAGAATCTAACAATATGGGTTTAAGAGTCCCGTCTTCCTGAAACAAAGCCAGATAACCTCGATCCTGCTTGAAAATTTCTTTGAATCTCGAAAAGATTTTTTGTCCCAAAATTGTTATGTCCTGATTTTCGGATAACTCGGTTGTAATTTCGTAGATCAATTTCAGCCTCTCACGGTCTAATTTCCACTCAGCCGTGGGGTCAAGAGAATGTAAAATAAGGGTTTGTTCTGAGACGTCCTCTTCTTCTTGGCAAATCAGGAACTTGGTTTGGCCCAATTGAACTGAATCACCCGCTTTTAGAAGGGTTTTTTCTTTTATCTTATGATCGTTGACATAAACTCCGTTACGACTTTTAAGATCCTCAATCCATATCTGGTCATCTGTTTCCGCAATCAGGGCATGCTGGTGCGAAATGCTGGGATCTGAGAATGTCAGGTCAACTTCGCTGCCGCGACCAACAACACAGGGCAAGTTTATCTGATGATTTCTTCCGGAGCTTAATTCTTGAAGAACGATATGTTTCGTCATGACATTTTCAGTGAGCTGCTTTCTATTCCTTGCTGTCATTCGAAATTTCTAGGGAATATGTCCAAACCCTCTTTTTTTGCTGCTTTTGAGAGCCTCCTATCATAACAGGCAAAAATGAATTCATGCTGAATGTGTTCATGCACAGTCAATGCTGAAGCAAGATGAATCGCATCGAAACCTCTAAGCGGATGTGCGGTTACTAATTTGCCGATTTCTTCATTCAAGTCGTTGCTGACATCTACGTGAATAAAGCTCATCCAGTCTTTTTGAAATGACATGATAACCAATTCAAAAAGGCTTTTATCAATGAAACTATCTCAAAATCGAGTTTTCCGAACGAAATGGGTTTTGACATCACAATAGCTCTCTTGCTCCCGTCTTCTTCAGGTTATTGTTGGGTTTCGTTCCTCAACCCAACCTACGTGGCTAAATGCTCAAATTGCTGTATGAAGCGGGCTAGTTCACCATTGAAAGTGGCCCCCACCAGCCCGCACCTATGGGACCGCCACCTCCGTTAAGAAGCATTGGCCGGGATGTTACTACGTTGGCTTCGTTCACGAGAGCAGGCACCAGGGTAGGAAGAGGTGCGGGCGCAGGACCACCGCCCTGGGGGACCGCGACTTCACTTACCTGTTGTGATCCGAAAACATTTGCTTTTACGCAAATGTCAGCCTCAAACCCCATCACCACTACCGTGTTCCTGCCTCCCTGCAGCAGGTTTGTAAAATTCTGGTCGAGAACACACGAATGGGCTCTCTGACTGACCCTTACAACATTGGGGAACTGATTGACTATCCCAGCGAGTGCGGGATACACGTCAGGGTCTCCAATCATGCCCGGGAATTTCAGAACGCACAGAGGGATCAGAAGCTTTTGGGCCACGTCGAGAACCATACCCATGTGATGCTCGGCAGACCATCCGTCCCACAGTATCGTTCTGTCATTTTGCGGATTCTGCATATGGATCAAAAGTATAACGGCTGTTTGCGGATTCTGCATCAGGTAATCCTCAACAGTCATTCCCAGCCTCTCGGCGTTGCTGGGTGCCGGTGCAGTAAAGTTCGTGCAGTATGGAGACCACATCGCCTGCATTGTATCGGGATTGACCCAGGACTTCCACTCTGTCTGCCCTTGCGGCTGAGTTGCCGTTTGCACAAATCTCGCTGCTTCCGACTGCCGAGGTTTAACTGATATGCGAAAACCCGGTTCCAATCCGGGATACGTCCGCTCGAGGTAATAAATAGCTTCTTTGTATTTATTTGCCTTTGTCACATATGTGCCGCCCGACTTGTCCGCGAGCCCCAAAAGAGCTTTTCTTACCTTCATTCTGGAACATGTGTCTTCGTTCAGCAGATCAACCAGGGGTTTCAGTGTACTTCTTCTGGGCCTCATCCTGTTTAGCGCGGCATCCAAATTCGGGTCTGCGGCTCTCGCCAGATTCATAAATCGAGTAAAATTTGCTGCAGGATATCTGGGCATATCAGTTACCTCACCAGTTAAGGGTTTAACAGTTCGTAGGATGGGTTGAGCACCGCGAAACCCAATGGAGACGAATACGTTCGGCCTTTCGGTATTGCATGATTCTTATGATGGTGGGTTTTTGGGTTTCGTTCCTCAACCCAACCTACCTGGCTTTTGTTTGTGCTCTGCGGTATCGCATAATCTTTATCCGGCGTCGTATCCGTATCCGTTCCGTTACAAGCGGTCAAATATTTGATACAGGTACCCATCCGTAAGTGTTGGATAGTTCGATACCAGATGCTTCCTCACACTGTTTGCAAAGGACTTGCCGACCTTCACTGAATATTGACCGGAGTTGGGATCAAAGAAATGTTTCCGTTCGTCCGAGCGATAAAGGCCCACAGTGTGTCCAGAGGTTCCCTTGTACAGTGTCAGGACAAAAACGCCTGCCTGTTTGCGACGCACGCAAACCTTGACATTAGCAACGTTGTGAACAGTAACAATCCGGACATTTTCCCTGGTAGCCAGGTCGCTATGAAAGTTCAGCAACTGGGCGGCAATATTTGGGCCTACCCATTCACCGACATTCCAGAGATGTTGATACGCAAGAACATTGGGAAGTTTACTACCATCCGGCGTCTTCCCCGTCTTGACTATCCTTTTACACCACCAGGTGCTCAGCGCAGCACAGATGCCGGCGCTATTGAAGTTGCCTTGAGTTGCCCAATCTCTTTTAGTTTCCAGTCCCATAAGGAATAACCTCCTATTCCGTAGATATTAAAGCGTCAGGAAAAACGTGGGAGCATATTTCAATTATTGACTATTCCGTTTCAATATCCAAGAAATCATCCCGATATCTCTTCTCCATGTCCTTCCTCTTCTTCTGCAGCCTAAACAAACTATTCACTGAATTTCACCCTATGATAAGCTGTCAGGTTGTTTTTGGGTTTCGTGCCTCAACCCAACCTGGCTTAATAGCTATTGCTATTCTATATCAAATACAAATCCCTCGCCATCCATAGAGACCTTCACTTCCTTTATCTGCTCTCCTGTCGCCATTCTGGAAAGCAGCTCCTTTGACATTTCCGGAAGCAATGTGTTGGTCAAGATATGATCCACGTTTCTGGCGCCGCTGTCCACCTCGGTGCAGCGGCTTGCGACGGACTCAATCAGTTCGTCATCGTAGATGAAGGAGACATTCCTGTTTTCTTGCATCCGCTTTGCGATACGATCCAGTTTCAGCCTGACGATGAGGCGCATGTTCTTGTCCGTGATGGGGAAATAGGGAACTACCTTCAAACGACCCAAAAAGGCGGGTTTGAAATGTTTTTGCAACTCGGGCCTGAGCATTTCTGCAAGGCCCGGAGCGTCGGGCATGGTCTCTTCGTCGGCGCAGACCTTCATGATTGTATCCGTACCCAGGTTGGACGTCAGGATGATCAGGGTGTTCTTGAAATCGATTCGCCTCCCTTCCCCGTCTTCCAGCATCCCTTTGTCAAAGACCTGGTAAAAGAGTTCCATCACATCCGGGTGGGCTTTTTCCACCTCATCCAGAAGGACCACGCTGTAAGGCTTCCTCCGGACCGCTTCGGTCAAGACGCCCCCTTCGCCATAGCCCACGTAGCCGGGCGGAGACCCTTTGAGCCCTGAAACCGTATGGGCCTCCTGATACTCTGACATGTTTATGGTGATCACGTTCTGTTCGCCGCCGTACAGCAGCTCGGACAGAGCCAGGGCCGTCTCTGTCTTGCCAACGCCACTTGGGCCTACAAAAAGGAAAACCGCGGTCGGCTTCGACGGGTCTTCAATGCCCGCATGGGCGGTCTGGACCATCTGGGCGACGCCCGCAAGGGCATGGTCCTGCCCGATGATCCTTTCGGCCAGCAGATCTTCCATTTTGAGAACAGTCGCTATTTCATCGGTCAGCATGCGCCCTGTGGGAATACCGGTCCATCCCGAGATCACCTCGGATATAATCTCAGGATCGACTGCAATCTGGACAAGGGGTGAATCTGCCTGAGCCTCGGCAAGCTCCTTTTCCAGTCCTTTCAGCACCTCCTGTTTTTCGGATATCGCTTGTTTGTCGGAAGGATCCTTTTCGTGGACTTCATGAATCTCCCGCTGGACATCAATGATGCGGTTAGCGATTTCCGTCTCCTTTTGCCACTTTTGAGTCAAATCATCGAGCCGGGTCTGGGCCGCTTCCCTTTCTGCGGCAAGGGACTCGATCCGCTCCCCGTGCTCATGGCCGATCAGTTCTTCCCTTTCAAGGATCTTCATCTCCCTGTCGATCTGGCCGATGCGGCGCGTGGCTTCTTCAATGGCAGGAGGGCTTGTGTTCAGGCCTATGGCCACCCTGGCGCAAGCCGTGTCCAGTACGCTTACGGCCTTGTCCGGGAGCTGTCTTCCCGTGAGATAACGATGGGACAGGCGGACCGCATCAAGCAAGGCGTCATCCGTTATCATGACATTGTGGTGATGCTCAAGAAACGGGGCGATCGCCCGCATCATCATCAGGGCCTTTTCCTCTTCCGGTTCTTCGATTTTGACTACCTGAAACCGCCGGGCGAGCGCTGCATCCTTTTCAAAGTACTTCTTGTATTCGGACCAGGTGGTTGCCGCGATGGTGCGGAGTTCTCCACGGGCCAGCGCGGGCTTGAGCAGGTTGGCAGCATCCCCTGAGCCCGCAGCGCCGCCTGCGCCTATGAGGGTGTGGGCCTCATCGATGAAAAGAATAATGGGAATGGGGGAGGCCTTTACCTCCTCGATCACGGATTTGAGCCGGTTTTCGAACTCTCCCTTTATCCCTGCCCCGGCCTGTAAAAGACCCAGGTCGAGTGTGTGGATCGCCACGTTTTTCAACGGCGGAGGGATATCTCCTTCCACGATCCTCAGGGCAAACCCTTCCACCACCGCGGTCTTGCCCACACCGGCCTCTCCTGTGAGTATGGGGTTATTTTGCCTGCGGCGTATCAGGATGTCCACCATCTGTCGGATCTCAAAATCCCGCCCGAGCACCGGGTCTATCTCGCCCTTTCGGGCCCTTTCCGTCAGATTTATCGTAAACTGGTCCAGGGCTGCGGCCCCTGCCGGCGCCCTCCGTGGCACCGCCATTTCACCGGGTCTTGCGGCTCTGCCGGCATCAATATCTTCAACTGACCCGGAGGTCAGATCAGCAAGGTTCTCGCTCAAGGTCTCAACAGAAATCTTCTTAAACGCGTCAGAGCTTGTCGTCAGCATCCGGGCCGTATCATCGTTGCTCATAAGTGAAAGAATGATGTGGCCTGAACGGATGGCAGGCGACTGAAAGTCAACAGAGGCGACCAGCCACGCATCCTGGACCATCCGGGGTATGCGCGGAGACAGGGCTGGGGTTCTGGCGTTGCCTGTCTTGAATCCCTCCATGGCGCGCGTGAGATCAGACACCAGACGGGTTTCATTGATCTCAAAATGCCTGAGTATCTTTTGGAGATCCGTGTCCGACATCTCGAGGAGCTTGATGAGGAAGTGCTCCAGATCCACTTCATAATGGGTTTGAGACAGGCAAAGGCCGGCAGCCGATTCCAGAGCGTTTCGGCAGGTGTTGTTCAATTTTCCAATCAACGATTTGAGATTTGATGTCGGCATGGCAGTGACTCCTTTTCCTTATGGTTTTAATAACGTAGACTTTCAGAAAATGATTTTGGTTTTTGGGTATGGGACATGCGTAAAATAAATTCGAAATTCGAATATCGAAATTGAGCCTTTACTTTACCCAAAAAACATTTCCTTGAAAGCTATAGTTGTTAAGCTCGCTATCCCATCATCTCATTCTCTTGAAACGTTACATAAGGATCATCCCGCATCCTTACCCCGGGCGTCTTGATCCATGTTGACCAGCCCAACCGGGGTGAGGTCGGGGTTTCCGTGCCCAATACGCATGGTGGGACCTCATCGCGTTTGAGAAATAGACGAATCTCGAATTCATACTCTATCCCAACCATATATCTGACCAGGGAGAAGATCGGGCCGAGCATGTCGCCCGTTGGCAGAAATCGCAGGAAATCATTATGGCCGACAGACCCCAAGTGGATCCGGAATTTTGTCTGGCTGTCCCACACATAGCTTCCGCAAACCGCGTCGATTCCCAGGCGCGCATTGGCCGAGCCAAGTTTCGTTTGATCTTCCGGGCTCAGTAAAATTGTCCGGTCAATGAATTGCTCGACCTCGACCCGGGTGCCGGAGAGGTATTCCACCGTCGCCTCAATGGCAGCCGCAGACGGGATCGGCCTCGATAACAGTCCGCTGCAAAATGTCAGGGATTCCTCGGGCAACCCAATCATCTTGGTGAGCCCGGGTGTTCCCAGACCCGTTAAACTCAGCAGATATTTGGAAAGCCTGTCTTTAGCTCCAGGGAAATAGTTGACGGGGAACCGGTGTTTTTTCCAGGCCAGGTAGAAAAGAGAGATGAGACGGTGGTGGAAGATATCCAAAAAGGCGGTGAGGCTGAAATCTTTGTGACGGACCCTCTCCAAGGCCAGTTCATTGTACCAGTCCGGGAGGACGCCGGATGGACCGATCATGCCCATAAAGGCGACTTCCATATCAACCGGCCCCTCATCATCCGCATGTTCCATATTGGAAATATCACTGGGGGGAAAGGTGAAGCCGGGTTTTACCGAAAACCGCACCACCTCTTCATGTGGCATCAGTGTCTGACCCAATGGCTTTTTGTCGGGGAAAATAGACTCCAGCAAGTGGACGGCCTTAAAAAAAGAAAAACCGTAAAATTCCTTAAAAAGCCGCTCTTTTAGAGGAGTACCCGATTGCCGTTTCTTGGAGGCCACTTCTTTAACGCACCTCTTTTCTGCACGGTCTTTGCCACCAACCGGGAAAAGGAGTTGACGGAAACATAGTGCCCCAAAAACCTCTCCAACACGCTTGCAAAGAGGTAGAGGCCCGCCCCAACGAATTTATCCTCGTCAAACTCCATGGTGACCTGGACCCCCCGGCAAAAGGACCGGCCCATTCTCTTTGTGATGTGCTCGGACTGAACAGATACGATACCGTTTATCTGCTGCCTTGTAGCGGGTGAATCGTCAAAATCATAAAGCTTGAGAATCTCCCTGAGGGCCTCTTCCCCGCCCTGCACAAGTGACATGTAGTTGAGGGATAGATGAGATATGAGACGCCATTGCAGCGCTCCGCCCAGGGAGGGCCTGCGGGCCGGGGTCGGTTTTATCAGGCAGTTTATGCGGGCAACCGGGGCTGCTATTTCCATATCAAAATCCCCTGCCGGGTCGCCAAAAGGAAGACGAGCAGGCAGATCCCGATTCGTGCAGGTGGTATGGACGGTTAATGTTTCCACATCCGGATCAACAGGATTGAAGTCAGGGTCCGCAAAGGAAAGGAAGACTTCCGTCCCGTCATCCCCTTTCCTGTTTGATGCGCGCCGCTCGATATGCCAAAAAGCCTTTCGCCCATGGCTGTCTTCCTCATCAAGGTGGTGTCTCACTGAATAGAAGGGCCTGAAATCGACTTCTTTCCCCGGAGAGACTGCGGAAGAGGCGCTGACCCTGTCTATGCTGAAGATCTCTGTTGCCTCCTGCCTTCTGATATCCGGGATGACGCGGTATTCGGTCTTGCGTTGTTCAACCCGTATCGGTTCGGCAATGCGTTTAAACAGATTGACCACGGGTGCGGCATTGACGCAAAAAGTCTCTTCGTTGATTACAAGATTCGATTTGGCGCTTCGGTCCAGGTATATCCGGATATCCAGGGTGTCGCCAAGGTCCCCGCGTCTGATTTGATTCAGGCCGTTAAGATCAAAGAAGAGGAGCTTCTCCGGGAAACAGAAATATTCGAAAAGGAGAAGATAACCCGGAAAAGATCTTCTTGCATAGGGCATCACGCCTTCATCAGGGTCAAATCCCACAGGCATGATATCGTCCGGGGATAATGATATCCGCTCCACCCCATGCCCGTTGATCGACTCACATTCCAATTCCACATGGCACGCATTGTTGAACAAAAGCTCGTAGAGATGAAACACGTGCTGGTGAGGGCCATTGAGGAAAAAGCGCAGTTTTTCCCAACCGAGCTCGGAAAGGCTCAGGTTGTTAAACGTCTTTAATCGAATCACAATCACCTGTTGAGCGCCTTTCACCGGTTTCTTCGGTTCCCGCAGCCCTGCTGAAGCCACATAAATCGGCCATAGTGTGACCGGATAGGACGTGGTGAACCGGCAGGGCGTACCGCTGACGGGCTTGGAATAGAGCGCCGTATTTCTCGCTATTCGGTATCCTGTCGAAGGAATGGTCTGCTTCAAAGGCTCGAATTTTACAATCGACATGGGGGGTATGGGGTTGATGTAATGAGGATAGATGATACTCAGCAAGGATTCCGTTATTTCAGGAAAATCATCATCGATCTTTTTGTGTATGCGGCCGCTAATAAAGGCAAACGCCTCTATCAACCGCTCGGTATGTGGATCTTCACACTTGTCGGGTTCAAGAAGCAGCCTTCCGGCAATCTTCGGGTATTTCCTGGCAAATTCAGCCCCCATCTCACGGATGAACGTAAGTTCCCGCTCGTAATAATGTAGAAGTTTGTCATCCATTATTTTGAGATAACGTACTGCCCCTTGTTGCTGTCAAAATACGTGTCAAAGGCAATCGGCTCGGCCACGGGTTCCACAAACAACAAGCCGTTGATCCTGAACCGGAGATTCCGCTCGTTTTCGGTGGGTGTTTCAAGGTATACAGTCACATTTCTTAACCTTGGTTCAAACCGGGAAATGGCTTTTTCGATCTCGTGGCGCAGATGCTGTCTTACCGGTACGCTTTTGGGATTTTGGGCCGTAAAATCCCCCAGACCGTAGACAAAGACAGAGTTGTTGACCTCTCTGCACTCAACGGGAGGAGACAATATTTGACGTCTGGTATTAAGAAGATTTTCTAAATCTCTTATGACCGAGGCCTTGATTTGCGCGATACCGAGTAAGCGGTATTGGACAGGCTCGCGGGAAACCCCTGGTTCATCATCCACAAGCCTGTCCAGGATGGATGCCTGTACGTTTTGGCGGTCTTGCATCATTCACTATGCCAAAAAAGCATCATATCGGTTTATTTGCCTCAAGATCCCAACCGGCCGGCACGTTCCCCGCAGCGCCGCCGCCCTCACGCGCTTGCTTGATATAATTCAAGTTGATCTTCCCGTAATTGAATGTAACTGACTCCGTAGGTTCGCCGCCGCCGCCGCCACCGGTACTTAGCGAACTGATAATAACATTGTTCATTGTGTACTCCATGTATATCAGTTTGTCGCCCCCTGCACGGCATAACTCAAGCTTCACCTCCTTGATATGAGATCCTGTGGCGCATGCCTTAAACAACAACGGGGACGCACTATCCAGAGTTTTTACAATGGAAAGATCCTGAAAATCAGCCCGCTGCGATGTGCCTCCGCCCGACGTGCTGGCCGCAGCGGATGCCATTTGAGAGACTCCCCAGTTATAGGAAAGTATCTCTATCCAGTCCTTGTGCTTGTCATCCGTGCTTTCTCCCTTGATCCCCTCGATTTTCAAAAAATTATCAACTGCCATGGCCTGTTCCCTCCTTTTTGTTGTTGGTTTTGTTGTTTAGTTGAACTGTTGGGTTTCGTTCCTCAACCCAACCTACTGGCTTGTTATTGGTTTTGTTGTTTAGTGAACAAAAATCATGGAATCCCACCTTGGTTATTCGGCAATACTCAAGCCCGCATTGTCATTTCGAACGAATGTGCCCGCCCTGGCGCGACATGAAAATAATAACAGGTGCTATATAAGAACCCGGTCTGGGCGCCAAGGAGAAATCTTGTTCGGAGGCTACCTGCCCGCCATTGCCGTGTGTGCCGGCACTGTAACTTCGCTACAAGCCAAGCGTTGGCAGTTCGTAGGTTGGGTTGAGCCGTGCGAAACCCAAGAAAAAAAACTGGCTAATCTCCTACCCCGCCGCAGGGGGCGGCAGGTCCGCAACCAGCCTCAACGACACAGTCAGTTCATCCAACTGGTAGTGGGGCTTAAGAAAGGCTACGGCTCGATAAGCCCCGGGTTTGCCTGGGATCTCACTCACATCAACCCTTGCTTCACGCAAGGGGAACTTGGCCTTCATCTCCTGTCCGGCATCGTCATCCAAAAGGACATAATTGCTAATCCAGCGGTTCAGGAAATCTTCGGCATTCTTGCGGGTCATGAAACTGCCGACCTTGTCTCTCATGATGGACTTC
>Ga0114922_10006114_pt1 | contig 11076 bp, 10 predicted proteins | sample AartaG_FD_100975 | JGI IMG/M metagenome (GOLD analysis project Ga0114922, IMG submission 100975) | Deep subsurface microbial communities from Aarhus Bay to uncover new lineages of life (NeLLi) - Aarhus_00045 metaG | ecosystem: Environmental > Aquatic > Marine > Oceanic > Sediment | place...
AAAACAACTCTTCTTAACTTATTTGGGGCATTAGACCGTCCAACTGGAGGGACGTTCTACCTGGATGGAGAAGATCTTTTTGCCAGAAGCGATAGAGAGATTGCAGAGATCAGAAACAGGGACATCGGATTTGTGTTTCAGTTTTATCACCTGCTGCCGGAATTTTCGGCACTGGAGAACATAAGTTTTCCTCTGTTGATCGGGGGTTTGGATAAAAAAACGGCTCTCAGGAAATCGCTGGACATCCTTAAAGAAGTTGACCTGGAAGAGAAAGCACAGGTCAAACCGTTTCAACTTTCAGGAGGAGAGCAGCAGAGGATTGCCATTGCCCGCGCCCTGATCAATGCCCCAAAAGTCCTCCTTGCTGACGAACCAACAGGAAATTTGGACTGGAAATCTGGACAGCATATTCTGGGGATCATCCGTGATCTCCACAATAAAAGAGGCCTCTCTTCAATTATTGTTACACACAATGAAAAAGTCGCCCGATTTTGCGATGAAACCCATGTTTTAGAAAACGGGCATCTGAAACTTTTTCCCCTTCCTTGAAGTTCTATATAAGTGTTTCACCTCTGGGCTACTTTTGAAAAAAAAAGGTGAATGTGGTATAAGGAGAGTGTTATGAAAAAGATCACTTTAACTATAATTCTGCTGTGTGTGCCTCTTTTTGTGTTCGGCCAGGAAATGGTGGAGCAGATCATTATTGCTGGAAACGATCGGGTGACTGATGAAACAATAATTTATTACCTCTCTTCACGAGAAGGAGATTATTTCAATCTTGATATACTCAAAAAAGATTTTCGAGTTTTATGGGCCACGGGTTTTTTCTCCAACATTCTCATCGAAGAGGAAGATGGGACCAGAGGAAAAATCGTAAAAATTACGTTGGAAGAGAATCCCGTCATCAAGGATATTGTCTACAAGACCGGAAAAAAGCTGAAAGAAGATGATATCGTCAAAAAATTAAAAGAGAAAGACGAATACATCCTGCCCTATTCTTATTACAGCCCGCATAAAATACAGAGGATCGAAGGAACAATCAAAGAACTTCTGTTCGAAAAAGGATTGACCACAGGAACTGTTTCGGTCGAGGAAAATAAAAAAGGCTCCAATGAGCTGGAGATAGTTTTTGACATCAACGAGGGGCCTAAAATCAAGGTGGGAGAAATTTATTTTAAGGGCCAGGTCGAGCTGCGTAAGGGCATCCTTATGAGTGGAATTAAGGAAAACAAGAAACACAATCTTTATTCCTGGATTGCCGGCAAGGATAACTTCAAAGAAGACCTGCTCCCTGCTGATTTGGTTAGTCTGAAGGAAAAGTATCAAGAATACGGATACATGGAAGCTGTCATCGGCGAACCGATAATCGAGGATATAAAAAAGAGTAATGTATTTCTCAAAAAAAGGGACATGAAGAAGATTATCTTCCCGGTTAATTCAGGCAGCCGGTATACGACAGGCGAGATCAATATTGTGGGCAATAAAATTCTCTCCACAGAAGGACTACTGACACTTATTAAGCTCAAAGAGGGAAAACCTTATACGACTAAAGTCAGAGAAGATGCTGTGGAGAAAATTAGAGAAGTTTATATGGATGGAGGTTACCTTTTCTCCCAGCCCATGCCGGTGGAAAGCCTCGATCCGAAGAGAAAGATTGTCAACTTGACTTTTAATATCTACGAAGGAGATGTCGCCTATCTCAGAAAGTTAGAGTTTATGGGTAACACTTACACCAAAGATAAAGTCATTCGGCGTGAAATGCTTATCAGGGAAGGGGACCGTTTCCGATTTGGTGCGTTCAAAAACAGTATACTCCGGATGAAACAACTTGGACTTGTTGAAATGGAAGGAGAGCCTGATGTTCAGCCAGATCCTCAGGACCCTACCCAGATTGATGTGAATATGAGGCTGACGGAGCTCCAGAGAAATAATATCCAATTTTCGGCGGGTTACAGCGGGTATGAGGGCACGTTTATAGCCATAAACTATTCGACCGTAAATTTTTTGGGGGCCGGAGAAAAACTGGATTTGACGTTCCAGCATGGGAAAAGAGTCAAAAACTATTCGTTTGGTTTCTCAGAACCCTATCTTTTTGATCTTCCCGTAACGGTCGGATTCAACATTTTCAGCAGAGATATCATTTATCCCTATCTCTATGACAGGAAAGGAAAGGGGATTGATTTCACTCTGGGTGCCAGGATCAAGGGATTCTTGAGAGGCAACCTTTCCTACGGTTTTGAAGATGTTGGAATTACACTCCCTGGAGCCGAGGAAGATGATGAAAACGCGTCTGCTGTTGATCCTATCTGGGGTATGATGTTTGGGATGGGAAACTACAAAATTAGCAGTATCTCACCCTCCATTTACCGCAACACCATTGACAGCCCCCTGACTCCTTCCCGGGGAACAATGTTTATGGCCTCCGCCAAATTTGCCGGCGGTTTTCTTGGCGGCGAAATCCATTTGATCAAACCGCGGTTTGAAATGTCATATTATCAACCGGTAATCAAAAACACCAGGTTAGGCTTTCATGCTGAATATTCCTTTGTTCATCCCACCAGAGATGAAGAGGTTCCGTTCTGGGAAAGATTTTATCTCGGTGGTGAACGTTCTATCCGTGGATACAATATCTATACTATTGGACCACGAAGCGAACAAGGCACAAATATTGGCGGATCAAAATCGCTCGTTTTTAACGCAGAATACATCATTCCTGTGGGTGGTCCTATTTTTTCCATTTTATTCTTTGATGCGGGGAATGCCTACGCTCTGGATGAGAAAATCGATATAAAAAATATGTACTTTTCAACAGGACTGGAACTGCGAATTTTTATTCCTGCATTACGAGTTCCATTCAGGCTCATTTTCGCTTATAATAACCGCATCATTTATACGGATGATAAAAACTTTAATTTTCGGTTTGCCATCGGAACAACGTTTTAATTGGCGAATTGAATTTTAACAACTCATAAAGAGGAGGAAAACAGATGAAAAGAAGCACAAGAAAAGGAATAGTTCTTACACTTTTTATTGCCGCGTTGGTTTCTGCCGGGTTTGCACAACAAACACTTCAGATTGCAGTTGTCAATTCCAATGAGGTTCTGCAGAAATCTGCCGAGGGAAAAAAAGTGATGGCTCAGCTCCAGAGCAAAGATTCTAAGGCTTCAGCGGATATCGCCAAGATGGATGAGGATATTCGGGTGCTGGAGACTCGGCTCAATACACAACGATTGACATTAACTCAAGAATCATTGATTCAAATGCAGGCCGATCTGGAAAGGAAGAAAACGGATAGGACCCGGTTTGCCGAGGATATGAGCAGAGAAATACAAGATTTGCAGCAGAGGCTCTTTGTAAGGATCCAATCCGAGCTTCTTCCAATTATTGAGGCGGTTGGGAAGGAAAGGAATCTTGATCTTATATTCGATCTTGATCGAAGTGGTGCCATTTATTTCAATCCGGCGATTGATCTAACAGAAGAAATCATTCAGAAATACGATGCCTCAAAAGCCTCATAATAATTCCGGATTTCTCAATATAGAAAAAATCCTTAAAACTCTGCCTCATAGGTATCCCTTTCTCCTTGTGGATAGAGTGCTGGAGATGGAAAAAGGGAAAACGTTGGTGGCTATTAAAAATGTGACGTATAATGAGGAGTTTTTTCAAGGTCATTTTCCCAAATTAAGAGTCATGCCAGGTGTTCTCATCCTTGAAGCTCTTGCCCAAGCCGGAGGTCTTCTGATCTACAATTCTATCCATGATCCAGAAAAAAAAATATTTTTTTTGAGCAAGATTGATAAGGCAAAATTCAGAAAACCTGTGATCCCGGGAGATCAACTGCGGTTCGAAATAGAAATGCTCAGGCTCAAGAATCGATACTGCCATTACAAAGGCAAAGCACTCGTAGACGGAGAACTTGTTGCTGAATGCGAAGTGGTTGCCTCCCTGACAGATATCGAGAAATTGAATGAGTGAAAATGGGATTCTTTTGCATCCCTCTGCTATCGTCCATCCTCAGGCAAAGATAGGAAACGGTGTCCAGATAGGCCCCTTTTCTTTTATAGGGGAGAAAGTCTCGATAGCAAAAAATACCAGAATTAGTGCCCATGTCTATATTGAAGGGCAAACTCAAATCGGAGAGGACAATCAAATTTATCCTTTCTGCTCTATAGGAACCACTCCACAGGATTTGTCTTACAAAGGAGAAGAGACAACTGTCAGAATCGGTGACAGGAACATTTTCCGTGAATTTGTCTCGATCCATCGCGGGACTGTAAACGGCAGAAAGAAGACTGAAATAGGGTGTGACAATTATTTCATGGCCTACTCACACATTGCGCATGATTGCCGGATAGGAAATGAAACGATTTTTATCAATGGCGCAACACTTGGCGGGCATGTCTTGGTTGATGATTATGCTCAAGTCGGGTCGCTTTCCGGGGTTCATCAATTCTGCCACATAGGGACTCATGCGTTTGTTGGAGGAGGAACAATCATTACTCAAGATGTCTTGCCCTTTTGCAGAGTGGCCGGTGCACGGCCAACACTGTTTTACGGCCTGAATGCCGTAGGCCTGTGCCGGAGAGGATATTCCCGCGAGAGGATTCATGTACTCAAGGATATTTTTAAACTGATATTTAACTCCAATTTAAACACGAATCAGGCTTTGGACAGAATTAAAAAGGAGTTTCCTCAGGGGGAGGACCTGGATATTATTATCAATTTTATCAACTCATCAAAAAGAGGATTCGTTAAAAAGACGGGAGAACAATGGGGAAAAGACTTGGAATAATTGCTGGTTCCGGCGAAGTCCCATTTTTTATTTTCAAAGAAGTTGAAAAATTAGGGTACTTCAGTCTGGTTGCCGGTATAGCCGGGGATGCCGAGGATTCTCTCGCTGATTCCATTGAGAAATTCCAATTGTTCGCGGTCAACCAGATTGAGGATATTATCAAGTATTTTAAGCAGGAAGACATCCATGAAGTTCTTTTTGCCGGAAAGATCGATCATCGGAGAATTTATGAGGAGCAAGGTTTTAATGCCCTAGTTTTTGATATTCTTTCACATAGTGAGGACAAGAGTCCCACCTCTCTGATTTCCCTGGCAATTGAGTATCTTTCAAAGAAAGGAATCACGGTTTTAGATCCCACCAAGTTCCTGTCTTCCTTATTTATCGATGAAGGGATTTTGTCAAAGGTGAAACCGACGTCACAAATTGAGAAAGATATAAATTTTGGCTGGGAGAAAGCTCGAGTTCTGGCGGACTTGGATATCGGCCAGACTCTTGTTTTAAAAGATAGGGCCGTAGTTGCCGTTGAAGGCATGGAGGGAACGGATGCCGCCATCAGACGGGGAGGAGAGTTAGCCGGGCCGGGAACGGTGGTGATCAAGCTCAGCCGGTCAATGCAGGATCCCCGTATCGATCTGCCGGCTGTTGGTGTCTCAACAGTCAGGGAAATTGTTGATGCAAAGTGTGCGGCACTCTGTGTGGAGGCACACACTGTCGCTTTTTTCCAAAAAGAAGAGTCCGTATCCCTCGCAAATGCCAGCGGAATTACTGTCGTTGCGCGAAAAGGAAAGGGGATTGATTTTATACAAGAATGGAGAAAGGACAATGGATAAAATTCGTGTTGGTATTATCGGAGTTGGGTACTTGGGAACGCAGCATGCCCGTATCCTTTCTTACTTGGAAGAGGCTGAATTAAAGGGAGTGGCCGATATCGATTTTAAACGAGCAATGCAGATTGGAAACCGCCACAATGTGAAGTATTTTGAGAATTTTGAGGATATGCTGGACGAAATCGATGCCGGGATAGTTTCTACTCCAACTTCTGAACATTTTGCCCTCTCTTTGAAGCTGCTGGAAGAAGGGAAGTCAGTGCTGGTTGAAAAACCCATAACGGATACGGTCGAAGAAGCGGAACAGCTTGTCGCCGAAGCAAAGAAAAACGGGCTTATTCTTCAAGTGGGACATTTGGAACGATTTAATCCGGCCGTCGAAGCTATTGAGAAGGAAATTTCCGAACCGAAATTTATCGAAGTCCAAAGACTGGGTTCATTTTCGGCGCGGTCTTTAGATATTAATGTTGTCTTGGACCTGATGATCCATGACCTGGATATTATTACGGCCCTGGTCAAAGATGATGTCAAGATGATCCGGTCCTCCGGAATCCATGTCCTCTCAGATAAGATTGATATCGCCAGTGCCAGGCTGGAATTTAATTCCGGGTGCGTGGCCAACCTCACAGCCAGCCGGGTTCATCAAGGAAAGGTGAGAAAGCTGCGAATTTTTGAGCAGAGTTCTTACTACTCCATCGATTATATAGATCAGGAAGTCAAAATATTTCCATTGGATGGTCCTCAAACGGATATCAGGACCTTAAAAATAAAAAAGGAAGAGCCTTTAAAAAAGGAGCTCCAAAATTTTTTCAGATGCGTGAATGACGGTAAGATCAGGAAAGTGACCGGGGAAGAAGGTTTGAAGGCGTTAAAGTTGGCCTGCAATGTTTTGGAAGAAGCGAAGATTTAGAATTCGCTCTTATTTTAGGATTTTAATGGCTCGGCCCGGTTCGGGTCTTTGATTCAGCTGAATTCCATTCATGATGGCAAATTTTTGCCATAAATCTTTATTCATCCCGGCCTTTTGAAATAGGGCTTGGAGTGTCTGTTTCCCATTTGCCTTGATAACTGAAATTCTTGCAGGTTGTCTGTTGAGATAGGTCTTGTCTGTTAATTCCCGGAAAGAACCAACAACCGTTCCAAACGTATAGTCATAACTGCTGAAATTTGAGACCGTGCTCAAAGAGGCAAATGAATAGATATACTCTCCTTTTTTTATGCAGGACAAAATGACTCTTAGGTTTTCTCCCTCCTGTTGAGGGACATCAAGAGATTGAAGGTATGAGGTCATGCCGTTAATAGTCTGGCTTCGTTCACTCTGTAAAATGTGCCCTTCAAAAGAAGAGGCTTTTTTCTTTGCATAATCCCTGATCCGATTTTTGCTCTGTTCAACAAGCAGAACAACGGCTGCGTTTCCGTCCTTTGAGACCAGGGTGACATTTGCTGGCGAATTTTGAACTGTCCACCCTTGGGGAATTGAAAAAGAAAATCCCATTTGGGGGTGGTAGAATATCGTGCCTTCAACAAAACCCTGCCTGGGATCGCTTCCGTAGATCAAGTTATTTATTTGGCTGATATAGGGCGCCCGGCCGTATTGAAGGCGGCTGTCACTTTCAAGGAGAATGGCTTTTGTGTTTTCTATGCGTTCGCTGGTCAGAGGATGAGTGGAAAGAAATCCAGGTAAACTGTGGCCGCCGGAAAGATCACCCAGAGACTGCAGTGTTGAGAAAAAATTGATCATTTGGGCCGGGTTGTATCCGCTATTTCGGGAATAATCCACACCGAGCCAATCGGCTTCTCTTTCATCATCCCTGCTGAATTTGAGGAACAAGAGCTGGACTCCGATGCCGGCCAAACCGGAAAATTTTGCAAACTCCTCACTTAATGCACTACCAACAGATAATCCGAGCTGAACGAGGATCAATTGGCTCATTTTACTGACACTGTGTCGGGCGTTAACATGACCTAATTCATGTCCGAGAAGGACGGCCAGCTCAGCTTCTGAGTTCATCATGGCCAGAATTCCCCGCGTCACATAAATATATCCGCCCGGTGCAGCGAAAGCATTGATCACAGGGGTGTCGAGAACCGCAAAATGGTAAGAGAGATGAGGGCGGTGTGTGAAAGGGACAAGCTTGGATCCTACGCGTTCGACATACCCGGTCAAAACAGGATCAAAATAGACTCCATATTGAGCCCGGACTTGTTTGTCCGTGTTTTCACCGAGTGCGATTTCTCCCTGTTCTGAGATCAGACTGATTTCTTTCTTTCCTGTGACCGGATTTATAGAACAGGAAACGAAAAAAGCAAATAATAAACAGAGAATTGCAGCAAGAAATTTTTTCATCTCTAGATCACCTTATCCTATTTCAAATTGAACCATGTGTCCTCCAATCCTGTATTGAATTCCACGTTGGTTATGGTCATATTCATGAATTCTTTGTCATCCTGGTACGTAATGAGTGTGTGGGCGACAAGAATGCCTTCGATGTTCTTATAATCAGAAAACACTGTCTCAACCTCGACGTCTTTACCAACCTCATTTTTTGATGTGGTTTTTGTCTTATACAAAAGGAATGTCTCGGGATCTATGAGGAAATTGGCTTTAAAGCCATCAGAAAAATTCTGAGTAAGGACAAAATATTCCGTTCCTTCCAAAAGTTCTTTCCCTGTTAAAGTGTAAGTGATTCCGAATTTTTCGGGATCCAGGAAAGCCCCGTTCCCCAGGGCACTCCGGACAAAATCTTCGGACATGACTTGGGGCATTTCTTCTGTTGATCCTGTGATGGGATTTGTCATCCAGGCTGTTTCTCCATCAAAAGATTGAGTGACCACAGTGCCTTGGACGGTCGCATCCATTCGCAGCATATTGGGCTCCTTCTGGTAAGTTGTGAGCGAACCCCCTAATCCCATCTGAATCATCTCCATATATCCGGTCAATACTGTGTCTTGAATTTTTTCCAAGGCTGCTCGTCCACCCTGAGCATCGATCATCTTTTCGAGAATGTCTTCAACTGATTGAGAAAAAAATAGGGAAGGCTGGAGTGTGAGTAGCCCAATAGTCAGGATACACAGAATGATGGATTTTTTCATTGTTTTCTCCTTTTTGTTAATTATAGTTTAAATTTGAGTTGCTTGGCAAAAAAAAATATGAGATGGTAAAAAGTGGAATACGGAGGCATCATGGAATTTAAGCCCATTAAATATATGGAATGGATGAAGACAAAGGGACACGCCAAATACAATTTATGCCCCAGTGGTGTGTCAAGCTTGTCTCTCAAAGAGCTGGGTGTCGGCATTGAGGATCTGGAGATATATGGAGAAAATTCTTACGGGTATCTCCCCCTCATTGAGGCGATTGCGAATAAGTATCAAGTCCACGAGGACAATGTCATGCTGGCCATAGGGACCTCTTTTGCCCTGTTCCTGGTATGTGCCCTGCTTCTGAATCAAGGGGAAAGGGCAAGGGTTCTTGTCGAAAGGCCGGCCTATGAGCCTCTCTGGGCTGTTCCACAGGCTTTTGGCGGGCAGATCGTTCGACTGGATCGGGGATATGGTCAAGGCTATGCTTTTGACCTCGATGAATTCGAGAAACATCTGTCTGAAAATGTAAAATTTGTCTTGCTGACAAATTTGCACAATCCAAGCGGAGTCTCTCTCTCTACTTCGATGTTAAAAGAGATGGCTGAGGCCGCAAATAAGAAGGGCGTTTTTTTGGTAATCGATGAGGTTTATCTCGAATTCCTTGATGGAGAGGCCGGACGGACTTCTTTTCATCTTGCGGACAATATTATTGTAATCTCAAGTTTAACCAAGGTTTTTGGCCTTGCCGGTCTGCGCTGTGGATGGATACTTGCTCCTCCTGAGATTGTGGGAAAAATGAAGATTTTTCTTGATTACAGTCTGGTGGAAGGCGTTTTTATCGGAGAATTGATTTCATCCAAGATGTTTGATCAATTGGCATCCATTAAATTGAGGAAAAAGGAAAGGATTCATCAAAATGTGAACCTTATCAAAAGTTTCATAGAGAGCGAGAGTCGTTTAACTTGGATTGAACCTTCAGGAGGAATCATCTGTTTTCCCAGGATTGAAACTGGATTATCTGGTGATGAACTGGCGAAAATTCTTAGGGAAGACTTTGATACGGCCATCATTCCGGGACGTCTGTTTGAAAGTCCCCAGCATTTTCGTTTAGGAATGGATGTGGAGCCTTTTGTATTAGCCGAAGTGCTGGAGCAAATAAGAGACGTGTTAGCGCGTTACGCAGGTTAGATTAATATCCAAGGCAAGTTTTAGCTTTTTGGATTTTACTGAAGTTGCTGGCGACTACGCAGGAGAGCCCCACATTCATAGCCGTTCCTACAATCCAGGCCAGTGTTTTATTCTTTTTATAGAGGCCCTTCAGAAGGGTGACCTGTAATCCTGCCACGCCAAGTTTAATGGCTCCAAAGAGGAGGTGATTGTTAACAATCTTTTTCATAAAGGGATTGCCTTCTTCAAGATTGCTGTACTTCAGTGCATTTACGGTTGAGTAATAATCGGCTGCATGAAGGAGGACGGTAGACGCCAAGGCGGCCGTGAATCCGGAGTTTCCTTTTTGCCTGGGTTCAAAAGATATGTTCTGAGGAGAAATTGAGTAGGACTGAAGGCTGAGTTTTTTGGGGGAAAGAGTCAATGAACTGGTATTTGATGTGATTTCTGTCTTCTCTAAACTGCTATCCATTGAAGCGACTGCCATGCTGGGAGCAGGAGGTGTGAATCCGGAATCTATAATCACTGTTTCGGATAAAATTTCAGCAAATAAAATGTCATCGTTATCAACGGTTTTTTCGTTGGCGATCATGGGAGCATTGATCACAAAAGCGATCATCAATACTCCCATGACTGTTGTTTTGAGGAATCCTAGCCGCCTGTTTCCTTTTTCCATCTTGGTTTCTCCTTGCCTTGTACACATGTTGAAAATTAAAGCAAGAAAAGTGCCAAATACGAAAAAGTTGTTAACTCATTGAAAATAAACAAATTAAAATGATTTCAAGCTGTGGAGAGTTGAGGAATAGTGTTCAAAATGTGAACACAAAAAAGAATGGTATTTTATCTTATTGAAAATAAACAAGTTGAGCGCTACAGACGGGTTGTCCAATAAGTGAGCATGTCCATTTATGGGCCTGTCTTTTAATCCTGGCTTCAGAGGAATTTTTAGTGATCTTTAATATTTTACCTCGCATGGATTATTACAGCAAGAAAGGTGCCAACCTCAAAAGTTTGTAACGTGAACATATTTCCCGTCAGGCTAGAGGCCTATTCACGAAAAGCGATGTCGTATCTCTTGAGTTTATTATAGAGAGTGGTGCGGGAAACATCTAAAATGATGGCGGTCTTTCTTAAGTTGTTTTCAGTCCTTTTTAAAAGAAAAGAGATATATTCCTTTTCCACTTCATCGAGAGTGGCGAGATTTTC
>Ga0114922_10006115_pt1 | contig 11074 bp, 8 predicted proteins | sample AartaG_FD_100975 | JGI IMG/M metagenome (GOLD analysis project Ga0114922, IMG submission 100975) | Deep subsurface microbial communities from Aarhus Bay to uncover new lineages of life (NeLLi) - Aarhus_00045 metaG | ecosystem: Environmental > Aquatic > Marine > Oceanic > Sediment | place: Aarhus...
AGCAGGCGGTGGGCATATTCACGGTTACGATGGTTTCGTTGACCGTGCCCGTGGCGTTTGTATTGATTCAGATCTCCTCGGGATTTGGGGGTGGAGAGGGGTTAAAAGTGAACTGGGTGATTTTGGGGGTGGGGTCGAGGTAGCTAAAGTGCCAGGCCTGGCTCCAGTCACTTTCGGCCCCATAGCCGTCACGCACCTTCACGTGCCACTGGTAGCTGGTCGAAGCCAGACCAGAGGGGGTGACACAATTGTTCGTCGTCCAGCCACTGTTCCAATTCTGGGAACTCTCAAAGATATCGAAATAGTAGTCGGTCACGGCATCGCCGTCCGGGTCGCCGTTGTGTTGGGCGCACAATTGAGGGATAGACCAGCCGACGTGCCAATCGCCGGGTTGGGTGAGCGTCGGCGGGTGGGGGGCTTTGTTGGCCGGCGCCCGGCCCGGCAGTAACTCGTATGAGACGCCCCGCTGCTCCGGGTAGGCCCAGCCGTCGTCCCCGTGGAAGGCCACCTGGGCAACAATGGAATGCAGCCCGTCGGCGTAGGCGCGGGTATCCCAATCGGCGTCAACGTAGGTAGCGCCCAGCTCCGAGACAACCTGGCCGTCAATGAGTAGGCGCATGGCCCGCACGTTGCCGATGCCCTCGGCCTTGGCTGTGACGTGGACGTTGTTGGCTGCGGAGGGTGAGGGGGGGTCGAAGTAGAAAGTGATACGGCTCTCCTCAGCCTGGACGCTGATCTTGACCCACAGCCGCCCGCCGGGCACCTCGGTGCCGGAGGCGTTGACGATTTGAAAGTAGCCGCTATAGTTGCCGGGCTGGGTGGGAGCGGTCAGGTTGATGGAGATGTCCACGGTGCTCTGCGGCCCGGTGGTGGGAATACTGGTCTCGGCGGGTGCACCCAACTGGTCGCCGCCGACGAAGCGCAGCTTGTAGCCGTTCCAGGTGGAAGTGCCGCTGTTGCGCACCCGCCAGGTCTTGACCAGCGCCTGCCCCGGCGAGACGGCGCTGCCGTCGGGGAGGGTGATGTGGGAGAGGAAAGTGGCCTGGTCGGTAGTGGGTGGAGGGGGTGGAGGCGGTGGTGGTGTGACCGTTGGAGGCCAAATCGGCAACAGAAAGAATTCACCTTGAATCGTGGCATATTGGACGAACACGTCCTTCGTCGAGCAGCCCCAATTATCATGGACTGTCATGTACTTGAAGTACTTGTTGTTCGGATCGTACTGGTACCCCACACCCGTAACTGCATGTTTCCTGTAGGTTTCCGTACAACCATCTGGTGTACAAGTGGAGTCGATCATAACCACAACTAGAGGACGGTCTGCATCAATCTCGAAGACATAGCTGTCAAAGGCCTCATCTGTACGTTCTTTTATCTCAATCCATCGGACTGTAAAGTCGTAGCCCTTTGTGCCAGCATAGCTAACAATCCCTGGCCCAATGTCCGAGACATAAGTCCCGCCCGCACCATCGCTACAAAAGGTGTGCATGTGATCATGCAAACCGTTGATTGTAGATTGGTGATCACCTCCACTACCCCCACTCATCAAATTGGGATACTCTCCATCAGCCCAGTATCCCATTACATTCCCAGCAGCAGTTGGAGCACAGCCGACCGCACAACCACCATACTGGTACTGGTTATAATCGGGCACATCCAGCAATTTGTCGTGTACGTCTGTAGGTAGTATCGCCGCGGGCGCTATGTCGGACTGCTGTAATCGTGAAACACTGAGGTTCGGAATGCTCTTTGAGATCAAATTACTGGGAGTTGAACCTAAAATATAGAACTGCTCTCCACTACTCATATCAATCAACAGCCGTGGCGATTGACCTTTGATTTCGTAGAAGTGCGAAAGGGGCCCCAAGTAGAGTGGCAGTAGGTCGTTGCTGTCGAAACCTTGTTGGAGGACTGTCCTTTCAGTTGCATCGAAAGCTTTCTTGAACCTCGCTTCCCCCGTTGAGAACTCCAGAACTACATTGGGAATTCGCCTTGCGCTGATGACAATGTAACCTCTATCTTGCCCTTCCTTCAAGACGGAGAAGACGTAGGCTGACGCGTTGCCCTGCAAATCGTAATGCTCAACAGGCAGACTCATTGTACAGCCTCTCCACTCGGGTATTGCTGCAGACTCCACGAGTACATGACGCAATGCTGCCTGGGTCGCCTCTTTGGGGGTCAGCAGACTCCCTTCAGGTGTAGGTAGCTGCTGTGCAGAGGTCGGGCCAGCCAACGAGTATCCCCATAGCAATAACCCACCTACCACAAATGTCAATGCAATTACACCGGTAAGGAACTTTCTCATCGCACACCTCCATCACTCAGGCATAGGGCCACAGACACCAAAGCGCCCCGGCGGAAAGGCACAACAATCCGCCCACCAGGGCGCTCGCACGTCTCGCAAAAGCACTGTATTGGTAGAATCAAGGCACACCCGTTCGTCCATCTCGGCTCCCGTAGAAACACTGGGGCTGGCTCACAGGACAGGCCAACACCACCGTATCACAACTTCCATCCGCGTGCAAGTATGCTGATCCCCTCTGTAAGAATAAGAGGCGGTTACGCCCAAAAGATTACAAATGGCCTATCACGGCCGCACCGGCCCAATGGCCCCATACCCGCAAGAACTCGCCATCAGCAGAAGAATGCAGGATGCCCTTGGCCCAGTCAGCCACGTAGACTGTGCCATCAGGGGCTACGGCGATACCTTCTGGCGATACAAGCTCCCTTGGAACGTCCCATTTGGACTGCTGGTGTATTCAGCGAAGCATTGATCGTCTCGTCAAGCCGATCAGCGTTAATCCCACAAGCCAAATCATCGCCAGCGAGCCAGGACAGAATCCTTTGCCCTTACCATTCTCCGGAGACACAGTGGTGGTGGGTGTAGGCATTGGTACGCTTGCCTGGTCCTCCAACACCAGCGTTTCGTCTATCGTGCCGTCGCTGTCGTCATCTACTTCCCAGACGACGCTAGCCGACCCCAACTCGCTCCAGTCTATCGGACTCATTGTATGTGTTTCGTTGCCTTCCAGAGTCAAGGGTTCAGACGCAAAGTGCTGTCCATCGCTCTTTTCGAGCCCCGGGCTGTAGTGCAAGCTTCCATCTCCACGTGAAACCATCAGTTGATCACCGTCGAAACCGACGCTCAGATCCCCGCTCCCTGTCAAGGATGCGCCAGCCACAGTTGCCACACGGCTCTCAGTGGTGCGTTCGCTATCCAAAGTCAAAGTGAACGAGGTCAGGTTCTGTGTCTCGGACAACCTGGCCTGATCCAGACCAGGAGTTATCGAAAGTCCGACTCCAGAACCAGGCGATCGCAGATGTCCAGCTACCTCGATGAAACGGCCATCTCCAAAGAGAGTGTATCCAAACTCATCAGTCGGCGAATCGGTTAGCTCCACCGTGTATTCACCTTCAGGCAAGTAGAGAATGCGGTACGAGAGTGAAACGTCGCCCAGAGCCTGTGGGACATGGAAGGCATCAGGGATCTCAGAAACCAACATGCCCTTGACCCACCCCAGGCGTCGTCCGAGGTTGTCTCGCATCACCCAGTCACCCTCTGCTGGCAGTTGAGCCAGTACTCGGTGAGAGCGATCTGAGCTCTGCAGAGCCTTCACTCCTGATGTGGCGCCTTGAGATTCGCAAAAGACCACAGGAGGATCCCCTTGTTCAACGCTGGTCCTAATAGGGTAGAGGAATAAGTCTTCGCACTGTCCCGTAGCTGTCCCTGCTGCTTTGGCAATCGAGCCCATAAAGGTGTATGTCCAATGCCACTCGTCGCCTGAATGCGCGAAATGGATAACGTGCTCCTCTCCAGGTGCCTCACTATCGTAGACATAGATGGTCGTCTCAGTAGACGAGACTGACTCAACACGGTATGGAACCAGGGCGTGGTACCCAAGATCGGTGAATGTGTTTAGAAGAACGATCACTGGTTCTCTGTTCAGTATGCCCTCTTCGATATCATTGATCTTCCTGTTGGGGTCTGTGTCGCAGTGATCCATCCGCGCCCTAAAGGCATCCACGTACTGCTTCCCAGTCTGGACACCCGAGTAGTAGGCAATCGAAGCCGTGAATTGATCCGGTTCTGTATGACGATACAATTGCTCGTAGTGGGCGATGGCAAAGGGGCCAGCTTGTGGCTGCGGTTGGTCCAAGTAGCTGAGCAGGCTGCTCAAGGAGAATCCCACACAAGACCAGCCGTCAGCTACGTTGCGGTATCCTTTGCCTTTCCAGGACTCTGGCATATCAGGGTGAGTTCCCCAGAAGAACTGCTTTGCTGCTTCGCACCAATTGCCATCTGGATGCCTGACATTCTCTGTCCCAAAGAACTGCTCAAACATCTCCAGAGAGCGCAAGAGTTGCTTGTTGGCAAACTGGTAGCCGTTGGGATCAGGCCGGAAGCCGAGGTCTAGCTCTATTCGCTGAATTGCGGGTTGCCAGTCCACTGTATCCCCCCATTCCTCCACCCCCCGTGCGATTTCCCGTGCTTCACCGGAGACAACATCGACTGAGTAGAGAGTGCTGGAAGAAATATCGAGCACTAGTAGGTAACTGCTCGATGGTGACCATGCCTTAGGATAAGGTGGATAAGGTAGGGAGCTGGTGTTAGCAGAAATCGGTATCGTTTGAAGCTCATCTGTGCGAAGGTCCAAGAGAGTCAGGACTGATTCCTGCTCCCCGAAATGGCCATTGCACGACCACACCGAAATGTACCGACCATCAGGCGACCATAAATACTCCATTGGCGGGATAAAAGGAAAAGGCGCGCCGGGCAGTGTCCGAACCAGAGTGCCATCGGGTCTACATAGCATTAGTTCGGATGCCATGTACCAGAACTCACAACCTAGCATCGAACTGTCGGGAGCCCACATGCGGCAGAATACATATTCGTCCCAGTCCCAGATTCTTTCACGGCTTGCTATGTCGAACACGCCAAACCTAGTGGACGGCGCTAGAGTATCAGGAACCGGAGGAATGTTCTCATAAAAAGCGACCATGGTACCATCCGGAGACCAATCAACCCCAATTATCGGCATGCCAGATTGAGACCGCATGAGCAAGGTAGACTGAAGAGTTTGAAGATCGAGGACATATAGGCCGTCTTCCTCCGAATACACAATCTGATCGCTCCCGGGCGACCAGTCAAAATCAAAATCCCACCGGTCTCCAAAGACATCCAGCACTGGTGTCAGCGTAGTTCCCTCATGATCAGTGAGAATCAGGGTATTAGTATCAGGTTCTTCGTGCCTGGCAAAAGCGAGCCGCGATCCATCCGGAGACCAGCGCAGAACCCCGTACTCGATGCCACGCTCTTCGCCAGCGTCGAAGGTGATCTGGCGTGGTTCGCTGCCATCAGCATTCACCAGCCAAACGTTATCGTCTTGGCCAATGTAAGCGATTTTTCCCCCATCCGCTTCCTGGGCCCAGATCGCGGGCCGAGAGGAATCAACGAAGGCGAAAAGCACACCTGACAGGACAAGGACTGAAAGAAGCCTTGAGATAACTTTGGAAACATTATAACTCCGCATTGGCATTCTCCTTCCGTTGGGTGACCCGTAGGGCAAGGGACCGAAGGGAGCACAGAGTTCGCCTGCCCTTTTGCCTTAACCAAACAGCGCACCGATGTTTAAGAGTGTTGGTTTTCACTACTTTCGTGCTTCAATGAGCGTCCAACCTGTCCATACGCCTCTGCGCCGTACTGCGATGATTGCCCAAGCTGTCTGGATTTCATCAAAGCCGTAGAGTGGCCGAGTCACCAAGACGCCGGATTCGCTCCGACCTGGCGCAAGCCAATCGCCATCCCAAATTCCTTTATCCTCATTTACGGTATACCAAGAGAGCCCGGTATGGTAGCCCCTGTCGTCAATCATAGCGCGATAGATGTTTTGTGAGCTATGGGCAATGTCGTCACCACTGATGTTTTCTAGCTCCAGTGTTAGGAAGATGCACCCCGCTTCCGATGGAGCCATATTGTAATTGCATAGATTGCTGAGTTTGACGTCTTGCACTATCACCCTTCTATCGTTGGGGATCTCAATTACATGCCCGACGTCGGCAATCAGTCCTGGGGGAACTTCATCAAATGGCATCGCTAAGTTGGTGACTGGAGATTCAAGATCCAAAGGAAAGGGTCCTTCGCCTTGGACAACGAGCTCAGAGGTCGGGCTGTAGATTTCCGGGATCTCCACCTCAGCCACCCTGGCCACCCTGAAGAAAGGCGGGATTGCCATATCAGACTCCTGGGCGCTGTAGAAAATGTGGAGATCTCGCTCATAGCCGCCTGAATCAGTAAGTGTGCCTTGGATATCGTGCCAGCCATCAAGTATCACCCAAGAATTACGCAGATTCTCGATCACAAACGTTACGAGGACACGCTTCCATCCATCTCTTACATCATCAGTACTGATTGTTGTGTTGGTGACATAGACCTGCCAGGTTGAGCTGACAGCTAAGGGAGTTGGAGTTGTCTCTGGCATAATGGTCGGCATGGGCGCAGGCGTATTCGTCGGTGAAGGAGTGGGTGTCTTGGTGGGCGGCACAGGCATCGGTGCCAAAAAGGGACAGCAAGCAACTAAGATGGTACTTGTCAATAGACACACACATACCGACACAAGAAGTGTTTTCTTTTCCATTTCTGGGACCTCCTCTTCCCAAATAAGTTAGCACCAGGGGTGTTGACGTTCATCCCCTCCAGTACCATGCCCTCGACGGCGCTGATAAAGTCCTCCAGCACACTGACGATGTCGGGCCGGGTGACGGTCGAGCCTTGCTGGATGATGCGCTCAATGACGTCTTCCAACTCGGCGGTGGCGGTGGGTTAGACCATCGCCATGTAATCGTTGGGATCGCTGGTCAGGTTGCTTTGTATCCATCACCTCCTTATCTCTCTCAATGATAAATGGGAATTCTCCACCTCGCATTGCTAATCTGAGACAATCCATCCACGGTCACGATGACTTCATCCACCCTGGTGTCGGTCACAGAACCATCAAACGAGGCCTTCCAAGTGTCACATCCCTCAGTTCTGAAACGTTCGCCTGCGTCAACGGTATCTACGATTTCCTCAGAGCGCCCACTACACCCATATAAGCAGAACCCGATGCTAGAGAATCGCCACTGTCGTCCAAGATTGTCTACCACAGAAAAGTGTTGTGTCCCTATAGCCACTACAATTGTGTGGTCGGTGTCGTTGAAGAGGTTGAACATGAGCGTCAGACACTCACGAGAGGCATCCAAATCCACCTCGTCCAACCTCAGTCGAACATCATTCTGTTGCCAACTCTCACCCACTTCTAAAATCGATTCAGGTGGTGTGTTGCTTGACACAGTAGGTGTTGGTGGCACGGGCGTGTCCGTTGGTGCTGGTGTAAGGGTTGGTGGTACTAGCGTGGGCACAGCCTGTGGTGTAGCTGTAACAACAATAACTATGGGTGTAGGAATTGGTGGCACCGGTGAAGGTGTTGGCGGCACAGTGCTTGTCGCCTGCGCAGGCTCCTGAGCCTCTTGCCGCTCTGCGATTGCCGTAGCCAAAGCCTCCATAGTAGCTTTGTCCTGGGCGACCCGAGTTGCTTCCAGGTTAGGGGTGGTGGTTCCGCATGCGATGGTTACCAGTAGCACTGTCATGAGAACCAGCGCGGATGGTCTCGCTTTCATCTCAATGTCCTCCTTCAATCCAATAAGTGGGCAGCTTCCGGCAAACTTCTTCTGTCGCCTCGACTTGGCATTAGCGTCGGTAACGTCGTTTCTTGCTCCGTTGCCATAAAGTAGCGCTCACTACTAATCCAACAATCATCACGTTTGGGCCTAAGCATTGCTCCGCCTGGCGCTGAATTTCGCGTGTGGCCCACTCAATTGCTTCCTCTTCTAACTCATCAATCCACTCTTCAAGTTCCTCTTCACCGCGCTCTCTCCATTCCTCAATCTGGCGTTCTATGTCCTCCTTCAGTTCACGCGCTTCCTCGGGTACAACAATCAAAACCACAGCAACCTCGGGACCTACCGCATCGTTACCACGACGCAACTGCCACACTTGTCGGTATATGCCTGGTCTGGATGGCGCGGTTGCAGGTATTTCCCATGACACAATTTCGCCAACTGCTGTCGCGGTGGGCAAGGGATAATCAGTTTCAGCCCCGTACTGGTTGCGCACGTTTTTGAGCGTGTAATTATCCACTTGCCACGTGCCCAGACCGTCGTTCAACAGGTTGACCTGATTAATAACCTTTGTGTCGCCTGGGAAATAAGCAGCAACGGCCAAGTCGCTCGATACGGCTGCGTCAGCACACGTAGCAGGCAGACCTAGATATACGAGCGTAGCCTGGGCTATGGCACGGCCAAAATCAGGCCGACGTTCACGCAGCAACGCAGCATCACCTTGCAGAAAGCCAATCTCCACCAAAGCTGACGGAGCATGCCAATGATGGATGTAAAGCCCGCCGTGCCGATTGCTTGTTTCTGGCTTGGCGCCTCGGTCAGGTATTGAAAAGTGCGTAGCAACGCTAGCCGATAACAAGGCGGCTAATTGTTGGCTGGCTGTGTCATCATATCCTCCAACGGTGTACCAACCCTCCGCACCTGTCGCGCTGGCTCCCGCTGAGTTGGCGTGGATGGATATGCCCACCGTTGGTTGATGGCTATTGACTATCTCGTCCACGTCAAACAGCGTATGCCCAGGATCATCGCCCTCTCGGGTAAGATAGACATCCACTGGACAACGATTTAAGAAAGCGCGCGCATGACGGGCCACGTCAAGCGCGATATCCTTTTCTACCAGGTCACCGCTGACTGCCCCAGGGTCAATCTTACCTGAAGCATTGCCCCAGCCATGACCAGGATCAAGCACCACCACTGGCCGACTCTCCTGTGCCACGGCTATCTCCGGCGAGCCGTGTTGCAAAACAAGGAAAAGAAGCACAATGAACCCAAGAGAGCGCTTTACAGATTTCATTTTTCCCTCCCAGGGTTGATGGAGTGATACTGCTTTTGCAAAGTTAGGCTCTACACCGCAATTCGCGGCACTTGCACGCATACACAGCGGCCACCCCGCTTTCTTCGCCTCGACCGGGGCCGGTGGGCGAAGGATGCGGGACGGTGTCCTGAGCGAACTTGTCCTGAGTTTAGCCGAAGGGCCTGTGCTGAGCCTGCCGAAGGGCCACGGTGGGTTTGGGTTGGAGGGGCGGCTAACGAGAGCATAAGCTGCCGGGGCGGGTCTGGCGAGACACCCTGACCTACCCTGACCTTGACTGGCTCGCGGCGTGTACCCTCCGGGCCCTAGCCCCGGTCAGTCTTCATGCAGGGTTAGACGACGTCGGGGATTTCACAGGCGAAACCCCAAGGACGCCTCATCACCCTGATGGGCCTCACCCTTCGGCTGCAGAACCATGCCCCAATGCAAACGGCGGTGTGTTCACCGCCCAGAGCGGTGCCGTCACCTTCGACGGTTCCGTCACCCAAACCCTGGACACCGATGTCATCACCTTCTATGACCTGGAGGTGGGTAACGGCATCGTCCTGATCACCAGCCACGCCACGAACAGCACCAGCGTTACAGCGTCGGTCACCATCGGCGATGCTTCAGCCTGTCAGCCTCGCTTACTCTGAGATCATCCACATAAGGCAATGCTGCTCATATTCCCAGATACCGTTACGCTTTACTACGAGTAGGTCTTTCTTCCAGAGTCCGGCGTCGGAGGAAAAGGAACGAAATGATGCGCCTTCCACACGAATGCACCATCTTTCTGTGATGCCGTTCACTTCATCTGCGGGAGACACTTCCTGACGCTCAGACTCTGTTGCCTTGAAGTTCTCACAACGGCTGTACCAATCCTCACAGTTCTCTATTGCACTTCGGACTGCAACCGAAACAGCCCCAGCCGGCGGCCCGCAACTCAAGTCATTCCTGTCCTTCTAACAACATACCACTTTCCATCCAAAATCTCAAGTTTAAAGGAAAGGCGGTCACGCGTGTATGTCCCCCCAAACAAGCCCCCCGTTTCCAGTGTAAATGAGCCCAAGAGTGTGACTGTTACTCGACTATGGCTTGTTTCTCTTACTATCACTTCATCAATCCTTGCATAAGTGATCTCACGGTGAAGGCAGTAAACTGACGGTCTTAAATCAGGAGACGTGTAAGTGTCCGCCACATCACAGTCTCCAGCTACAACCGCTTCAACGAAAGCACGAGCTACGCTCTCAGGATTGCTTTGTGGTCCGCCACAACCGGAAAGTACAGCCAGGGCCGTGGCTGCCAGCAGAATGACGCCAAGATTCCTGTGCTTCTTCATCACACACCTCCTTTTATGAATCGTAAGAACTATTGAGTAGACCGAATGATTTCCGTGCTCACATCAGTGAACATTAAGCTCACCCTATGGCAGGAGCCTTGGGCTAATCGACCTTGGTGTATTCCATAATGGTACCGTCAGTGCTTGTCAAAGTCAGTTGGTTTCTGGAGATTTCCACTTCATAGACTTGAGGGCCTGCTAGCCCAAATAAACCTGATAGAGCTAGACTGATACGGTTGTCATCTATAAACTCATAATTCGCTGTTACCGTCCAGCCCCATCCCCCCTCACTCTCCACGATGGCAGTTCCGTCCTTAAAAAACTCGATACTCTCACCTCCATCAGCTTTCTCCCACTTTCCGATAATGGCCTTCTCGGTGCTGCTGCAGGCTACTAGCATCATTGCCAGTACGAGCACTAGGCACAGCGAACAGAGCACCCCAAACCGCTTCAATGTTTGCTTGGCCAACATCTGAGACCTCCTTTGTCATTGCGGTCTGGACAGACCTATAGGTTGCCAGAGAGGAACGAGCAAGTTGCACTTTATTATTTCATCATAGTGCAATTTTGATATTGGGTTCAGCCGCAGGGGCAAGCCAACGCCCAGCCGGCGACAGGCTGACGATGCGGATTACCCGTTGTTACTAAGACATTTCGATCACAGTTATTATCGCGATCAACACGCCCAGAACGATGGCAATGACATTAACCCAGAGCATTACTGACAGACATCCTGTACCGGGCAGACTCTTCCCCGCAACCTTTTCCATCCGCTTGGCTTCTTGCAAGTA
>Ga0114922_10006116_pt1 | contig 11073 bp, 11 predicted proteins | sample AartaG_FD_100975 | JGI IMG/M metagenome (GOLD analysis project Ga0114922, IMG submission 100975) | Deep subsurface microbial communities from Aarhus Bay to uncover new lineages of life (NeLLi) - Aarhus_00045 metaG | ecosystem: Environmental > Aquatic > Marine > Oceanic > Sediment | place...
GGCCACATAGACTTTACCATACCCATGTTTCCGGGCTATTTCTTTGACTATTTCAACAGCATCCATAGCCATAGGATGACCAAGGTCCCCATGGGCATCGACATGCCGTATCGGAAAGTTTGGATTTCGCGTTTTATCCTCAGCTTTGGCGTTTGGGTTCGTCCCTCCTTGTTTTATCGAGTTGATCACAATCAAATCCAGGCTGTTAATCCCGTGGGAAAAAATCCCCCTCATGTCCGCTTCCACAAGGACTTCGGCAGTCACCTTGGCTTTTGATTGGGGAACACCTTGCCTGGTGAGCAGCTCTCTTACATAGGATTCAATGACTTCGGGTTTATGCATGGAATCAGCCTTGCATAATTTGCATAATTTTTATAAATTCGTCAACCCAAAAGAAAATAATTCACATAAATACTTTTTGTATTGCAGCCCATTATGTACTCTTGCAATAATGAGAACTAAATCATGCTTGACGATCTTGCTTGACAGGCAAAGAAGCAGATGATATGTATATTCCCCATGGGATTTCAAACAAAAAAAGAGGGGCATCATGAGTTATGAAAACATCATCTTCGATGTAAAGAAAGACAGAGCTTTTTTGACAATCAATCGACCGCCAATGAACATCCTCAATATCGCCACGATGGAAGAGATGAACGATGCCATAACATCACTAATCGACAACAAAGAAATCAAGGTTTTAATCCTCACAAGTTCGGGCGAAAAAGCCTTTTCGGCGGGCGTGGATGTCACCGAACACACAGAGGAAAAGGTGGAAGAAATGCTCCGGGTTTTCCACGATGTGTTCCGCAATTTATCAAAGCTGAATCAGGTTACCGTGGCGGCTGTCAAAGGATTCACACTGGGAGGCGGATGCGAGGTGGCCATTTTCTGTGACATGATTTTTGCCGCGGAAAACCTCAAAATCGGTCAGCCGGAAATAAAACTTGCGGTAATCCCCCCGATTGCCCTATTGATCATGCCGCGACTCATCGGACTGAAAAAAGCTTCAGAGCTGCTTTTCACCGGTAAGATCATAGATGCGGCGGAGGCCGAGCGGATCGGGCTGGTCAATAAGACTGTTCCATTGGATACCTTTGATGAGGAATTGATAAATTTCATCCAACCCTTAGCCGAGTTGAGCTTGATCGGGTTAAAGTTTTCAAAAAGAGGAATCCAATTGGGATTGGAAACATCTTTTCCCAAAGGATTGGAAAAAATCGAAAAAATGTATCTCGAAGATTTGATGGCCTCTGAAGATGCTCATGAAGGACTTAAATCTTTTATGGGAAAGAGAAAGCCCAACTGGAAAAATCAATAAAGGAGGAAATAATGAAAGCCGCCGTGTTTCACGGACCTAACCAGCCTTTAAAAATCGAGGAGGTGGAAACACCAAAAATCAATGCCAGTGAAATTCTTGTTAAGATTGCCGCCTGCGGCGTCTGCAACACTGACCTGCATTACATAGATCATGGCGTCCCCACCTTCAAAAAACCTCCAATGATCCTCGGGCATGAGCCTTCAGGAATAGTGACTGAAAAGGGTGCTGATGTCCAAAATTTCCAGGTCGGTGACAGGGTCCTCATCCCTCCAGTCTTTTCCTGTGGGTATTGTGATAACTGCCGTCTTGGAAAGGAAAACATTTGCCTGAACATGTTGATGTTGGGAAACCACATGGACGGTGCCTACGCAGAATACACCAAGGTTCCTGCCAAAGATTGTCAACACCTTCCTGAAGACCTTCCCATCGAAGAATCGAGCATTATCGCGGATGCCATCTCCACTCCCTTTCACGCAGTGAAAAACAGGGCACGAGTCCAACCAGGTGACTCGGTTGTTGTATTCGGCTGTGGAGGCGTAGGCATCAATGTCGTGCAGACAGCTGCCGCTGCAGGAGGTTTAGTCATCGCGGTGGATATCGTCGATAACAAATTGGAGGTGGCCAAGAAGCTTGGCGCACAGCACACGATCAATGCCAAAGATATGGAGGACAAGGCCCTTCTCAAACAGATAAGAATCTTAACAGGAGGAGGCGCTGATATTTCAATCGAAGCCATAGGCAATCCCAAAACGATCGTTCTGGCTACCAACGCTGTGAAACCCGGTGGATGCCACTGCCAAGTGGGATACACACACCACGATGTCCCGATAAACGCCGCCAGACTGATGTTTCGGGAGATCGAAATCAAGGGATCTCTGGGCTGCCGTCCGGTGGACTATCCCAAGATCATCGAAATGGTCAGAATAGGAAAGATCCAGCTCAAGCCTGTAGTCACCCACAAATTCAAGCTCGAAGAAATAAATGATGCGTTCGAACTGATGAGGAAGGGTGAATCTCTCCGGTCCATCATCACGTTCTGAATAAGCTCGGGCAAAAAACACAGGATCGTAAAGAAAATTTGGCCGTATAAAATGACAAATATTGTCGCATCAATACAATAAATTGTCATCACTCCTGAAATAAATTTCTATCATGGATCTATTCTCTTTCTTTTCAAATAGTTATATATCACCACGCCTGGCACAATACTTGCAAGTTTAATCACGGAAGAACTGTGAAAAAGATTTAGAAGTGTATATAGTTATGCCGAGAAAAAATAAAGGATTCACCCTTATAGAGCTTTTGATCGTCGTAGCTATTATTGGAATCCTCGCTGTTTTACTGATTCCCAATGTGATCACTGCCATCCAGAAAGCCAAGCAAAAAAGCACGATGAAAGAAATCATGTCCATTGCCACGGCAGCTGCGGATTATGTGGGGGAACACGGCGAATGGACTTTCAGCCAATCCGGGGACATTAGTTCAAGCAGCGATTTTGTTCAAGCCCTCACACCGTTCTACATCAGGGCTTGTCCTGTAGAGGATCATTGGGGGGAGCCTTTCAAGGTATACCTCGGGAGCCAAGCAACTGTACGCAATATTCAAATTGAAGATGTGGGACCTGATGATTTTGTGATCCAATCTTATGGCCGAGATGGGAATTCAGATGGATGGGGCTACGACCCTGCAAGCTCTGAGGATGCTTTTTATACAGTAGATAGTTGGCCTAAGTTTAGATATGATATGGTCAACTGGAACGGCGGCTGGATTCGAGCACCGAAAGTCGCCATGCCCTCAGGCAATTAAATCCTTTTTTTCTCTCCTCACTGCCAAAGCATTTCCAAATTTGTTCCGAAGATCATCAAAACTTTTTTTTGTCGTTTACGTAATTATATTAGACTTTATCTAATTGACCTGGATAATTCAGGTTATTTTTCAGGAGGAAAAGTATGAAAAGATCGTTGATCAAAAACCTGGTATTCGTTCCTGTTTTATTTGCCTTGCTCCTCGTTCATTCATCCTTGATGGCTCAAGACACAAAACCTTTCTTGGGAACATGGAATGGCACGCTCAGCGTGATGGGACAGGAACTGGATATAACGATTGAATTATCTCTGGATGAGGAAAAAAATATCCAGGGAAACATCGATGTTCCAGTCCAAGGCGCCACGGATATTCCACTTGGAGACATTAATATCGAGGGGAAGAAAATATCCTTCAAGATCGTCCACGCTCAAGTTCAGGGAGATCCGACATTCAACGGCGAACTGGATGAGACGGGCAAGAAAATCTCTGGAGAATTTTCTCAGGGTGGAGGAGTCGGCACTTTTTCGGTTGAAAAAGAATAAAATCCCGATTGTTCCGTATTACGACTATTTCCCCTTAAACGTGCCTTTACGTTTTTCCAGAAAGGCCTGCACGCCTTCCTTTTTATCATCTGTTGTGCAGGTCAAAGCATGGAGGTAGGACTCAAGGGCGTAACCTGAGGCTGTCTCCCCTTCCTGGCTTCGATTGACCGCCTCTTTGGCATATCGAACAGCCAGAGGGGGCCTTTTGGCAATCTTTTGCGCCAATTCCATGGCCTTTACCATCAATTCATCGTGGGGAACGACCTGATTGACCAATCCGATCCGGTAAGCTTCCTGGGCATCGATGAAATCGCCGGTGAGGATCATCTCCATCGCTCTTCCGAGCCCGACAAGCCGTGGAAGCCGCTGCGTTCCCCCATCACCCGGAATAATACCAAGTTTGACCTCTGGAGCACCGAACTGCGCCTGTTCCGAACAGATGCGGATAGAACAGGCCAGGGCAAGTTCTAATCCTCCTCCCAAAGCATACCCGTTCACAGCCGCTATCACAGGAATGGGTAAGTTCTCTATACGGGAGAAAATGGTCTGTCTTGTTCGAGAAACTCTCCTGCCCACCAAGGCATCCCGGTCCACCAACTCCTTGATGTCCGCCCCTGCCATAAAAGCCTTCTCCCCTGCTCCTGTCATAACGAGCACACGAAGCTTTTCATCATTCTCCACACCATCCAGGAACCGCTTCAGTTCCTCTGTCAATTCGTTGGAAAGAGCATTCAGCTTTTCTGGACGATTGATGGTGAGCACACCGATATTTCCTTTTTTTTCGTAAATAAGTGTTTTATACATCACCTTTCTCCCTTCTAATCCCAAAATTCTATGCCGAAATAGACTGGATTATTCACATGTCAAGCCACTCCACCCCACCCTTACCATATTGTTGGCAAAAAAGTGGCTCATGAATAATTCAGGCTAGGTGAAGGCACGGATGCCGAGTTCCAAAGCCCCGATTATGAGCTGTTGAATTTGGGAGGTCCCCTCATACAAAGTATTGATCCTGGCATCCCGGTAAAAACGTTCCACGTCGTACTCCCCGGAAAACCCGTATCCTCCATGAACTTGAATGGCTTTATAAGCCACGCGGTTGGCCATCTCACTGCAATAATACTTGGCGATGGAAGTTTCCCGTGTATTGCGCAATTCCTTATTTTTCAGGTGTCCGGCCCGATAAACCAAAAGACGTCCTGCCTCACATTCCACAACCATGTCCGCAATCATTTGCTGAACCAACTGGAAGCTTGCGATCGGTTTGCCGAATTGGATACGCTCTTTGGCGTATGCTTTGCAGATATCAACACACCCTTGCGCAAGCCCCACGCATCCGGCAGCTACGGTGTATCGGCCGAAATCCAGTGTTCCCAATGCGATCTTAAATCCCTTGTTCAACTCGCCCAGAACGTTTTCTTTTGGAACCCGGCAATCTTCTAAAAAAACCTCACCTGTGTTCGACGCCCTGAGGCCCAGTTTATCATGGAGATCACGGGTCGAATATCCCTCAAAGTCTTTTTCCACTAGGAACGCCGTGATGCCTCTGGCTCCAGCCTCTGGGTCTGTTTTAGCATACACAATCGCCATATCTGCAAGACCTGCATTGGTGATCCATGTCTTCTGGCCGTTGAGAATGTAATAGTCCCCATCTTCTTTTGCCGTAGAAATCATGCCGGCCGGATCGCTCCCAGCATTGGGCTCTGTAAGACCATAACACCCGATCCACTCTCCGCTTGTCAATTTTGGCAAATATTTTTTCTTTTGCTCCTCATTTCCGTATTTTAGAAGCGGAAGTTCGACTAACGACACCTGAACTGAGTATGTACCTCGAAGGGATGAATCAACCCTCCCGATCTCCTCTGCCACGATGGCGTGACTGATAAAATCAAACCCAGCTCCTCCGTATTCCTCCGGAATCGGAGTGCCCATAAACCCGAGCTCAGCAAGTTTATTGAAGATATCCCGCGGAAATTGCGCCTTTTTGTCGTTTTCGCTGGCAACCGGGGCAATCTCTTCAGTGGCGAACTTTCGGATCGTATCCTGAATCATCTGTTGTTCTTCTGTCAAATCAAAATCCATGGCTTGCTCCTTTCCATCCTTCCTATTGCACTAATCCTTCCCTTTCCTCTAATTCAGAAAAAAACTAGTATTTGTAAAATCCTTCCCCAGACTTTTTCCCAAGCCTCCCTTCAGCAACCATTTGTTTTATAATTTCAGGAGGTTTGTAGCGTTCATCCTTCAGCTTTTTGTAAAGAGTTTCCATCTTGGCCAGATGGATGTCCAATCCGATCATATCGATCAGGGCTAAGGGGCCCATCGGAAGTCCTGCCCCCAGTTTCATGGCTTCATCGATATCCTGCGGTGAAGCTATCCCATCGGCATACACGACAGCCGCCTCATTTAGCAAACCAGCCAGAACTCGGCTCACTATTCCGGCAGGAGCCTCCTTGAATGTAACGACTGGAACCTTCCCTAATTTTTCGGCAAATTCTTTAGCGGCCTCCACCGTTTCATCCGTTGTTTGGTCCCCTCTGATGATTTCCACCAACTTCATGATGACAGCTGGATTGAAAAAATGCATCCCGATGATTTTATCCGGACGGGATGTCGCCGATGCGATCTCACTCACCGATAGGGCTGTGGTGTTTGTGGCCATGATGGTATCAGCTGAGCAAAGAGAATCCAATTTCTGGAAAATTTCTTTTTTTAATTCAAGGTTCTCGAGGACAGCTTCGATAACAAAATCACTATCCTTGGCTAATTCAAGATCGGTGGTCCAATTTATCCGAGAAAGGACCGAATCCATATCCTCCTGGGAAATTTTCCCCTTTTCTATCCTCCTTTGTAGGCCTTTGGTGACCTTGTTTCTTGCTTTATCGATTATCTCATCAGAGATATCGGTTACGGTAACATCATATCCTTTTTGCGCACAAAGCTGGGCGATACCGGCTCCCATGATTCCGGTGCCGATAACAAAGGGTTTTTTAACATCCATAATTCCTCCTTAAAGTTCGTTTAGTACAAATGCCACTAAATCGACCTAGCTCAGTCTCTCGACAATAATGGCCACTCCTTGGCCCCCGCCGATACACAAGCTGACCAATCCCAAAGTCTTCTCTCTATTTTTAAGGGCGTAAAGCAAGGTCGTTAAGATCTTCACACCCGTTGCCCCAATTGGATGGCCAAGTGCGATGGCTCCCCCATGTACATTTACTTTAGAGCGGTCCCATTCGAGATCCCTTTCAACAGCCAAGATCTGAGCGGCAAAAGCTTCATTAAGCTCGATGATATGGATATCATCCAGACTAAGGTTGGCACGCTCTAAGGCCTTATTCACCGCAGGCACAGGGCCGATCCCCATGATCTTGGGCTCAACACCAGCACTCGCATACGAGACAATCCGCGCCATCGGCTTAACTCCCAGTTCCTCTGCTTTTTTCCGCGTCAAAACAACCAGAGCCGAAGCGGCATCACAAAGAGCACAGCTATTAGCAGCTGTTACTGTACCATCCTTCTTGAAAACCGGAGCAAATTTGGCAATTTTTTCTACACTCACTCCCTCCCTTGGAATTTCTTCTGTGTCAAACACCTCTGTTTTTCCCTTGCCCACAGGAACTTCTATGGGAAGGATCTCCTCGGTGAACAGGCCCTCTTTCATGGCGGAGATGGCTTTGCTTTGACTTTCTACAGCAAACTCATCCTGCTCCTGTCGGCTGATGTTATACTTTTCCACCAGAGTCTCCGCTGTCACGCCCATCAGATGGCCTGCCAACGGGCACATGAATCCATCCTTGTGCAGAACATCAACAAGCTTTCCATCGCCCATGCGGTTTCCCCATCTTGCTCTGTCAGCGATATAAGGAACCTGGGTGCTGTTCTCCGATCCTCCGACCAGCACCACTTCTGCGTCGCCTGCTTTGATGATCTGAATAGCAAGGGAGGTCGCTCTCAAAGAAGATCCACAGCGTTTGTTTACAGTGAAAGCTGGTACTTCCACAGGAAGTCCGGCCTTCACTGTTGCCAGACGTCCGATATTGGGCCCGAGACCGGCCTGCCAGCCTGATCCAAAAACAACCTCATCCACTTGATCAGGATCTATCTCCGCCCTTCTAACGGCCTCTTTGAGGACCAACGCTCCCAAATCCACTGCAGAGACTCTTTGGAATGAGCCTCCAAACCTTCCTCCGGCTGTTCGGACTGCTCCCGCGATAACGATATCATTCATGAATTTTTTCCTCCTTCCTAGGATAATTTTCCTTTGAGCCTTCTATTATATTGAGCTCTTCCAAGCTGTCAATAAAAATCCCTAATCTTCTTTGTGTTCTTCCCTTCGGAATATGCGAAACAAATCGGATAATCTTCCTTTGACATAACCTTCTTTGATAAAGTAGGGGCCATTCTCGGGCTGTATCCATTTGATGTATTTTCCTCTTTTTATGCCTTGAGGATCTTTTGCCAATCCTATACGAAAATCCCCTTCTTTTGTCTGGATAATGGCCACATTGACCTCGCTTTCATCTCCTGGAGGTTTATATTGGGTCGAGACCACGACCCTGTCCTTTCGTGGTGTTTTTTTTAAGATGAGGTCTTCTGGAACGGACTGAGGCAGATTCTCAGCTTTGAAACCCTGCCTGGGTCGAAATGGATTTGTCCTTTCGATGATTCCGACAATGGAGGTATTTCCGAATCCGCTCATGTTAAACCAGAGGCCATAGTTCAGATCTTTTATATTTTTGCCGAACATATCTTTGTACTGGTCGTGTCCTCTCATCTGCCAAACCAGTTCGACCAATTGTGCCCCCCCGGACGCACCCAGAGGATGGGTTCGGGCCAAAAAACCGCCGGACCGGTTGATGTAAACTTTTTTACCTTCCTTGTTTGTTTCCTGGAGGACAAACTTATGCCCTTGTCCTCTTTCCGCAAAACCCAGATCTTCGGCCGCAATCCATGGAACAGATTTAAAGGCATCATGGAGTTCACACAGGTCGATCTCAGAGGGATTTAATCCGGCCTCCTGGTAAGCCTTTCTTCCGGCAAGTAAGGCAGATTCAAGATAAATTAATGTTTTCCTTTCAGCAATCTTGATGTTGTCAAAAGCAGATTTTACGCTTGTCAGAATAATATCCGTTTGATCGGGAATCAGATAAACAGCACCTGCCCCGTTGTAGGACCCGCTGCAATCGAATTTTGTGAGGGGTTTGGCAATAATCCTGTTGATTGCAGGATCAACATAGTCTTTCCAAGAGATCGGCTGTCGGAAATAAGCGAACTCATTCAAGGCGCCGAATTCTAGGCTGTGGACGCTCATTTGGAAGCAGGCCTTCCGGAATTTTCTTCCCGAAACTTTGTACGCATCCATGTATTCAGATGAGGCGAGGGCTGCTACGGCCGGCATCTCACCCAGGCCTCTTTCTCGTTCCTCTTCGGCAATCACAGTCGAAATCTGAGAGGGGATCTCTTCATTTTTCAGCTTCCCCTTCATCTTCTCCCCAAAACAGACCAAAACTTTTAATCCGGATGAAGCCAATCTTTTTCCCAGTTCAACTGCAGCGGCTCCTGTCGCCGATCCCAATTCCACATGATAAATCTCTGTGTCTCGGGATAACCCGAGCTCCATTCCCACTAGGGAATCGAGGCCGGTTTGCCGGGCAAATCCGATGGGATCCATGCTCCCGATAACCAGGCAATCAGGAACCGCATCGGGAGTGAATGGAACGGAATCTTGGAGGGCTTTCTGACAGGCGTCTGCCAGCATAACACCGATTGGACGGAAATCCTTTCCAAAGGGCGTCAAACTGACTCCTGCTATGTAAACATCGTTCATGCGGATGAGGACTCCTCAACACTCAAAAAGTTCTATTTTATTTTATAATTCTCTTTCCAATAATAAAAGCAAAATTAACCGCACTCTATCTTGCAATTTTACCGGCAATAAAATAACCTTTACCTGCCTGGATTATTTGCGAGCCAAATCGACCCGCCCACCTCAACATCAAGGTGGCAGCAAGGAAATAGCCCATGAACAGGAGACGGGATTCAAAATGATTGAAGAAAATATAGCCAAGATCTTAGCCGAGCTGCCTGGAGGAATTGAGCTAGTAGCCGCGGCAAAAACTCGCACGCCCGAAGAAATTTTACTGGCGGCAGATGCTGGTGTAAGGATCATTGGAGAAAACTACCTGCAGGAAGCACAGAGAGCTTTCGAACTTATCGGCCACAAAGTGAAGTGGCATTTCATCGGCCATCTTCAACGGAATAAGGTCAGGAAGGCCATCAAGGTTTTTGACATGATCGAGACTCTGGATTCCTTGGATCTTGCAGAAGAAATCGACAAGCGCAGCGCCCAAGAAGGGAAAATCATGCCCGTTCTCATTGAAATCAACAGCGGCAGGGAACCTCAGAAATTCGGAGTGATGCCTGAAGAAACCGAGCGTTTTCTTCAGGAAGCGGTTGGATTAAAAAACATGAAGATCAAGGGTTTGATGACCATGGGACCGGCTTTTGGCGATCCTGAAAATGCGCGGCCCTTCTTTATCGAAACCAAATATTTATTCGATAGAATTAACTCTTTAGAAATCCCAGGCGTCGAGATGCAATATCTATCGATGGGAATGACGAATTCCTATAAGGTGGCGATCGAAGAAGGGGCTAATATCATAAGAATCGGCACTAAAATCTTCGGCCCCAGGGGATAGGTTGTTTTTTTTCCTGGAATTCTTATAAATTCATGTTGAAAAAAAACTATTTTTCCGATATGATTTTAACTGGTTTAATTTTAGCAACTTATATTAAGAGGAGTCATCCATGATAAGACTTTCTACCAAAGGAAGGTACGGAACTCGACTTATGGTAAGCCTTGCTCAGCATTATCATAACGGAAGAGAATCAATCATACTTAAAAAGATTTCTGATGAAGAAGATATTTCCATACGCTATCTGGAACAGATCATCATCCCGCTCAAGATCGCAAGGCTCGTGAAAAGTATTCGAGGAGCTGGAGGCGGGTATATTTTGGCTAAGGACCCCTCAATTATAAAATTGAGAGAAATTCTTTTAGCTCTAGAAGGAGCATGTTGCCTTGTCGAGTGTGTGGATGATGAAGACTATTGCAACAAGATCAAAGAATGTGCTACTTATGACATCTGGAAAAACGCCAGCTCTCTCCTTAAGGATTATTTCGAGAATATAACACTTCAAGATCTCGTGGAGATAGCCAACAAAAAGAATCCCCCGGCTCGAAAATAACGAAAGCCTTCAGGCCTCTTTCTGCTTACCATTCTATCTTAACTTGACTTTATTTCAAGAAATTATATAAGATTTATATGTTAAATAGAGATGGCTTGCCAGCTTCTAAAAGGAGAGGATCATGATTAAACTATCCACCAAAGGAAGATACGGAAC
>Ga0114922_10006117_pt1 | contig 11073 bp, 16 predicted proteins | sample AartaG_FD_100975 | JGI IMG/M metagenome (GOLD analysis project Ga0114922, IMG submission 100975) | Deep subsurface microbial communities from Aarhus Bay to uncover new lineages of life (NeLLi) - Aarhus_00045 metaG | ecosystem: Environmental > Aquatic > Marine > Oceanic > Sediment | place...
TCCATGGTGTGGGCTACCGTGCCCTGATGCGCGACGACAACCTGGTGCTGCAGCTCGGACACTCTCACGCTATCGAGGTTGTGCCTCCACCGGGGATCAGCTTTAGCGTGGTCCCGGGTGACAGGGCAAACCGATCGCTGGTCGGGAGCGTCGTCGTTGAGGGGATCGACAAGCAGGTCGTCGGCCAAGTCGCTGCCGACATTCGTGCGTGGCGGCCGCCTGAGCCGTACAAGGGCAAAGGCGTGCGCTACCGCGGTGAGTACGTCCGTCGCAAGGCCGGGAAGGCCGGCAAGGTCGGCTAGACTCTGTGATCGGACTGCACAGAACCTGCTTTGTACAGGAGGAACTAGATGAAGGGAACACGGAGAGCTGCACGGAGGCGGCGGCACGAGCGGGTGCGGCGGAAGATCTCGGGTACAGGAGGTGTACCGCGCCTGAGCGTATTCCGTAGCTTGAAGCATATCTATGCGCAGATCATCGACGACACGGTAGGCACGACCCTCGTCTCGGCGTCCACGCTCGACGCGGACGTGCGTGACCAAGTTGCGGGTCTGAACAAGACAGAACAGGCCAAGGCCGTCGGCAAGCGACTGGCAGAAAAGGCTCTGTCCAGTGGCGTCACGCAAGTTGTGTTTGATCGTGGCGGTTACTTGTATCATGGCCGTGTGAAGGCGCTGGCTGATGCTTCTCGTGAGGCTGGGCTCGAGTTCTAGCTTGCCGCGATTGTGGAGGGATGATGAGTAGACAGAGAAACCGCTTTGGGGAACGGGACGAACTCGACGAGCGCATTGTGGACATTGCTCGCGTCGCTAAGGTGATCCAAGGCGGCCGTCGCTTTGGGTTCCGCGTGATCGTCGTTGTTGGGGACAACAAGGGGCAGGTTGGCGTGGGTGTCGGCAAGGCCCGCAGCGTGCCTGACGCGATTCGCAAGGGGGCAGCCCGTGCACGTCGCGATATGAAGTCTGTCGTTTTACTCGGCTCAACGATCCCGCATGAGGTCGTGGCCGAGCATGGGGGCGCCCGTGTGTTGCTCAAGCCAGCATCGCGTGGCACCGGGGTGATTGCGGGTGGTGGTGTGCGCGCCGTGGTGGAGGCAGCCGGAGTAGGGGACATTCTCTCCAAGTCGCTGGGCAGCGCCAACATCCTGAACGTCGTGACGGCTACCATCGAGGGGCTGCAAAGCCTGCGCGGTCCAGAGCAAGTTGCCGCGATACGTGGCGTCCCTCTCTCAGATGTCCGTCCTCCGTGGAGTCAGACCCATGAGTGAGAGAAAGCTGCGTGTCCAGTACATCAAGAGCGCAATCGGCTACTCGCAGAGCCAGAAGGGCACAATCCGCGCCCTTGGGTTCCGGCGCTTGGGCGAAGTGGTCGAGGTTGACGACAATGAGGTGATGCGCGGCATGTTGCGCAAAGTCGAGCACCTCGTGGAAGTAAAAGAGATCGACTAGTCACTGTCCGACAGAGCGTCTGTTGGACTGGAGGATGATAAGCATGAAGTTGCACGATTTGCAGCCTGCTCCTGGTGCCAAGAAGCGTCGCATGCGCAAGGCACGAGGCATTGCTGCAGGCAAGGGCAAGACAGCAGGTCGTGGGACCAAGGGACAGAACTCGCGCGCGGGCGGTGGGGTGCGGCCCTATTTTGAGGGTGGTCAGCTGCCGCTGGTCCGGCGTCTGCCCCAGAAACATGGGTTCCGGAACAGGAGTCGTATCGAGTACGTCGGTGTCAATCTGTACCGTATTGCCGACTTTGAGGGCGAAGTCACGCCCGAAACGCTCGCCGATGCCGGTGTGATCCGCAAGCCTTCGGTGCCGGTGGTGATCTTGGGCGAGGGTGAGCTGGAGCGTGCCCTGACCGTGCGGGCGCACCGGTTCTCGTCCTCTGCCAAGGCCAAGATCGAGGCTGCCGGTGGCGTGACCGAAGTGCTGGCCCTGGGCGAGTAGCACGGTGGAGTCCCGGCACAGACTGGCAAAGCCAAGGAGAGAGCGATGCTACAGGGCCTGGTGAACGCCTTCAAACTGCCCGACTTGAGGCGGAAGCTGCTGATCACATTCCTGATCTTGGTGGTCTACCGCTTGGCGGCACACGTGCCGCTGCCGAACATCAACCGGGCAGTGCTGCAGCAGATCGCGCAAGAGAACCAGCTGCTCAATCTACTCGACATGTTCTCTGGTGGCGCAATGACCAACTTTTCGGTCATGATGCTGGGCGTGTCGCCCTATATCACTGCGTCGATCATCTTTCAGCTGCTGACTCCGTTGGTGCCAGCGCTAGAGGAGCTGCAGAAGCAGGGCGAAGCGGGCCAGACCAAGCTCAACCAGTACCAGTACTACCTAACCATTCCGTTGACGCTGCTGCAAGGCTACGGGCAGGTGCGCACCCTCCAGGCGGCGTATGGGGTGATCGCACCGCAGGACTTTGGTTTCACGCCAGCGGCGCTCTTGCCGACCATATCCACGCTGTTCACGCTGCTCGGCGGAACGATGTTTGCCATCTGGTTGGGAGAGCTGATCACGAACGATGGGATTGGGAACGGCCTGTCGATCATCATCTTTGGCGGCATCGTAGCCAACATCCCGTCGCGCCTGGCCAGCCTGTGGGGCCAGTGGGTAGAGCTCGTGGTATTCATCCTGGTCACGGTGCTAACCGTGGTTGTCATCGTGTTGGTGCAGGAGGGACAGCGCCGCATCCCCGTGCAGTACGGGAAGCGGGTGCTGGGAATGCGTGGGAGCCGACTGCGGGTAGCTGGCGGGCAAAGCACGTTCATCCCGTTGCGCGTGAACTCGGCCGGCATGATCCCGCTCATCTTTGCGCAGTCATTCCTGATCTTCCCGGGCGTCATCGCCTCATACTTTGTCAATGCGGACGCAGAGATCGTGAGCCGGATTGCGAACGTCGTCTATGGGTTGTTTGACGGTAATAGCCCGTTCTACTACATCATGTACTTTGTGACAGTGATCGGGTTCACCTATTTCTACACGGATGTGATCTTTCAGCAGCAGAACATGGCCGACATGCTGCAACGGCAGGGAGGGTTCATCCCCGGCATTAGGCCGGGCAGACGCACTGAGGAATACCTGATGGGCGTGCTGCGACGTATCACGTTGGTCGGTGCCATCTTCCTGGGCCTGATCGCGGTCCTGCCCTGGCTGGTCAACCTCCTGTTGAAAGGTATCGGGATCGAGACAGCAACGCAATCGGCACAGTTGATCATCTCCAGCTCTGGTCTGCTCATTGCTGTAGGTGTCGTGCTCGACACCATGAAGCAGCTTGAGGCTCAGCTGCGGATGCGGCACTATGAGGGATTCATCAAGTAGGCAAGGCAGGCAGGGCATGGAGCAGGAGACATCTCAGCACCCGACGTACGTGGTACTCCTTGGGGCGCCCGGTGCTGGTAAAGGCACACAGGCGGCCCGGCTCTGTGAGTCTCTGGGTATTGCCCATGTGTCGAGCGGCGAGCTGTTCCGCGAGCATCTGGGCAATGAGACCGAGCTTGGGGTGTTGGCCAAGTCGTACATGGACAAGGGCGAACTGGTTCCCGATGATATCACGATCGCGATGGTGATGGATCGCCTGTCGCGGCCCGATTGCAGGGACGGGGCCATCTTGGACGGGTTCCCCCGTACATTGCCGCAGTCGGAAGCGCTGGACCGGGCGTTGGCCAGGGAGGGTCACCGGATCTCTGTCGCACCCTATGTCCGCGTGTCGGAGGAGACCTTGCTGGCCCGGCTGGGCGGCCGATGGACCTGCAGGCAGTGTGGCACCGTGTATCACCAGCCTTTCAGCCCGCCCAAGGTCGAGGGCGTCTGCGATGTGTGCGGTGGCGCGTTGTACCAGCGGCCCGACGATACGCCCGCGACGCACAAGAGGCGGATCGATGTATATGTGGAGCAGACGCAGCCGGTGATTGATCACTACCGCAAGATTGGGGCGCTGGTCGAGGTCGATGGCGAACGCGACGTGGGCACCGTGTACAGCGCGCTGCTGGCGGCGATCCAAGAGGCGACGTGATGGCGATCGTGCTCAAAACGGCGCGCGAGATCGAGCTCATGCGTCGCGCAAGCCGCATTGTGGCCCTGGTCTGGGAGGCGATGGCCGACATGGTCGCGCCTGGAGTCACAACTGCGCAGCTCGACGAGGCGGCGGAGCAGATCATCCGCGGGCACGATGCGGTGCCGTCCTTCAAGGGATATCCGCATCGCGGTGTGAATGACTTCCCAGCGTCGGTCTGCACCTCGGTGAACCAAGAGATCGTGCATGGCATACCGAGCTCGAAGCGTGTGCTGCGCGAGGGCGACATCATCAGTATCGACGTCGGCACGATCTACAAAGAGTACCAGGGGGATGGCGCCATCACCCTGCCTGTGGGGAGGGTGAGCGAGCAGGCACAACAGCTGATCGACGTTACAAAGGGCGCACTCGCAGCCGGTATCTCCCGGGCAAAACGTGGCGGACGCACCAGCGACATCTCGAAGGCGATCGAGCAGTACGTGCATGCGCACGATTTCGAGGTCGTCCGCGAGTATACGGGTCACGGCATCGGTCGTGAAATGCATGAGGACCCGCAAGTGACCAACTACTTTAACCCGCGGATGCAAGACTACCCGCTCGAGCCGGGGATGACGATCGCACTGGAGCCGATGGTGAACATTGGCACCTGGCGGACGCGCGTCTTGGCCGATGGGTGGACAGTGGAAACCGCGGATGGCAAGCTGTCTGCGCATTTCGAGCATACGATTGCCATCACAAGTGACGAAGCAGAGATCTTGACGCGTCTAGATTGACAGTGGAGGAGTTGCAGTGAAAGTGTCAGCGAGCGTGAAGCGGCGTTGCCCCAGGTGCAAGATTGTGCGGAGAAAAGGGGTCGTACGCGTGATCTGTCAGAATCCAAACCATAAGCAGCGACAGGGCTAAGGAGGGCTGGAATGGCGCGAATTGCTGGCGTTGACTTGCCGCGTGAGAAGCGGGTCGAGATTGGGCTGACGTATATCTATGGTATCGGCCGTTCGACGAGCAACAGCATCCTGAGCCAGGCGGGCATCAATCCAGATACTCGGGTCCGTGACCTGGCTGAGGATGAGATTGCGCGTCTGCGCGAGGTCATCTCGCGCGGCTATCGCGTGGAGGGTGACCTGCGGCGCGAAGTGAGCCTGAATATCAAGCGGCTTATGGAGATCGGGTGCTATCGTGGGTTGCGGCACCGTCGTGGTCTGCCCGTGCACGGGCAGAGGACCCGTACCAATGCGCGCACACGGAAGGGACCCAAGAAGACCGTAGCTGGCCGTGGTCGCCGTCGTGGTGCGAAGAAGAAGTAGTGCCAGGGCCGATTGCCATCTTGAGGAGGCAGAATGGGACGAAGGAGAAGTCCCCGCGGATCCCGTGGGGGACCACGACGTGTGCGCAAGAATGTGCCGATGGGACAGGCGCACATTCACGCCACGTTCAACAATACGATCGTGACGATCACAGATATGGAAGGGAACACCCTTGCCTGGGCGAGCGGTGGTACGGTCGGGTACAAGGGCTCGCGGAAGAGCACGCCCTACGCGGCACGCTTGGCCGCGGAGAATGTAGCCAGGACCTCGATGGACAATGGTATGCGTGAAGTCGAGGTACTGGTGAAAGGGCCTGGCCCTGGACGCGAAGCGGCTATCCGTGCTCTGCAGGCATCTGGGCTGCGTGTTCGCGCCATCGCGGACGTCACGCCTGTTCCACACAACGGGTGTCGTCCGCCCAAGAAGCGGCGCGTGTAAGAGGAGGCACTTATGGCGAGATACAACGGACCGGTGTGCAAGCTGTGCCGGCGTGAAGGTGCAAAGCTATTCCTGAAGGGCGAGCGCTGCTACTCGCCCAAGTGTGCGCTGGAACGTCGGTCCTACCCGCCTGGCCAGCACGGCTTTGAGCAGCAGTTCCGCCGACGCCGAACCTCGGCGTACGGGAAGCAGCTGCGCGAGAAGCAAAAGCTGCGCCGGATCTATGGCGTGCTGGAAACGCAGTTCCGGCGCTATTACCGTGAGGCGCTGCGTCTGCCGGGCATCACCGGGACGAACCTGTTGGCCCTGCTGGAGATGCGCCTCGACAATATCGTATATCGGCTGGGGCTGGCGAGTTCGCGCGCGCAGGCCCGCCAACTGGTCGCGCATGGGCATCTCGATGTGAATGGGAAGCGCTGCGATATCCCGTCGGCGCTGTTGAAGGAAGGCGACGTCGTCTCTATCCATCCCTCCAGTCGCGACTTGTCGTATTTCCGGGAGGTGCGCGAGATGCTCGCTGAGCACGCGCCGCCCACATGGCTGACGCTGGACCCGATCGACGGTAGCGCGCGTGTGGAGAACGTCCCGTTGCGTGACGATATCGAACTGACGGTCGATGAGCATCTGGTTGTGGAGTTCTATAGCCGGTAGTTGAAGGCAGCGTATGGGCTTGCACCGCCCGCCTGTCTTCTGCGCAGACAGGTTGCCGAGTTAGGGGTTCGGTCTTGCCCGCTCCCCTCCGGGGAGCAGACGCTGGGTTTCTTGTCGCAGGGAACTAGGAGAGTGGACGTTGTTGAACCTTGTGTTACCTCAGATAGAGTGCGAGGTGGGCACACAGAGCTACGGACGCTTTGTGATCAGCCCGATGGACGATGGCTATGGGACTACACTGGGCAATGCGCTGCGTCGCGTGCTGATATCCTCTCTGACGGGCGCAGCAGTTACCTCGATCCGGGTGAGCGATGTGTCTCACGAGTTCTCGACCATCCCAGGCGTCAGAGAGGACATGATGCTGCTGCTCCTGAACATCAAGCAGCTGCGATTCAAGATGTATACGGAAGAGCCGATGCGGCTCCGTCTATCCCTCCAGGGAGAGGGCAGTGTCACGGCGGGTGACCTGATCTGCCCACCAGAGGTGGAGATCATCAACCCGGAGCAGTACCTGTTCACCGTAGATGATCCTGGCGCCGTGATTGACATCGAGATGACGGTAGAGCTCGGGCGCGGCTATTCGCCGTCGGAAGATCGCGGCAAGCTTCCGATCGGGGAACTGCCGGTGGATGCTGTCTTTAGCCCGATCAGGAAGGTGAACTATGACATCGAGGCGGCGCGCGTCGGCCAGATGACCAACTTTGACAGCCTCACGCTCGAGATCTGGACAGATGGCACGATCCGGCCGGAAGAGGCATTGGATCAGGCAGCGCAGCTCCTGATCCGGCACCTATCGCTGTTCGCAGACGTGGAAGCGATCATGGTCGAGGAAGAGCCAGAGGAAGAGGAAGAGGAAGGCATCGCCAGCCGGGTCTACGACACGCCGATCGAGGAGCTAGACCTCAGCGTTCGCGTGTACAACTGCCTGAAGCGTACGGGGATCACCAAAGTTGGCGAGGTCCTGGAAAAGATGGCCAAGGGTGAAGACGAAATGCTGGCTATCCGCAACTTTGGGCAGAAGTCGCTCGAGGAGTTACACGGAAGGCTGGAAGAGAAGGGGTACCTGGAGCTGCTCGATGAGGTGGCCTAGGTCGTGAGGCCAGCAGAGCGTGCTGGCTGAGAAGGACATGAATCTGGATGCGCACCGCTCGTGCGTCGGCGTGAGCGGCTGCGAGATAGAATGTGGAGCGAATCATGAGACACCGCAAGGCGGGCCGTCGCTTGAGCCGATCGGGCGGCCATAGGAAAGCGCTATACCGCAATCTGATCACCGAGCTGTTTCGGCACGAGCGGATCCGGACCACCGAGGCCAAGGCGCGCGCCATCCGGGGCAAGGCAGAGAAGCTGATCACGCTCTCACGGCGCGGCATGGCAGACACGATCCTCGAACTGGCAAGGGCGAACGACGAGCAGGGATTGGCGGCTCTGGTGCAGACCAAGCGTGCTGGCAAGCTGCTTGCCTTGGCGAGGGAGGCGCAGGGGCTGTCGGGAGACGAACAGGCCGGCAAAGAAGCGGAGCTGGAGGCGGCGGTGCGCGCCCTGGGCGTGCACGCACGTCGGCAGGCGTCATCACGGGTCACCGATCGTGCAGTGCTGCGCAAGCTGTTCGACGAGCTGGGACCTAGGTACCGGGAGCGGCCGGGCGGTTATACACGTATGCTCAAGTTGGGACGCCGTCAGGGCGATGCTGCCGCGATGGCGCTCATCGAGCTGGTTGAGGACTAGGCTGTCGTATGGGTGCGTCGGTCGCCGCAGAAGGCGAGCGTCGCCTGTGTGCGACAGTTGCGTACGACGGCACTGACTTCTGGGGATTCCAGATCCAGGCAGAGGGACGCACGGTCCAGGGCACACTTGAGGCGGCACTGGCAACCATTACGCAGGAGGAGATTCGTGTGGTTGCTGCGGGGCGCACGGACAGTGGGGTGCACGCGCTGGGACAGGTCGTAGGCTTTCAGACCAGGTGGAGACACGCCATTGACGAGTTGCACCGTGCTTGGAACGCATTGCTGCCCGGAGATGTGGCTGTGCGATCCCTTGCCGAGGTCGGGCCCGGCTTCCATCCCCGCTTTGATGCGCGCAGCAGGTACTACCGGTACACGGTGTGGAACCGTCCGGTGCGGAACCCGCTGCTCAGACGCACAGCGCTCTGGGAGCCGAGGCCGCTGGACCTGACTGCGATGAGAGAGGCAGCAAGATTGCTGGTCGGAGAGCATGATTTCGCGACGTTTGGCTCTCCCCCAAAGGGCACCAATACGGTGCGCCGTGTGCTGCGGGCAGAATGGCACCGTGACGGAGAGTGCGTCTATCTAGACATAGAGGCAAACGCGTTCCTGTACCGAATGGCGCGGAGCATTGTCGGGACGCTGACTCAGGTCGGATGCGGTGGGCTGCGCGTAGCGCAGTTCGAGGCTGCTTTTCGTGCCGCAGAGCGCTCGCTGGCTGGACCAACGGCACCAGCTCACGGTCTGTGCCTGATGGCCGTACACTATGAAGGAGTACCAGGATGAGTACCAGGGAAAAGACGCATATCGTCAAGACGAGCGATATCGAGCGAGAGTGGTTTGTGGTGGACGCGGACGGGCAGACCCTAGGGAGATTGGCATCCAACGTCGCCAGGATCCTGAGGGGCAAGCATAAAGCCATCTATACACCCCATCTTGACGTCGGAGATTATGTGATCGTCGTCAACGCCGAAAAGATCGCGGTGACCGGCAACAAGATGGATGACAAGATCTACTATCGCCACACCGGATACCCGGGTGGACTCCGGTCGGCGACACTGCGCCAGCAACTGGCGCGCCATCCTACGTTCGCCATCGCGGCAGCAATCAAGGGCATGTTGCCCAAGAACCGGCTGGGACGTCGGATGCTGAGGAAGCTCAAGGTATACGCTGGGCCCGGCCACCCGCATCAGGCGCAGCAGCCAAAGCCACTGGAGTTCTAGGCGAGGAGAAAACATGGCAGGAGTGTATTACGAGGGTGTAGGGCGGCGGAAGGCGGCGACAGCGCGTGTGCGTCTGTACACCGAGGACAACCAGGGCCAGATTGTGGTCAATGGGCGACCTGCTGACGAGTACTTTACGCGGCTCGGCGATATGCAGACGATCAGGGAGCCTCTCGAGGCGGTAGGCCTGGAAGGCAACTTTTTCGTTAGCGTGCTGGTCAAGGGGGGTGGTGTGACCGGACAGACAGATGCGGTCCGGCACGGCTTGGCACGCGCCCTGCTCAAGTCGGACCCCGAACTGCGTCCGACGCTGCGCCGGGGCGGCTACTTGACCCGCGATCCGCGCGTCAAGGAACGGAAAAAGCCCGGCCTCAAGCGCGCGCGCAAGGCACCGCAGTACACCAAGCGCTAGATCCCTGGGTTTGCGCAAAGCACCCCGCACGCAATGCTCCTTGTTGTGCATCGCGTGCGGGGTGCTCTGATCATCCGCTGCTGGTTTGGATCTCTGCCGCTAGAGCTCGCGCCTTGCCTGACGCAGCCCGTGCTTGGCCTCCACGTTACCGGGCGACAATTGCAGGACGCGAGAGTAGCACTGCATCCGTTCTCGGGCATCGGGCACCAGCTTGGCCAGGGCAAGCCAAGCACCAGGGTCGTTCTGATCGAGTTCGACAACGCCTTCGAGCCAGCCCCTTGCCCCTTCTTCGTTGCCTTGTGCCTGTGCTTCGTTGGCCTTTCCCCAGAACGTAGCCAGCACAGTCTCCACGTCTGCGTCGCGCTTGATCCCGCTCATTGCCATCTCTCCTCACATCGCAGATTGCCAGGCGCGAAGGTGGTTGCACGTACTGCTTGCTATCTTTAGTATACACGTCTCACTGTTCTTTGTCAATGTCTGTTCAGCGTGGTATAATCCAGATCCGTGTGGAGTCTCGTCCGCAGGTCTGGTACCGAGGAGTTGCGCGAGTGCGGGTCCGTACCTCGTTGCTGATAGCTCTAGCGCTGTTCTGTATCACACTGGCGGTCTATATCGGCCGGATGGCGCCATCGGTCGTGCCAGGGGATCCAGGCGAGTACCAGCTCGTCGCCGCTCGCTGGGGAATCGCCCATCCCCCCGGCTATGGGTTCTATGCCCTGTTGGGGAATGTGTTCACCCACCTGGTACCCGTGGGGAGCTTTGCCTGGCGAGCGAACCTGCTGTCTGCCGTATGTGCCTCTGGGATCGTCGTGCTGGCGTACGGGATGGGGCTGATGCTCGGCCCTGAGGGCTCGCCCCACAGTGCGCTTCTCCGGCACGCCCCGGCAGCTCTGGGGGCAGGGACGCTGGCGATGGGGCTCGATCTATGGCAGCATGCGATCCACGCCAACGCGCACATCGTGACCGCAGCCCTGGCGACAGCGAGTATGTTCCTCCTCATCCGCTGGTGGCGCACGCGCCAAGACCGCTGGCTCTTCCTGTTCTGCTTTGTCGCTGGCCTAAGCCCTGTACAGCACCCGCTGCTAGTCTTTGCCTTCCCTGCGTACGCGGCCTTTGTCCTGGCCGTGAATCCTCACCTCCTGCGCGAATGGAGGACGCTTGCGATGATGGTGGCCTGTGCAGGGCTTGGTCTGATGGCCTACCTGTACTACCCAGTTCGCACCGCGGTTGGTCCGCCTCCCGCTCCTGGAGCGGACGACATGGACACCTGGTCTGGGTTCGTGCGGGTGGTCACAGCACAGGGGCTGCGCGTCAA
>Ga0114922_10006118_pt1 | contig 11072 bp, 6 predicted proteins | sample AartaG_FD_100975 | JGI IMG/M metagenome (GOLD analysis project Ga0114922, IMG submission 100975) | Deep subsurface microbial communities from Aarhus Bay to uncover new lineages of life (NeLLi) - Aarhus_00045 metaG | ecosystem: Environmental > Aquatic > Marine > Oceanic > Sediment | place: Aarhus...
CACGGGAGCAGGTGGATTCGCTTCGGGCGGAGTTGGACGCCGACCCGTCAGCGGAGAGCCGGCGTCGTGCGGCGGCGCGCCGCCGAGCCGCGCGGGAGCGGTCGGAGCGGATTCAGCGGGCCTTGGCGGAACTGCCGGACGTGGAAGCGAAGAAGAAGCCGGCGGACAAGGATCAGGCCCGCGTCTCGACGACGGATCCCGAGGCCCGCGTGATGAAGATGGTGGACGGCGGGTTCCGCCCGGCTCACAACGTGCAATTTGCGACGGACACCGAGAGCCAGGTGATCACCGGCGTCGAGATGATCAACACCGGCAGCGACCAGGGCCAGATGAGTCCGATGGTCGAGCAGCACAAGAAGCGGTACGGACGGGCACCGGATGAGATGCTGGTGGACGGCGGCTATGCGAAGCACGACGACATCGAGAAGGTCAGTTCGCCGGAGAACGGCACGACGGTGTACGCCCCGGTTCAGAAGCCAAGGAAGAAGGACCGAGACCCGTATGTTCCGCGGCCCGGCGACAGCGAGACGATCGCGGAGTGGCGACAACGGATGGGGACGGAGGAAGCGAAGGAAATCTACAAGGAGCGTGCGTCCACCGCCGAGTGCGTGAACGCGATTGCACGGAACCGAGGGCTGCGACAGTTCCTTGTGCGCGGGCTGGAGAAGGTGCGGGCCGTGGCGTTATGGTACGCGCTCGCACACAACCTGATGCGTGCAGTGACACTGCGCGCCGAGGCCATCGCGGGGGCCGGATAGAGACGAAACCGAGCTCCGTGCCGGCGGATTGCACCGATGGAATTCAAGAAACCGGCCCGTCTGGCCGATTCTCCGCGTTCCACCGGCGAGATGCGGCTTTCGCGCGGCGAATCCGCAAATCGGTCTCGTCATGTGCCGAAGCGTCGTTCCTCTGCTTGCATCGGCGAAGGATCGATTCTTTCACAAGCTCTGAGGCGCCGCTCGTGGCGCTGCGGCAGCAGTTGACGGACCGGAAGATTCTGGAGGCGTGCCGGGCGTGTGGCCATGTGTTCCGTCGCCGGCGCGGTGGTGACGGTGTTCCACTTCCTGGTGCAGGCGGTGATGGAGCGGCTGGCGTGTCAGGCGTGTGGCGAGTCGCACCGCGTGCCGACGGAGCAGTGGCGGAGCTTCCGGCTGTATGCGTTGGACGGGAGCACCGTGTCGATGCCGCGGGAGGCGGCGCTGTTCGACCACTTCGGAGCCCATCGGGCGCGTACGACAACGGTGCGATATCCGTTGGCCACGTTTGCGGTGTTGCTTCACGTGGATCCCTGTTTGATCCGGGACTACCGCGTCGGCCCGTTCGACCCGGGCGAAGACAAGACCTCCCGTCCATTGTTGGCTCATCCGGGACCGGGCGACCTGCTGCTGGCGGACCGTGGCTTCGCCGGAAGTCCCACGCTCGCAAGGATTAAGGCGCGCGGGGCGGACTTCCTGATGCGCAAGAACGCCCGTCTCATCGTCGAGCGGCTGCCGGTGGTCGAGCGCCTGGGATGCGACGATTTCATCACCGATATCCCGACGAGCAAGCCAGCCCGCAAGAGCGATCAGTCTCTGCCCAAGACCGTCCGCGTCCGCCTGTTCAAAGCACGCTGGACCACGCCAGCCGGCGAGACGCTCACCGAATGGTTCGTGACCTCGCTTCACCACGCGCGACGCTTCAAGAAGCGGACCCTCGCCAAACTGTACCATCAGCGCTGGCGGATTGAGATCAGCTACCTGGAGTTCAAACAGGTCTTCCACGCCGACGTGCTCAGAAGCAAGACCGTCGACAACATCTACAAGGAGTTCGCAGCACACGTGCTCGGGTATCAACTCGTCCGCCGCGTGATCTGCGCCGCCACCCGCAAGCACCGAAAGAAGCCCACCGAGATCAGCTTCCTCAACGCGGCACGATGGGTAATCGCCTTCTCGCATCGCATGGCCGCCGCCGCTACCCTGCGGCTTCCCTTCCTGTATGACCGCCTGCTCGACGGCGTCGCCAGTACCCCCGTCGACATCCGCCCCGGCCGACTCGAACCCCGAGCACTCACCCGCGAATGGAAGCACTACCCCCACCTCCGAACGTCACGGACCCAGTGGCGACAACAGCGCCTTGCGGGGACAGGCTGATGCTTATTTCACCGCCATTGTTATCTGTCCCCGCTTTCCCTGCGCCGCTCAGGGGCCGGAGGCCGGCGCGTGTCCGGACGCCTCTCCTCTTCGTGTGCTTCGTGGTGAAATCCGGGGCCGTCAGGACAAAAGGAGTGGGCCGTCAACGCTCTTACGTGGCTGATAAGATTTCTGTCGCACCTGCGACAGAAATCTTGTCACCTGTTCCGCGCCTTCCCCGCTTCTGCTGCGTCAGTAGTGTACGCGGCCGATCTTGAGGCGCAGGGCGCGCTGGACACCACAGGTGAGCACGGACATGGCGATGGAGTAGAACTTGCTCTCGGCGGAATCGGCCCGCGAGGTCAGCACTACCGGAGCCGACGCACCGATCACGCCGCCTGCCACCTTCGCACCGGACGCATAGACGAACGACTTCACCAGCATGTTCCCCGCCTCGATGCACGGCACGAGCAGGATGTCGGCAATGCCGGCGACGGGCCCGCCAATCTTCTTGTGCGCCGCCGCCTCGGGCGACATTGCGTTGTCAAACGCGAACGGGCCGTCAACGATGCAGCCCTCGGGGAACTGGCCGCGGTCCGACATCTTGTGCAGGCAGGTCGCATCGACGGTCGCCTGCATCTTCGGACTGAGCAACTCGACGGCGGCCAGGCAGCCGACGCGCGGCTCCGGAACGCCCAAGATGTGCGCCAGATGCACGGCGTTGAGGATGATCTCGGCCTTGGCCTCCAGGTCGGGCGCGATGTTCATCGCCGCGTCGGTCACCATAATGAGCCGGTCGTACTCGTCCATCTCGGCAACGAAGCAGTGGCTCATCCGCAGGCCGGTGCGCAGGCCGACCTGCTTGTCCAGCACGGCGCGGAGAAAGTCGTCAGTGTGGATGTGTCCTTTCATCAGGACGTCGGCCTTGCCGGAACTGACGAGTTCGGCGGCGCGGAGCGCAGCGGTCTCCGGCGCAGGCTCGTCGACGACTTCGTCCTCTCCCAGCGCCAGGCCGGCCTGTTCCGCCAGCGCGCGGATCTTCTTCTCATCGCCGACCAGTACAGGCTCGGCCACGTTGTCATCGGCGGCGCGTTTCACCGCCTCAATCACCGTGTGATCCCCCGCCGTTGCAACCGCCACGCGCTTGATCGGATACTCCTTCACCTCATCGACTATCTCTGCCAGTTTCTTCATCATCCGCTCCGTGTTCTGTGTGGACCACCGCGTCTGAATCGCTCTTCGTGAGCGCCTATTGTGCACCGACCCAGGCGCGATGCAACTGGTTTTTGGACGAAGATGGTGCTTGCCGCCGCTCGGCCGGGATGGCGGACACGGAAACGTTCACTTGCGCTCTTGGATCTTCCTGAGCGCCCGCTCCGCCTCCTCGCGCACGGCGTGGAACGGATCGTTCTTCGCCAGATCCTTCAGGGCCGCCTCGGCTTCGGGCCCGCCGAGGATGCCGAGGGCGTGGGCGATGTGGAAGCGGTAGTCGAACCGGCACCGCTTGAGCGGCTTGATGAGATGCGGCACGACGCTCGCGTCGCCGATCGCCGCCAGCACGTCGGGGATGTAGCGCGTGCCGGGCGAGCCCTTGGGTGCGCCCTCCCACTTCGCCAGCAACGGCTTGATCATTTTCTTGTGCGGGTTGCGCGCCAGGGCCTTGCAGATGAAGAGCGTCAGGTCGATGTTCGCCTTGGGCAGCGCGGCGAACAGGCCGTCGATCGCCTTGGGGTAGTCGCCGAGGTCCTCCGCGGTAACCCACTGCTTGCCCGGCCGGCGGTCGGCGACGCCGCCGCGCAAGACCTTGATCATCTCGTTCATTTTCGCATCGTCGTCCAGCGTGCCCGGGCCGGCCTGGGGGAAGAAGCCGTTGGTCTGCCGCACGTCGGTCTCTGGCTTCTTGCATATCCGCCGGCGGGTCATGTCGGCGGGGTGCGGCGACGCGATCTGGAACACCTTCTCTCCGTCGGCGAGTTTCGTCGGGCCCTCGTACGAGGCGCCGCCGGCCACCACGCTCAGCCATGTCTTGACCGCGACCATCTTGAGACCGCCATCGTTCCAACTCTTGTCGTAGTTCTTCAGGATGCGCTCGGGGACGTTAGGCACATCGACCGTGAAGTACCACGGACTACCGGTAACCCCGCGTGTCACGCGTTGCGCCTTGCCGTTGACCGTGTAGTCGATCTGGACGAACAGGACGATGACCGGGAACCCCATCTCCCGCAGCTTGTCATTGGACGTGACACGCACGACGTTCCGGCCCGGCCGCAGGTGGGGCATGGTCCGCTTGTTGAGCATCCGGTTCGCGGTGATGGTCAGCCCCTTAACGCCGACGGATGCCGGCCGCTTCGCCGCCTGCACGTCGGCCTTGACGTAGAACGTGTACGCGGTGAACACGTTGGGCCGCTTCTTCTTCCACGCGTCGAGGCCGATGTTGACCGCGACCTTCTCCTCGCCGATCGTCTTCTTCTCGAAGACCGGCGTCCACTTCTTGCCGTCGGTGGAGATGGACAGGCGGCAGACATCACCCGCGTCGCCCTTAAGGAGCGTGGCCTCGATCTTCGCGTCGGCCACCACGTACGGCGGGCCCATCCGCCAGATGAACACCCCGGGCGCCCCCGCCCTCTTCGGATGCATCACGCCCCCGGTGGAGGCGGTGTTCCGCGACCCGGTGAACAGGTTGTGCAGCCCGGCCGCGAGCGTCTGGACCTCCTCACCGGCGACCACGTAGACATTGCCCCTGCCCTTGGGCGGGTACTGGTAGTACCGACTGGCGAATGCCTTGGCCTTGTCGCGGCCGCTGGGGACGATGTGGCCCTCGTTGGTCCACTTCCGCTCGATGGTCTCGCCGATGCGGAGCGACGTGCGCAGGCTGTGGATGTTCCGCGGCTGCATGATGTGGCGATGAACCTTGACCCGCATGATGGGGTTAGTCCACGTGCCCACCCACTGGTTCTTCTCGTCCCACCAGTAGAAGCGGCCCTGCGGGTCGAAGTCGTGGAAGCGGTAGTTGCCGTCGCGGTCCTTGTAGCGGAGCGACGCAATCGTGTGGCCCCAGTGGCACTGGTCGAGGGCCATGTAGCCGGCCGCCCGCCACAGCGGGACCATCGCCCAGCTCTGGCCGTCACACTGGTGGTGGCCGTAGACGGTGAAGATCTTGTGCGGGTCGGTGCACGGCCGGCGCGGGTTGTCGATCTCGTACGCATAGCTGCCGCCGGTGGCGCTGACCAGGATGCGGAACCACTTCCACAGCGCGAACGCCTTGTCCTGATCGCTCTTTTTCTGCACGCCCTCCAGTCGGAAGATGTCGCGGATGGCCGACTCGAGCGTGGTGCAGTCGGGCCAGCGGTTGAACGCCACGTTGACGTTCACCAGCGCTTCGTCGGAGTGGACGGTGGTGTCATAGATGTGTTCCCGGAGATAGCCCGCGGGGTCGGCCGGGGCCTCGGCCGCAAGACAACCCGAGCCGAACAGCACACAGCACAAGAGCGCCACGCCTGCCTTCGCCGACATCACGCGATCCTCCTTCGCCGGTTGTCTACCCGCACGATGAAACGCCCTCTCCGTCCGGATTATAGCCCATCGGCAATCCTCCGGCAACCCACGAACCCGCAGGCCAGCGGACAGAAACGGCAGCGCCAACCGGAGCGGGAAGGGGACTCGGTACGCTTGCAAAGCTCCGGCGGACGGGGTATCATCTCGGCTGAACGGTCGGCATTCCGCCGGCTGGTGAATGGGAGCAGTGAGATGAAATGTCCACGCGACGGCACGACACTGGCACCGGTCCAGATTCTGGGGCTCGAACTGGACAAGTGCCACAAGTGTGACGGGATCTGGTTCGACCGCGGCGAGCTGGAACGCATCCGGGATGCCAACGTCGAGGCCATCGAGGAGGTGATCGAGAGGAAGTACGGCGATCCACAGTTCGAGGAGGGAACCGTCGACGCCTACATGCGCTGCCCGCGATGCGGAGACGCCCGGCTGACGCGCCACCACTACACCTACGTGGACCCCGTCTCCGTCGACCGGTGCGAGCGATGCATGGGAATCTGGCTGGACGATAGCGAGCTCAACGCGATCATCGGCGAGAAGAAGCAGCTCGAGCAGGCGGAAGATCCCGGCAAGGTCAAGGGGTTCCTGCGCGCCATCGCCGGGCTCGCCAGGCGCGACAAGGGGTAGTGCCGGGCACGACGGAAAGTGGGGACAGCCCCGCCTGCGTCGGGCAGGCAGCGAGTGCCAGTACTGCTCTGCGAAGTAGCTTCGCTACGCAGCACGAGTCCCCATCTTCGGCGGCTCCAGACTCCGTGTTGAAGCGAGACTACTCCTTCTCGATCTTCAGCAGCCGAATGTCGAAGATGAGCACGACGCTCGGGCCGATCTCCTGGCCGGCGCCTCCCTCTCCGTACCCGAGCTCGGAGGGGACAAAGAAGCGATAGATGCTTCCCACCTTCATGAGCTGCAGCGCCTCGGTCCAGCCGGTGAGCATCCGGCCCGCTACCGGCATGATCTCCGGCCGGCCCCGCTTGTATGAGCTATCGAATTCACTGCCGTCGATCAGCGTGCCGCGGTAGTGGACGCGCACCCGATCCGTCGCCTTCGGCATCGGGCCGTCGCCCTGCCGGAGCACGACGTATTGCAGGCCGCTCGCGGTGGTGACCATCCCTTTCTTCTTCTTGTTCTTCGCCAGGAACGCCTCTCCCTCGGTCTTGTTCTTCGCCGCCAGCTCCTCGCGCTTGCGGATCTGTTCGTCCTGCATCTGCTTGAAGACCTCGGCCATCTGCTCCGGCGTGAGGAGCGGCGTCTTGCCCTTGAGCGCATCCTGCACGCCGCGCATCAGGGCAGGGATGTCGATCTCGACCCGCGCCTTCTTCAACGAGGTACCGACGTCCAGGCCCAGCCCGTAGCTGAACTTCTCGGTGAGGGTTTTCAATTCACCGGCGCCCGGCTCCGGCTTTGGCTTCTCCTTTTCGGCGGCCGGCGTCAATGACGGAAGACACAGGATCAGCGCGGCGATCAGCGTGAAACCTCGTTTCATCCTCTATTCCTCTCGTTCACGTTTCGCTCGATTGGCAGGTCGGAGCACAACGCCGCGCGCCGTGCCGACCATGTGCCGGTTACGAAGTCAGTCTATTGTCCACCCGTCCCGCGCGCATGCAATCGCTTTTCCGGAAAAGAAAGGGGCCTCATCCGCCCTCTTCACGGACGAGAAGGTACCACATGGTCTTGTACTTCGGTGCGGCGTTCAGAACGCGCGTCCCCTCCTCGCGGCCGGACGACAGTTCGACCTCCGCCGTCCTCTTCCCATCCGGCCCAAGCGCCCAGCACCGCCACCGCCCGGCCCGAAGCGGCGGAAGCGGGATGACCGCGGACAGCGGCTCGATCCGCACCGGCGCCCTGCCCCATTTCCTGCCCACTGTGCGCCGGTCCTTCGAGAACCCCATCCCCGTGTTCTCGCAGCGCCCGCAGGCGCTCACCAGAAGCTTGCTCGTCTTGTCGAAGGGCTCAGCGTCGAGCGGCGTCAGCGTGATGGCGCCGAACGCGGGTTCCTTCACAATAGCAGGCGCCTGGGCCGCCTCGGCGTGGCCGACCCACACCAGCGCGCCCGGCCCTTTGGCGACATATCGGCCGCGCCCCGCCTTGTCTACGTCCCAGGAGAGAGAGCTCTTCGAGCGCCCCGCCGAAACCGGTGCGGCGTCGCCTAACGAGACCGCCAGTCGGGCGTTGAGCACGCTCCGCCAATTGACCCCCGGGCGCTCGGTCACCGCGGCGATCAGGCTCCGGTCGTGTTTCAGATGCAGCTTCGCAAGCCCTCTTACCGGATCGCGCGGTGCAGCGAGCAGGCAGGCCCGGCGGCCGGGAAGCGGCGCCACGGCGCCGTCACGGAAGATGGCCGCGCCCGCGGGCACGAAACCCCACTTGGCCGGGTTGGCGTCGATGTCGAAGAAGCCCTTGAAGTGCTCCCTGTCCCAATCATCCGTCGCGTGGTTGTAGGCGAACAGCCAGATGCCGTCCCAATCCTGCGCCGCGCCGAACGACGCAACCATCGGCACGCACTCGGCCTGGTAGTCGTTTGGCGCGGGGTGGTTGTACTCGGTCACGGTGAACGGTTTGCCGGCGAGGCGCTCGGCGGCGAGGCGGAACAGCGTCGCCTGCTCGGGGTGGTCGGCCATCGCGGCCTGCTCGACGGTCCAGTTGCCCATGTCCCACGGGCGGCCGGGGAATCGCGGGTGGTGCCAGTAGGCGTGGCCGTCGATGAAGTCCATCCCGCTCTGGGCGTACAGGCCTAGCGGCCCGAAGACGATGGTCCCCGTCACCAGCGCCTTACAGCCGAGGTCGTTCTTGACGAACCGGTACATCCCATCGAAGTAGTCCTTTTCGGTATCGGCCAGGAAGTGCATGCGGTCGAGTTCGCGGGCGGCCGTCTCGCTGTCTCGGAACAGTGCGACCGTGCCGGGCTCGAGTGACTCATCCTTGCCCAGTCCGATCATCCCGCCGGGGCGGAACTGCACGTCGGCCACTTGAACGGCCACGGTGCTGCCGCCGAGATTGAAGCAGAGCTGGGCGTTCTCGTCCCCGCCCTTCGCCGGGAACCCGATTCTGAACTCCTGCCACGTGTTGGTGAGCTGAATCCGCCGCCACAGTCCCAGGCCCTTCCACGGCTCGTGCGCCTGCTGAAGGCCCAGACTCATCGAGCGGGCCCTGTCGGCCAGCGCGCGGAACGAGAGCGTGTAGTACTGCCCGGCCTTGATGGGCACCCGGTTCTGAAGAAGTTGAATATGCCATTCGACCTCGTCCGCCTTGCCGATCTCGACGCGGATGGCATCCGGGCTCTTCGGCAGAGGGGCCCACTTTACTTCGCAGCCCGCGTGCCCGTGAAGTCGCCACCCTCTCTCGTCCGGCTTCAGCGCCGCCTTGCCGGCCTTCCGGAACGCGCCGTCGAGGAGCATGTCCTCGCCGAGCAGCACGGCTCCCCTGCCCCACGCCGCGCGGAGTTTCGCCGTTGTGCCGTAGCGCCGCTTGAGCCAGACGACGTACTTGCCCTCGAGTATCTTCGCATAGTATTCCGGCAGTGAGCGCAGGGCCTGGTCGGCGCCCCACATGAACAGGCTGTCTTCGTTGGTGATCTCAACGAACGCCACCGCCGGGTCGTCGGCGTAGCGGACTTTGCGGTACGTGTTGACGTGGGTGAGCAGGTCGCGGGCGTATCGCTTCTGGGCGTCGATCAGCTTCGGCGTGAAGATGTCGGTCATCTTGTCGAATTTCCTGGCCGTGGGCAGGCCGAGCACCCGGCTGTGCGCGCGCGACACGTGCAGGTTGATGTTCGCATAGACGCCGCGACGGGCGAGCCGGTCGATCAGATAATCCAGGCGGTCGAGCGCCGTGGCGGACAACCGGGTCGGGTCGCGGCGGTCCCAGATACCGCGCGGAAACGCACTGCGGTCCATGTGATGGAAGCGGACACTGTTGACCCCCGCCGCGGCCAGACGTTCGGCGACGCGCTCCGCGTCGGCGTGCGCGGGGAAGCACGCGCCGAAGCAGAGGTTCACGCCCCAGATGCGGATCCGCTTCCGGCCGCGATAGAAATGTCCCCCCCGCACCACTATTCGCTGGCCGTTCACGGTGATCGGCGCGAAGGAGAACCGGATGAGCGAGTCGCCGACCGGGCGCGTCGGGATCACGAACGGAACGAGCTCGCCCCCGGCCGCGGCGCCACAGACACCCGCCGCCAGAGCAACCATGAGCAGCCTGCCTCTGATCATGACCGATCCCCGCACGGACCCGAGGTGCACGACGCAAACCGACGTCCCGCTACTTGCCCGCCTTCTTCGCCGCCGGCTCCGACAGATAGTACCACGCGTAGGGCGTGCTGCGGAAGCTCTGGCCGAAGCGCTTCGGACGGTTGGTGGCGCCCGTCCAGCCCAGCAGTTTCACGGCGGCGTCGCGGTACTTCGCGTCGCCGGTGTGCCGCCACAGGAACGCCATCGACATCGCGGAGTTGCCGGTCGCCTTCTTAAGCTTGTCCGCGCTGATGAGCCAGTCGTTCATCACCGTCATCACCCGAATCGCGTCGGTGTCCTGCGTGAGCCACCAGTAGCGGAGGAGCCCCTCGGTGGCGTGGCCGTACATGAACTGGCCCTTGCTGTGCCCGAACGAGCTGCCACCGCTCTTGATCCGTCTGACCCCGGCGGCGACGGTGCTCTTCATCATCTTCATCACGGCGGCGTCACCGCCGGTCAGGCGGTAGCCCTCGGTCAGCGTCCACAGCTTGGCGCCGGCCCCGCGGCACTGGCGCCAGCTCCCCTCGCGGTTGAGGGTCGCGTTGTTGAGCGCCAGCATGAAGTCATCGCGGGCGCGCAGGTCGCCCAGGAGGAGGTAGCGGGTGAGGATGCTCTGTGCCTTGTGGTGGTTGAACTCGACCGAGACGTATGGCTTTCGGTTCATGCCGACGTGGTTGTCGGGCGGCGAATAGCGGCACGCTCCGCGCAGGTGCTTCTTCGGATGCCACTTGCACATGAACACGTCGGCCAGGTGCAGCCCATGCCGGTCGCAGATGTCGAGGTAATCGAGGTCGCCGGTCCGCGCGAACTGAAGCAGCGCGGCCCACGGATAGTCGTAGTAGTTCGACGCCCACTGGATGTCCCATGGGGTCCGGCCCCGATTCGAGGCCCAATGGAACACGTCGCCCCAGGCGTTGTATCCGTAGCTGTCGACGGTCGCGCCGCCGTAGGTGTGGCCGTCGATCTTCCTGGCGATCAACTGGATCGACCTCTTCAGGTTCGCGTCGTACTTCTTGGCCGCGGCGGCAACATCCGCCGGGTACAGCGACGGGTCGGCGTCGGCAATTGGCCCGAAGGCCTGGCTCGTGCGGCAGTAGTACTTCGGCGTGCACACGGCGCGGAGCGGCATCTGGCGGCCGGCGAAGAAGCTCAGCAGCGCCGGTGCGGAGGAGTAGGCCGGCGTGGG
>Ga0114922_10006119_pt1 | contig 11070 bp, 5 predicted proteins | sample AartaG_FD_100975 | JGI IMG/M metagenome (GOLD analysis project Ga0114922, IMG submission 100975) | Deep subsurface microbial communities from Aarhus Bay to uncover new lineages of life (NeLLi) - Aarhus_00045 metaG | ecosystem: Environmental > Aquatic > Marine > Oceanic > Sediment | place: Aarhus...
ACAGCGGCCAGCCGGAAGGAAATAATTTTAATCTGGAGGCAGGGAGCTTCCTCTGGGTCAGGTTTGACCAGGCACATATTCTTGACCTTGGTCAGGGGGCATGTAGCCCGATAGACCTTGTTTTGGGTATTAATGTGTTTAGCTATACGTGTTTTCCTGATCAATATACTGCCTATAAACTGATTCGGGAAATCGGGGAAGACAAGATCAATGCCCTGCGTATATTGGATTCCGATACAGGCAGGTGGCTGGTAGCTACTGTTGTGAATGATAAGATTACAGGAGAGAATTTCATTATTCCAAGGATCGCCGTTGTGATGATGGATATGAAAACCCCAATAAATTCATGGAAGCCAGGGGAGTAACTCAGATGAAAAATGTATTAAAAGGCTTGGTAATCAATATGGTTTTTGTTCTGGCAGTATTGCCGGATGTAGGTCTTGGAATAACTGTTGAGGCGTTCAAAGGGATGCTGGATCACGGAGACGAGGTCACGATCATCGATATAAGGCCTCGTGTATCTTACACGGAAGGTCATATACCCGGCGCTATAAACATCCCTGCCGGGATAATCGCCAGGAAGCTGCTTCCACCGATTGGCAGAGTGATCGTTTGTGGAGACGGCATTCGCACAGATCTAACCCTTAAGTCGGTCGAGGACCTAAACGCCAAGGCCGGAATCCAGGCTGACGTGCTGGAAGGCGGGTTTGCTGCATGGGAGGCGCTTAGTCTTCCGAGTACCCAAAGGCGCGGCGTCAAAAGAGAGAGATTCCGTTATATAACGTACCAGGAACTAAACAAGGCGTCGGCAAATAATCGTGACATTGTACTGGTTGACATACGATCTTCAGGTGAAGCGGAAAAACACACTGCATCTGAACTGCCGGCCCTTTCCGTCGAAGGTCTATCGGATTTGTCGGAGAAGTTCCCGGGGGTTGAAATCGTAACACTTGACCGCAGGGATTTGGGCTCAGACAGCAAAGCCGGGGATATCTCCATTGCAGCCCTTACCGGCATTAAGGCAAGCAGGCACAATAGGGTTTATGTGTTAATTGACAGAGGTGATGGAAAAGCAGAAAAGGTAGCACGTCGTTTACATGCGGCAGGAATAAAACAGGTAGTCATACTGGTCGGCGGTGAGAGCATCTTGCAAAGGGACGGCCAGCCGGGTTTTAAAACAGAAGTGACAGGGAATTGATTTCGAAAATGATTTTAAGACCCTTTATGAATGCGACAGCAATTTTGCTTTTATTTATTGGATGGTGGAGTGATCTACCGGCTCAAGGGGAATTTCAGGAAGCAGCATCTGTCGGTGTTTCTTACTCATCACCTTTTTCGAGTGATCCGGTTCCCATCCCTCCTGAAACAATCACCGGTCGCGAGAAAACCCCGAACGGGTTCGCCTGGAACTACGGCTATGACATAAATTTTGAAGACAGTACATTGATCGTCAGGGTGGCAATCAACCTGATCCCTGCAAGCGGTATAACAAGGCCTGAGCTCGACAGGGTAAAGCCATTATGGGAAGAAGGTATCGAACGAATATGGAGTAATAGGTTTGAGCTCGAGACAACTGAGGGAGGGCGTTATCCGATTGTCATAGATGTCTCTTTCAGGGGCCCGAAATTCCACCACGAGGTTATTGTGCGACCGGGTTCGGGACCCAGCGATGAACTCAACTGGAACATCTTGGACAGTCCGGAACTCGTGGCCCACGAATTCGGACACATGATAGGCATGTATGATGAGTATGAGAACGGAGCGTTAGCGCCGCAGGATGCAGTTATAGATCCTAGCAGCATAATGACTTCCAATCCGGGTAAGGATGCTGCGACCCATGCGCGTCATTACGAGAGGTTTCGCAGATGGTTTGTTGGCAAGACCATGATGAGCAATGTAAGGATAATACGTGAAAGGATAATCCATGAATAGAATCCACAAAAGTTTTATCCAGATTATTGTTTTAGCCGTCGTGATGCTGTTTTCAGCTTCCACGGCCCGGTCTGAAATCGCCATTCAAGACGTGGATGCAACAGATGTGACGCCGTCCGGTTTTGCCGTTATCTGGAGGACCTCTGAACCTGCAAGCCCGAGTATTGTCATTTTCTCTGATGACGCAGGTACTGTTGAAATTACTAGTGAGCTGGAGCTGACCCCCTTTCCTCTACAGGGTGGGGATCCTGAAATCATTGATGAATATGAAAGTGAAGAGGAGATGGATAATCTTAGAGACCGTGCCAAGACGCTCGGATTGATGAAGATAGGCGTTCATGGTTGTGTTCCGAATACGACTTATTATTACAGAATCTATGCAGAAGGCAGTGGTGGCGAGGTAGTTTCCTGGCCGAGCGATGGTCCTGCCTCGGTTACCACGACGAGGGAAAACAGTTTTGTTAATGACTCAAAACAGCTACTATTGACGCTTCATAATAATGAGGGAACGTTAGACGCCACGGGATGGATGGTCACGGCATCCACCGGCGAAGCCCTTTTCCCGATCTCAGCATTTGTAGGCGATGGGGCCGGTGCGAACCAGGCTTATTTGAATCTCAGTCATTTGTTCGGTGCAGATGGGCTGAACTGGACTCCGACCGGAACAAGAGAAATATCCCTTGAGATCAAAGGCTCAGAATCTGATCCAATAGAGCATACCGTAAGCATTGAGGACTTCTCCAACAATTTCTATGTGTCCACAGTCTACTCGATCGACATCAACGTGGGTGAGGCAGAAGACAGTGATGGGGATGGCCTGTCTGATTCTCTTGAGAACAGTTGGTGCACAAATCCTCTCGATGTGGACAGCGACAATGACGGCATACCGGATGGTGTGGAGGATGCCAACCATAATGGCATGGTAGATGAAGGCGAGACCGACCCCTGTAATGCTGACACGGACGGCGATGGAACCCAGGACGGCACAGAACTAGGCATCACTGAGCCCGTGCCGGATCCTGATGGGGATGGACCTCTGCTTGGAACGGATACAAGCATATTCCAGCCAGACCTTGATCCAGCCACCACCACTGATCCGCTCGACGCGGACAGCGACGATGACGGCATACTAGATGGTGCGGAAGATACCAACCATGACGGCGTGGTTGATACCGGCGAAACAGATCCTTCTGATTTGGATACTGATGATGATGGCATGCCTGACGGATGGGAGGTAAATCACGGTCTGAATCCACTATTTGACGACGCATCGGGAGACCTCGATGGTGACGGGTATACCAACTTGGAAGAATATCTGAAAGGCACAGATCCCGGTGAGAGCAACGCCCCGTCCATTCCTGAAATCTTTTCGCCGGAAGACAAGGCAGAAGTAACGGTTCTCCAACCGGATCTTGTGATCCAAAACAGCACCGATCCTGATGGTGACGCCATAACGTACGATTTTGAGGTCTATTCGGACGAGGCAATGACGACCCTAGTGGCGAGTCAATTTGGTATTCCCGAGGGGAATCAGACAACAGCATGGACCGTTTCCCAGGAGCTTAACGATAACAGTTGGTACTACTGGCGGGTCAGGGCAACCGATGGCGTAGGCTTTAGCGAGTGGGCGTACGGCAATTTCTTCGTAAACACGGAAAATGATCCGCCCGGCGATTTCAACATCAGCCGCCCCCAGGATGATTCAGAGGTTGATACGCTAACACCTGCTTTAGAGGTTACCAACAGCGTGGATGTGGATGAAGATGTGGTGACCTACACCTTTGAGGTTTGTGCGGATAGCAGCATGAGCACCCTGGTTGCTTCTGCCACCGGTATTCCTGAGGGCGAAGAAGGGACCACGTCATGGGTGGTTGATCCACAATTAGATGACAATACCTGGTATTTCTGGAAAGGGATTGCAACAGATGAGCATGGTGCCTCAACAGAAACCGCCGTGGCATCATTTTTTGTCAATACATTCAATGATGAACCAGAGACGCCTGACATCGTGTCTCCTTATGTGGACAGTGAAGTAGAGGTCCAGGAGTTGGATCTGATTGTAAGCAATGCCTTAGACCTGGATGGGGACCTGCTAACTTATTTCTTTGAGCTGGACAAGATTAACACCTTTGACAGTGCGGAGAAACAAATTTCCGGCGAGATATCCGAGGGCGTGGATACCACGAGCTGGCATGTTGCCGGTCTTGATGACAACAACAACTTCTTCTGGCGGGCTAAGGCAAGCGACGGATATGCAGAAAGCCCGTGGGCACTGGGGGACTTCTTTGTCAATACGGCCAATGACAGTCCTTCCATACCGACCCTGAAAAATCCCGGTGAAGGAGCGTGGGTAGAAACTTTAACACCCACACTGGAGGCAAATCCCTCCGTGGATGTGGACAATGATATCTTAACGTATCAGTTCGAGGTTTATTCGGATGGGTTCCTGAATGACCTCGTTGCCCAGGCCGAATCTGACACGCCAGCATGGGTAGTGCCTCTTGAACTAAACGATAACACCTGGTATTTCTGGCGCGCGCAGGCCGAAGACGAGCATGAGGCAACCAGCGGGTGGATGGATACGGCTTCGTTCTTTGTGAACAATAACGGCTATGATGATCCCCCGGGAATCACCGTCACAGAGCCATCAACGGACATCGTAACCAGCGGGACCCATGTCGCCATAAGCTGGGAAGACAGCGATCCTGACAGCAATGCCGACATTGCTCTTTACTATGACACGGATTCCACCGGCGAAGATGGCACGTTAATCATCGACGCTATTAAAGAAGACCCTGACGGTGAGAGTGATTCCTATCTCTGGGATGTAAGCGGCATGGCGGATGGAACCTACTATGTCTATGCAACGATCACAGATGCAACTTGTTCTGCCACAAGCTATGCTCAGGGCGCTATAACTATTGATAGAACGGCGCCCACAGTCGCGGCCTCACCCCCAGGCGGCACGTACACCGAGACCCAAAGCGTGACCCTTTCCGCCAGCGAGCCCGCAGACATTTACTACACAACGGACGGAAGTGACCCAACGACCGCTGCCTTCCCATACACTTTGCCTATAGAGATTGCCGAGACCACTACAGTCAAGTTTATGGCAGTGGACGGGGCAGGCAACCAGAGCGAAGTAGTGGCTGAAACATACACCATTGAGCCGTCCGCCAACGTCCCGCCTGATGCTTATGCCGGGGATGACTTCACCATCAATCTGGGCGAAACAGCCATCTTGGATGGCTCAGCAAGCAATGACCCCGATGACGGCCCGGGGCCTCTTACCTATAGCTGGGAGTTTGTGAATGTACCTTCGGGAAGCGCACTCACCGACGCCGACATCTCGGGGCCGGATACCGTATCTCCGTCCTTCATGCCAGATGTATGCGGGACCTATGACTTGGAGCTTACGGTGAGTGACGGCCTTGACTCCGCGTCTGATACTGTAACGGTTACGGTCGAGACAGAGGCCGCGACACCCGGCGACCTGGACGGCGACGATGATGTCGACTACGACGACTATCTTATCTTCCGCACTGCTTATGGATCTTGCGAGGGCGATGCAAATTTCCTCACTGGAGCAGACCTTGACGGAGACGGTTGTGTAACCATCAATGACTACAGGATATTCCGGAGCTTAATATAGATTAATCGGACAGGCAAAGGGGATTTAGGAGGGATTCCTTTCGATGTTCAGTGTGTGGGGCCGGTGTCAACTATTTCACCTTAAAATGTTTTGCCAAGAATATTTGTTGAGGGAGTCAATTGACTTCAAATAGCTAAAAGCGGAACCAGAAAGAGTAATCACGGCGTTGGAAGGAGCAAATGTCAATATTTCCTGAGCGTCGCCTACGTGCTCCTAGAAAAACTACTTATTTTTCGTCAGTATTTTATCCGTAAAAAATCCGTATAGACGTTTCAAGAAAGTTATGATATAGACCACTCTGAACAGGTCTGAGTATATTGAACTTTAAGGATAGGCTTTTTTCACATCGTTAGTTTCCAAACCTAACCCCCAGTGGAGAAAAACTCGAAAAGCTGCCTGTCCAAGTCCTAACAGGACACGACCTGATACCAATTGGGAGGCAACAAATGACTCTCAACTTTCTTGCTTCAACTTCAGATCGCTAAGGCCAAACCCATCGCAAGATGGGGGCGGAAAGCCACGGGTCTTAAACTTATTGTTGCTGCTTGATTAGCTAAAGTTCTGCCTTAGAAAGATAGCCGAGCTGCCTGCCCTGTGAAATGCGAAGCATATTTCTCTAGGGCCGAGCGTGACATCGTCAAAATCACTGGTGTAGTTCGGCTATTTTTATTCGAGATGTAGCATAAACCTCAATCGAGCAAAAAAATACTCTATAGTTTGTGAAAACTACTCAACGGCTGAGTCATCAAACGCCTGAAATCTGAATCTGGCAAATGGCTTATTGAAATCCCTTTGCAACTTGATCGATGAGTCCGGATAATGCATATGGATGCAGGCCGGAAGTATCTCTTTTCACATCCTAGCCGATTATGGAAATGCGGAAGCTGTTTTTAAGGACTGACTTTGTCACTATTAAGGTAATCTTTACGATATTTGCGCTTGTATGTTTACCTGCCCATTTGCATATCTTGGCAGCAGGACCCCCTTCGGAGTACGAAGACGTCTTTGATTTCGGAACGGCTTCAATGGAATCCGATGAAATTAGAAGCACTTTTGTCATTTCGAATCATGGGAATGATACGCTGAAGATCAAAAATGCGCATTCCCCCTGCCACCTTGTTCAAGTCTTGTCCTATCCCCAAGAAATCCCGCCACATGAAAATGCACATCTCGAACTCAGATTGATTCCATCCAAACCGGGTGAGGTCAAATGTGAGATTTTATTGGAAACGAAGAATTCGCCCAATGGTATTTTGCGTTATGCGTTGAAGGGTATAATTGAGGGGGAAATTTCAGGCGTAGGGAAGAATCGGCCGGACCCGGACATTCCCCCTGGATTGATCACCAGGAAATTGAGGAAACGTGATCCTGCGCTTGCGATCTCTGTGGAAACAGTTTTGCGCAAGTTAAAGAAAAAAGAGGGGGTAGTCCTGGTTGATGTCCGAAATCGTGAAGAATTTGAAAAGTTCAGAATTCCCGGTTCCATAAATATGCCCCTTTTTAGCATCAAAACAAAAAGTTTTCTCAAGTCGCAATCTTTGGTTTTGATCAATGAGGGATATCACTACGGTCCACTGGAACAAGAGTGCAAGCAGTTGAGAGATTCTGGCTTTAACTCCGTCTGGGTCCTGAATGGTGGATTGAATGTCTGGAAAGAAAGCGGGGCACCTCTCAACGGCGACATATTTGTGCAAAAAGAGTTGAACAGGATGCCTCCTCAAGTCTTCTTTGAAGAAAAAAATGACGAAAACTGGCTGCTGATTGATGTCTCCAAACCGAAAAACCCAGAATCTCGTTATTTGATTCCCCAGGCAATAGCCATACCATTTGTAGATGACGCTGAACAATGCGTTTCAAGTATCAAGAGAGCAATGGGCAGAGACAAAACGAACCGCTTGTTGTCTCTTCTGATATTCGATGAAAGAGGCGAGCAATACGAAAGAGTCGAAAAGCTCATTGAAGAAGCAGGGTTAAGGAGTGTTTTCTATCTAAAGGGCGGCCTGAAGGGCTACAAGACGTTCCTGCAACGGCAGGCCCTTATTTGGCAACCAAAGGAACATTCGACAAAAACTCTGAAAAAATGCGCGAGCTGTCCATAACCAGCACAAGCCGGAACCAAGAAGGAGAAACTTAATCACGAAAACACGAAAGTACGAAAACACGAAAAAGAAAAATCGTTTCGGGTTTTCCCTCTTTCGCGTATTGCGGCGTTCGCCTTGAGAAGAGGCGTGGTTATTCTTATGTTTTTCTGCCAGCAGTTCATTTCATTGGTAGGTTGGGTTGAATGAAATGAAACCCAACAAAAAGAATCGCTGTCTATGAAAAAGATTCCTCTCTACATACGTATCCACAAACCCCCCCTCCTCTATTTCTCAATTCTTTGTGTATGCCTTGTGTGTATCTGGCTTTTCGTAAAAAGGGGGGATTGGTCTGTCGTCCCAGAAGCCAACTATTCTATTCCCAGGCAGATTCGATATAGTTTCAGCTTGCAGAACACCACAAACCGGCTGTTGAAACACGCCGATTTTTGGACTTATGCACCCGTGAAACAGACGTCAACGCAGCGCTGTATAGGCCTTGAGACATCTCACCCTTACCAACTGATTTCAGATAATTTGGGCAATCAGATTCTCCACTTTGCATTTGACAACCTGCCGCCCTATGCCACCAAGATCGTCACAATCAAAGCCAACCTCGAACTTTCCGATACACCGACCTCGACCTCGGTGGGGGACCTCCAACCTTTTCTTCGAGCCGAGAAATACCTTGAATCTGACGCCCCCGAACTCTCCCGTTTTGCAAAGAAATTCAAAGACTCAGAACAGGTCAAAACCGCGGAAAATATCTTTCGCTGGGTTGCTGACCACGTGCAATATACAGGGTTTTCGGCGAATGAGCGCGGTGCCCTTTACGCCCTGAGAAACAAAAAAGGTGACTGTACAGAGTTCATGTACCTATTTGCTGCCTTTTGCAGGGCCAACGGTATTGCCGCGAGAGGAATAGGCGGGTATGTCTGCAGTGAAAATACGGTCCTGAAACCAAATGATTATCACAACTGGGCGGAATTCTACCAGGATGGTGCATGGAGAATTGCGGACCCGCAAAAGAAAGTGTTCATGGAAAACCAGTCTCATTACATTGCAATGCAGGTGATTGCCGAATCAACCAACAATCCAATGGGCCGATTCCATCGATTTCGATTTGCCGGAGACGGCCTGAAGGTAAAGATGAATACATAAGCAATTGGTAGGTTGGGTTGAATGAAATGAAACCCAACAAATAAATGTTGGGGTTTCGTATGGCTCAACGCAACTACCGCAGCTACAGCTTGGAATGCGGAGATAACGCAGACCCATCATGAGGTCGGAACAGAAGCCGGTGATCTCTTGTGGGCGGTTGAAGTGTTCGCAAAGGAAAATGATTCATCTCTTTGTTTTTTTGGAAAAACTGGAAAGCAATAATTGAGGGGATCAGATATGCGAAAAATATGTCTATGCATAGTCTTGATGGTTTTTGGTCTAACAAGCCCTGGGCTTGCGGCTTACAATTTTCAAATTGGTTCGAAATCGTGGGTTGAAGATAGCGCGGAAATGCACGTAGAAATTGATGAGAACTTCCATGATCTTAGTTTTGACTTAGAAGAAGGAGAATCCAAATCCATCTATTTGGGCACAGTATCACTAACTGGGTGGGATCCGTGGGAACCGTATAATTTTATTAGTGGTAATTTCATCGCTTATATCGATTTCGATAACCCCAACTTTGAGGCGATAATACCATTTTCTGCTGAGTATTGGTCTGAGGAGTTTTGTGATTACGATGAATGGGGAGAATGGTGGTGTCATTCGTACGAAGATTGGAATGTCTGGTCTCGACCCATAGAAATTCCTTTTGGGAATGGTGATAGATTAAGACTTAGATTAACTAATGATTGGGACAGGATATATCTTAACACGACAGTACTCAGCACCCCCTTAGGTGTAAATGTTCCTGAAAGCGCCACGGAGGGGGTTGGTGTACTTACCGCCCAGGGGACGGCAAGAATTGAAGAGGCCCCAATGAGCGATCTGCTCGTGAATCTGTCTACGGACGATACCTCAGAAGTGACGCTACCGACCACTGTCACTATTGCCGCGGGCCAGACATCAGCCAGTTTTGACCTGATTATTGTAGATGACGCCCTTCTTGATGGGACTCAAACAGTTACCGTCACCGCATCCGCCTCTGACTATGGCGCTGTCACGGACACGATCCAGGTGCATGACGATGAAACCGCCACCCTGACGGTGGATGTGCCTGACAGTGCAACGGAGGGCGACGGTTTGCTCTCCAGCCAAGGTATGGTTACCGTCAGTGCGGCGGTGGATAGCGACGTTACGGTTTCGCTCACTTCAGACGATACGACCGAAGTAACTGTCCCAGCTACGGTGACGATCCCTGCGGGCCAGACATCTGCAATATTTGACCTGACGATCATTGACGATGTGGAATTTGACGGTATGCAGACCGCGACCATAACTGCGTCAGTACAGGGGTGGACTTCGGGCAGTGCCACTATTGACGTGGAAGACTATGAAAGCACGGATCTGACTGTTACGGTTCCAGAAACCGCCGTCGAGGGCGATGGTGTGCTTGCTGATGCGGCAACGGTGTCCATCTCGGGCACACTTGCCACGGATCTGGTTGTTGAGCTGTCATCGGATGATACCTCAGAAGTCACCGTGCCGGCAACAGCGACCATTCTCGCGGGTCAGACATCTGCGACGTTCGATTTGACGATCATTGATGATGCAGAAATTGACGGTACGCAGACTGCGACGATTATAGCCTCAGCACAGGGCTGGACTACCGGAAGTGATAGCATTTCCGTTTTCGATAACGATGACATAAATGTATCTCCCTCCATAGCCGCAGGAGATTATCATAGTCTAGCGCTTAAGTCTGACGGAACGGTATGGGCATGGGGGGCAAATTGGTCCGGCCAGCTCGGTGATGGCACGACTACAGATAGAACCACTCCGGTACAAGTGTCTAATCTTGTCAATGTTATTGCCATAGCCGCAGGAGATTATCATAGTCTAGCGCTTAAGTCTGACGGAACGGTATGGGCATGGGGGGCAAATTGGTCCGGCCAGCTTGGTGATGGCACGACTACAGATAAGACTACCCCGGTGCAGGTGTCTGATCTTACCGATGTTATTGCCATAGCCGCAGGAGATTATCATAGCCTGGCGCTTAAGTCTGACGGAACAGTATGGGCGTGGGGAAGAAATAGCTCGGGTCAGCTTGGTGATGGGACGTATACATCTAGTAACACTCCGGTACAGGTGTCTAATCTTGTCAATGTTATCGCCATAGCCGGGGGATCTTCTCACAGCCTAGCACTCAACTCTGACGGAACAGTATGGGCGTGGGGAAGAAATAGCTCGGGTCAGCTTGGTGATGGGACGTATACATCTAGTAACACTCCGGTACAGGTGTCTAAT
>Ga0114922_10006120_pt1 | contig 11070 bp, 6 predicted proteins | sample AartaG_FD_100975 | JGI IMG/M metagenome (GOLD analysis project Ga0114922, IMG submission 100975) | Deep subsurface microbial communities from Aarhus Bay to uncover new lineages of life (NeLLi) - Aarhus_00045 metaG | ecosystem: Environmental > Aquatic > Marine > Oceanic > Sediment | place: Aarhus...
ATATTCCCTGGGAAGCTACGAGGAAAGAACCACCCAGGTGGGTCTCGAAAAAAATATGGCGGGCCTTGCAGTGTCAGTCGGAGACTACAATAATGACGGTTATCCCGACTTCTACGTAGTGAACGGCAGCGGGCTGGACGCGCTTTTCCGCGGCAGCCAGGACAGTACATTTACAGATGTTGCCGGGCAGGCCGGTGTTGCCGCGGGCAGCGACGGGATCAGTTGCGCCTGGGGAGACTACGACAACGACGGTTATGCTGACCTTTTCGTTGCCGGCCTGCTTCTGCCGGATAAGCTTTTTCATAACAACGGCGACGGCACGTTCTCGGATTCCTCGAGAATACTCAAACTCGACCGGGAAAGGCAGAGAGCCACCTCGGTCTGTTGGGGCGATGTAGACCGCGACGGCTACCTCGACTTGCTGATCGGCAATTTCGACGGCTCGAACTGGTTTCTCACCAACCATGCAGGCCGCTATTTCGAAGACCGCTCGAAAGCTGCGGGTCTGGTCGAATCTTACAATACGGAAAGTGCCGTACTGATCGATGTAAACGCAGATGGCTGGCTCGATATTGTCACCCTTAATATGGAAGGCCCGACCCGCCTCCTGATTGGTGCGGCTGGAGGAATTTTCAGGGATGCAACTCAAAGCAGCGGCCTGAACCCCGACAATGACTACAAAGAATTCGGCCAGACTCAGAGTTGGGGCGATTTCAACGGTGACGGCTACCCAGACATTCATATCACACGCGCCCAGGATGCCGACATGCTTTTTCTGAACAGCGGCGCCGGCGGACCGGAGAGATTTGTAAACAAGTTCTCCGGCGATCTGGACGGCAAATACGGACGCATCGCCGCCTCGATAGCGGATTTCAACAGTGACGGATACCCTGACCTGTTGATCGCACGGTCCTTAATATTCGGTATTTTCACTGCCAGCCCCAAGGATCTTATCTTCTATGGCGGCGGGCAGGTATATCCGCCGCTGCCTGATAATTCATCTTCGGAACTGTATGTCGATCCACGAACATCATATGCCTCTCGAACTGTTGGACTCATAACCAACTTAGAAAGCAGCTTGCCGGTTGCTGCGGATTTTGATCTCGACGGCGACCTTGACGTTCTTTTCGTAAATTACCGGCCTGACAGGCCGTTGAACCTGTTTTCCGGAAGTGAACTTCCGCTCCGCTTTATGCAGAACCGGAGCGCCTACGGCAACACCATCACAGTCAAGCTAAGAAATGCCGACGGCAGGAGTGTGATCGGCTCCCGGGTTGTGCTGGCCCATGGTGGAAAAACATACTGGCAGGCGGTATCCGGGGGCTGGGGCAGGATTCAGACTTCGCCGTATCTGCTATACAATCTGGGCAACAAGCCATTTGCCGACAGCCTGGTTGTTCACTGGTCCTGGGGAGAAATCGAGGTCCTGGCCGGTCCGATTTACCCCGGAACAGTCGAGATCGTGATTGACCGCCGCGGCCCTGAGATCAAGGTCATCCAATGGCCGGGCGGATCGGAAGGACTGGTTGTGGCAAACCCGGACGGCTTTATCGCGGAAGTTGAAGTGAGTGACGGCAGTCCGCTGGCCTGGTTCAAGACCGTTATCATCGATCCCCTAACCGGTAAAGCGGAAACCCTCGAGCAGATAATTTCGGTTTCGGGAATTTACAAGGTGGATTTTCCCTCCCCTGAGCCGGCCGACAGCCTCCTGTATTTCTTTGAGGCAGAGGACATTTACGGTAACAGGACGCGCCTGCCCGCTGGAGGCAATTACAGGCTGAAAACTCTCGGCGATGTCAACCGTGACGGAGTGTTGAACGTGTACGACTATCTGAGCTTGATTGCTCTGCTGAATAATATCAATTCAGGCGTTCCCCCTACTCAGGAGGAATTGGAGACAGCAGATCTCAACCGCGACGGAAAAGTGGACATATACGATTTGTTAACTTTCGTGAAACTCTCAAATACGGTATCTGGTCTTGATGCTCCATAAATCTTCCCTGATATATCCCGTTCTATTTCTCTTTTTAAGCGGCCTCACCGCATGCGAGGAATCCCAACAATATTCCTCGGAGCGAATAGTTTTTAATGTTTCCGCCGAGGAGGGCCTGGCAAATTTCGGTTCATTTTCAGCGGGAGACAAATATATTATTACTGCGGACGATAGCGCCTTTATCAGCCAGAGCGGCGCGGAACCAAGGCCTGATTCCATATTTATACCAACGGGCTTAGTAATAACTATTTTCTTACCTGGAGACCTAACCCCATCCCTGCTCAGCCCCAATGGTTACCAGGTCAACACGCAAATTACCCTCGAAGGCGGCACAATAGTTATCGACCACACTAACCAGGCATCTCCCATCACAACCCCGGAAGGGGATTCTCTGTACGCAATCCGCGGGGAGGGTATTATCTCCAGCGGGTTCGAACTTTTTGAAAACATCTCGGGCTTTTTTTTCGAGGAAAGCACCTACGGGATTTCTCCAGATACGACACTCCAAGGGGACGGCAGACCCCGAATCCACAAAATAGACTGCAGGTACGAACTGATTGTTGATTTTTAGGCTGCTTTTATATCATATTTCCCTACATGAGAAAGATTTCCTCGCCGTTAACAAGTTTATTATTGCAACTTCTTGACCAGTGATGAAAAACCAGGTTACTTATAACATATACCGCGGCTTTCACAGTTTTTCGCCCATTTCCGCGCTTCTGAGTCTACTGCTTCTGATTCTCAGCTCCGAAGCTACCGCGCAGAGTTTCTGGCGCAAGAATGACCGCAATACCTTTATCCGCAACGTCCAGTTCAATTTCAACATCCCCAGCGCACGGGCGGTAGGACTGGGAGGCGCTTTCGTGGCAATCGCCGATGACGCCACCGCAGGGATGGCCAACCCTGCCGGGCTCACCATATTGACAAAGCCTGAAATTTCCGTTCATTATAAGATAAGCCGTTTCAGCCATAGCGAGTTTGCCGGTATTGAAGACGACCCGGATTTGCGTAAAAAATTCACCAATGATGTAGGTAGCCAGAGCTATCTGTCGCTGGTTTACCCTTACGGAAAATTTTCTCTTTCGCTCTACCGCCAGGAGCTGATTAATTTCGAGAGCTCTTACGAGGGCGAAGGTTTCGGCTCGATCTTCGAAAATCCGTATCTCGACCCGGCAGAATTCGCACTCGGCAATAAAACCAGGAACGATATCGAGGTCAAGAACTGGGGGGCGGCCTTTGCCTACAAACCTACGCGTTATCTCTCAATCGGGGTTTCGAATATAGTTTCGACCCTCGAATTCAAGTTCTTTGAACACCTTTTCCAGAGGCAGCCTCAAGCTCAAAGGCCGATAGAAGTATTCAGCGTTGACAATAACAGCAGTGATACTAAATACAGTATCAACCTCGGGCTTAAATTCGAGCCGAATCCTGATTTCAGTTTCGGCGCGGTATTCCGCAGCGGCCCCAGGTTCGATATTGTTAATACCATCAAGGATATTGACGAAAGCTCCGGCAGAACGGTAATCCGCCAGGCCGACCAGGACCTGGTATTCAAGGTGCCGGACGTTTACAGCCTGGGCGCAGCTTACCGTCTGCTGGATAATCTGACTCTTTCGCTGGACCTGGTACGCGTCCAATATTCCGACCTGATCGGCAGCTTCGACCGGAACTTGAACGATGACGATATAGGGGCTTCCATATCTGAATTCCCCTATTCCGGTTTTGTTGACAGTGACGGGATCGAGGATCTGGTTCTGGAAGACGTCACTGAGGTTCATTTCGGAATCGAGTACTACCTGATGACCAAAGAATGGGCGATTCCGCTGAGGGCCGGTTTTTACACCGATCCCTCGCATGTTGTCTATACCACGGTTGAAAATGAGGCGCTGAAACGGCTTTTCCCCCGCGGCCGCGATGAGCTCCACGGGACGTTCGGCTTTGGCTTCGTGCTTCAGAACAAAATCCAGATCGACACCGCGGTGAATTTTTCCCGCAATGTTTCCGAGTTCCTCCTTTCAGCGGTTTTCCGTTTCTAGGATAGATGGGATGTCTGGAGTAATTCAAAAAGTTTCGCTGCAACTCGCCCTGGTCATGATTTTCAGCCTGGCTCTGGCCTTAGTCGAGCTCAAGGGTCAGGACACCTGGTATTTTCACTATGAACTGGCCCTGGAGAAAATCGGCGCCGGCCGCTGGGAGGAAGCTGCGGTTCACCTGGAGCGGGCTATCGAACTCAAATCCGCGCCGGAGCTGGATGCCAGAACCTACGGTGTGTGGCGCAAGGACTACCTCCCCTACTATCACCTGGGACTCGCCCATTTTAACCTGGGCCAAGATGAGAAAGCGCTGAAATATTTCAAGCTCTCCCTGGCCGAGGGTGCGATCACCGGTAGCCCGGAGCAGCTCGAACTGCTCCGCAACTACCAGAGCGCAATCGAAGCCAAGGCCGGTACCGCAGAAGACATACACACTATAGATCTGATGATCGCCGCTGAGTTGCAAAAGGGAATCGAACTCGAAGAGCAGGGCAGCTTGCAGGAGGCTCTGGTCAAGTTCGAAAGCGTGCTCACGCTCGATCCCGGGCATGAAGTGGCGGGCGAACACCTGGCCAGAATAAAAGTGGAGATAAAGCGCAGGGAAGACCTGGTTGAGAAAAATGCTGAAATCGAAAACAGGCTGGCCCAGGGCAAATCGTATCTCGAGCAAGAAAACTATATAGACGCGCTGACAAGCTTCCAGAAAACGCTCGCACTCGATCCGGAAAACGAGGAAGCTCTCGAACTCCGCAACCGGACGGACCAACTCCTGGAGCAGATCGCTGAAGAACAGAAACAAAAGCAGCAGAGAATTGCCGAGCTACTGGAAAAAGGAACCGACTTTCTGCGCATGGGCATGCCGGAAGAGGCCCAAGGGCAATTTGAAGAAATTCTCGAACTTGATCCTGAAAACAGTGAGGCCCTAAGGCACCGCGACAGAACAGCCCGGCTGATAAAAGAACAGGAACGCGGAGACCTTCAGTCCTCCATGTTGGCCGAGGCTGCAAGGCTGCTCGAGCATGATTCCCTTATTACTGCCAGAGACATGCTTCTCGGGGCCAGGCAGCTCGCAGAAAGCCTCGAGGCTGACAGTCTCCTTGCCCTGGTTGAAGGACGCCTCAGCGAAAGCGAGCAGCTAAGAAGGCAGAGGGAACTGCCACAACTGGTAATTAATCTCCCTGAAGATTCTCTTCTCCGGTATCGCGAGCCTCTGGCCGTGCTGTCCGGCACTGCGGTGGATGAAAACGGAATTGTTCGGATCTCTCTATCCCTTAACGGAAAAGAACACGATATTTTCTCCACTGAGTCCGATGTTTCGCCTCCCGTACGGCACTCTTTCGAGGAAAAGCTCGAACTCTCCAGAGGGTTGAACCGGATCAGCCTCGTGGTTTACGACGGGGATCAGAAAATATCCACTGCCCAGCGGCAGATAATGTATCTGCCTCCTTTCTGGCGTCAGCCGGTTTTTATCTCCCTGTTGATGTTCTTGATCATTTTCAGCGGAGGAGGTTATGTATATTACAAGCGCACCGCGCTTCATATAATGTTCAACCGTATCCGCCGCAGGCCATTTGAACTGATCGCCCCGAACCCGTTCATTGTCGGCAATCCGATCCGCACCCGGGAAATGTTTTTCGGCCGTGAGGATGATTTCCGCTTTGTCAAGAACAAGGTGGACAATGAAAAATACGGCTCGCTGATCGTGCTGTTCGGGGAGCGGCGTGCAGGCAAAACCAGCGTGCTTTACCAGATCCTTGGCGGGAGGCTCGGGCCGAACTACCTCCCTGTTTTTATCGACATGCAGGCCATGGCGATCAACGACGATAGCGAGTTCCTGGGCCGCATGGCCGAAATTACCTTGGAAGCCTTAAAACCCCAGGAACTGGATTTCGACTTTTCTATCTTCGAAGGCAGAACAAAAAATCCCTACCCCCTGTTCGAAAAATTTATCGACAAGGTGCTTTCCGCTACCATCGAGGACAAAGTTCTCTTACTGATCGACGAATACGAGCTGATCGAGGACAAGGTAGTGGAGGGTAAAATAAGAAAGGATATTTTTCTTTTCCTCAGCGGGCTTGTTGAGCACAAAGCAGGGCTATTCCTGATTTTCGCCGGTAACCATCACCTTCAAGACCGGAACAAGAAATATTGGGAACCGCTGCTTCAGCGCTGTGATTACAGGAATATCTGCTACCTCACTCCGAACGACACCCGCAGGCTGATCCAGGAACCGGTACGTGGCAAAGTTTTTTACCTGGGATCTGCTATCCGCAGCATTATGCGCCTGACAGCAGGCCAGCCATTTTACACCCAGCTGATCTGTAGAAATATTGTTGAGATGCTAAACGCTGAAAAACGCAATTATTTCTACGAGGAAGATATCTCACTCGTGGTCAGGGAAACAATCGATAACCCGCCCCCGCAGATGATCTATTTCTGGGCGGGCCTGAATTCCAGAGAAAAGGTGACTCTTTCAGCTATTGCGGAAGTGTCGAAAAATGCGAATCAATATACAGATCTCGATGATCTTGCAGGCGTGCTGAAAAAGTTTTCCATTCCCCTTTCCATGGACGAACTGAAAAAGGTCGCGGAAAAGATGCTCAACCGCGAAATACTGGAACAGGACACGGAAGAGTCCTTTCGTTTCAGAATGGATTTGTTTCGGCTCTGGATCAGGGAGGAGCATAATCTGTATAAAGTTTTTCGGGAAATCAAACAGCAGGTTACCGCCTAAACCCTTTATGGAGGAAAAACGATGAAACCTCATTCGGTTTTTTGGGTAGTTGTTATTTCTTTCCTATTCAATTGTAACCCCTTAAATGCTCAGCGCGCTCTTAATATCCTGGTATACGCCGAGGGATACCGCTATGGGAAAGCCGCGTTTGAACTAGCCAGAATGCTCGAGGCAGACCCGGCGGATAATGTCACGGCTGAATTCGTAAACACCGAACATGCGCTCAAGAGCGAAACCTTAGCCGAATATGACGTTCTGGTACTTTTCAACCATAACAATATCAGTTCCGTGCACGAGAAAAATATCACCGGTTTTGTTTCTGGAGGAAAGGGGCTTGTCGCCCTTCATCACGTGATTAACAAAGCGAACAACAACCCCGAGCTGACCAGACTGATCGGAGGATATTATTCAGTCGAGGATGGGATGGTCGCCCACCGAGACTACAACATTGTGCGTATCCCCGGGGTGGAACATCCGATCCTTGAGGGAATCCCTGACAAATTCATGATAAAAAACGACCAGGATTTTAAAATCAGATTTTATCCCGACCAGAGCGTCAATCGCCTGCTGAGCAACGACCTGAAAGAAATCGGTCCTCAACAGGACAGCGGCTGGACCAGAACTGAAGGTTTCGGCAGGGTGGTATTTCTCAGTCCAGGGGACCCTGTCGAGGAACGTCCGTTTATTGTCAACAAAGTTCTGGCTGCCCTGATAACCAACGCGGTGCGCTGGGCAGCGGGCTTCTGAGTGGGGCGAACTTCAACTACTTGAGAAAATATTCTGATGATCTGTCCTCATTGCCAAGCTGAAAATCCGGCCAGCAACTGGTACTGCATCAATTGCGGAAAAAATCTCAGAGACCAGTTAGAGCCGGATACACCGGCTGCCTCTGGAACGACCCCAGGCAGACAACCGGCCCCTGCCGCTGTGGAACTGGATAGTCTGCGGAAAGGGGAAACGATGTTTGCCGGCCGGTATCGGGCTCTTGTACAAATCGGTGACGGGGCGATGGCCACCGTGTTCCGCGCCCGGGACACTGTGCTCGACCAGACTGTTGCGTTGAAAGTGCTCCACAGCGACTTGGCGGCAAACGAGCAATATATTGCCCGTTTCAAGCGGGAAATCGCACTGGCGCGGACTATCACCCATCCGAATGTTTATCGAATTTACGATATCGGTCAGTCCGGTAACGTGCATTTTATCAGCATGGAATATATCGACGGTGAGGAGCTTAAAAGTATTCTGGAGAAAAAGCCGCCCGGATTGGAGGAAGGGATCAGCATAGTGCGGCAAATCTGTCTCGCGCTGGCCCAGGCCCATGGAAAAGGAGTGATCCATCGCGACCTGAAACCGCAGAATATCATGATCGAGAAAGGAACTGACCGCTGCGTGGTGATGGATTTCGGGATCGCCATCGGCGAGGCATCCAGCGCGATTACCCAGACAGGGGCTTTCGTGGGTACGCCTGAGTACATTTCACCCGAACAGGCCAATGGTCTTGATGTTGACCAGAAAACGGACATTTACTCTCTCGGGATTATCATGTACGAGATCTTCACCGGCAAGCTTCCTTTCGGGCCAGGAAAGCCGCTGACTGTGGCGCTCAAGCATATTAAAGAAACTCCATTGGCACCCCGCAAATTGAAACCCGAACTGCCCCGGGAACTGGAGGCGATAATCCTCAAGGCCATGGTCAAGGAAAGGGAGCAGCGCTACCCGGATGCCCTCTCACTGCTCGCCGACCTGGACAGCCTGCTGGCTGAAAAGGACGAATCTGTCCGGGAAAGTGAATCCCGGAAATTCCAGCTTCCAGAATTGGCGTTAACCGGGCAGAATCCATACCTGAATCGTACCATGATTCGCGACAGACGCTTTTTCTTCGGGCGAAAAAAGGGGATCGCTACCATTTATTCACGGCTCGGAGCGGCCCGGCCCCAGTCGGTCTCGATCGTGGGTGAAAGACGGATCGGTAAAAGCAGCCTGCTTTACCATATCAACGAGCAAGGCAACCGGCTCTCTTACCTGAAAGACTCCTCCAGCTATATCTTCATTTTCATGGATTTCCAGGAAAAACGCCGAGTTTCCGTCCAGGAGTTCTTTGTCTCTTTATTTGATGCTCTGAAAGCCGAGGCCGGAGATAAGATCGGCTCGCTCCCTGAACCCGGCTACGACGGTTTCAAGGAAGTCTGCGAAAAACTCGACCGCGAGAAAATGAAACTCGTGCTTCTCTTCGATGAGTTCGAGTCGATAACGAAAAACAAAAATTTCAAACCGGAGCTTTTCGCCTTTCTACGCTCGCTTGCCAATAACTACAACGTGGCCTATGTTACAAGTTCGGTGAAAAATTTGCAGGAGCTCTGCCACAACCGTGAAATCAGTGATTCTCCCTTTTTCAATATCTTCTCAAACCTCAACCTTACGTCATTTACGGAAACTGAGGCACGGCAGTTTGTCAGCGAGCCGAGTAAAAATGCCGGCCATCCCCTCGAGGAGCATTTCGACATCGTGGTTGAGCTTGCCGGCTATTTCCCGTTCTACATGGCAATCGTCTGCTCGATACTTTTCGATTTCGATTTCGAGCAGGCCGATTCGCAAAAAACAGTTTTGGAAAATGTCCAGGAACTGTTCCTGGATGAGGCTGGGATGCACTTTCAGTTTATCCTGAACAGCCTGAACCCCAGCGAGATAAAAGTTTGCAGGAAAATCATCGACAAGGACACTTTAAAAGATACCGATAAATACATCGTGAAAGATCTTGTCAAGCGGGGGTACCTGATTCAAAGTGACTCGGAGGAGGTCCAGCTATTCTCCATTACTTTCGCCAAGCTGCTTGTCGAGAAGATAATTAAGGAAAAGATATCCTGAACTGCCCTCCAAGACCTCTTCTTGCTTCTGCAAACGGATGCCTTCCGATGCTCAGAAAGCAGATTTTTTTATTGTAAAACCGCTGAATTGCATGTTATTATTAAATTCAAAGAATCATAAACTGTTCAAAACAATAAAGTTTTTACTTGTCCAGGGCTGGATAAATGGCGGAGTTAATAGATAACCTGAGTTTTGCTTTCACCTCGATTATCGACATCCTCCTTGTTGCAACTTTCGTCTATTACCTGCTTTACCTGCTCAAAGGAACCCGCAGCGCCAGGATTGCTTTCGGCATCATTATGCTGATCGTGCTTTATTTCATTGCAGACCGTTTTCAACTTCAAACCATGTCCTGGCTGTTGCAGAATTTTCTCACTTACATCGTTATCGCGATTATTGTCATTTTTCAGGCGGATATCCGTAAGGCCCTGGCCACTTTTGGCCGCAACCCTTTTTGGGACTTTTTTCGTATCCGGGAAAAAAGCACGGGCTACCTTGTGGAACTTCAACGGGCCGTGAACCTTCTCGCCCAGCGGAATATCGGCGCGCTGATCGTGATCGAACGCGAGCTCGAGCTGAAAAACCTTATCGAAACCGGCCTTCGGCTCGACGCAGAGATAAAAAGCGATCTGTTGCTCAGTATATTCAATACCCGCAGCCCTCTTCACGACGGAGCGGTAATTCTTACCCACGGCCGTATTGCGAGCGCTGGAGCAATCCTGCCGTTGAGCAGTCGCCTGGATATCAACAAGGGATACGGCACCCGGCACCGAGCGGCGCTCGGGTTGAGCGAGGAATCCGATGCGGTGGTTATTGTGATCAGCGAGGAGCAGGGTTCAGTTTCTATCGCCTTTGACGGCAGGCTGACAAAACTTGATACCCCGCTCGAACTCGAAAGAAGGTTAAAGTCTTTACTTAATGTCTAGAATTTCAGGAGCATATTTTAGGTGAAAATCAATATTCTGAAAAACCTGCCGCTGAAGTTGATATCCCTGGTAATTGCCATCTTTTTATGGTTTATGGTCACGGGCAAAGACTACCGTGTCGGTGATTTCAATATTCCAATCGAACTCATGGGTCTTCCGGAAAATCTGATCCTCACCAGAGCCGCCTCAGAGGACAGTGAGGTAAAAAATGCGATAGTGCGGATCAGAGCCACCGAAACGGTGATCATGACTCTGGATGAGCGCTCGATGTTCCTTCAGATGGATATATCCAATCTCGGTATGGGGCATCACCCGATCCAGCTCAGCGGTGACATGGTAATGGGACGGCCGCCTGGTGCGGAAATTACCGAGATCACACCCAGAGTCCTCGAACTTGATATAGAGGATTTACTTATTAAACCTGTCGTGGTGGTCAATCCTGAAATTCTCGGCAAACCAGCGGACAACTACGATATCTGGCAGATCAACTGCACCCCCCCGAGCGTGAGAGTCCAGGGG
>Ga0114922_10006121_pt1 | contig 11070 bp, 8 predicted proteins | sample AartaG_FD_100975 | JGI IMG/M metagenome (GOLD analysis project Ga0114922, IMG submission 100975) | Deep subsurface microbial communities from Aarhus Bay to uncover new lineages of life (NeLLi) - Aarhus_00045 metaG | ecosystem: Environmental > Aquatic > Marine > Oceanic > Sediment | place: Aarhus...
AGGCAAGCATATCGACAGGAAGAAAGTATTGGTCTAGGGGGCCATTTTTTACGAAGCTTTGTATTAGCTGTTCTTTGTTTTAGCTGCCATTTTGAATCTTACTGCCTTCGGCTTTTTATCGTCGCTAACGTGTGGTTTGTCCCTTGGCTGCGGTTTTTGCTTGCTTACTATCCTCCTGGGCGGCTCCTCTACCGCGAGTAACAACAGCGATAATCAGGCGGATAAAAAGTTTGAAAATCAGTGCGAAAAACCAGTAGACAGGCTCGAAGAGCTTGCCCAGGTTCAGGGCTCCAACAACCTCTTTCTTCTCGATTCGCAGTATCGGGTAAAGGCGTTCCAGATCATCGGAAATTTCCGGGTACAATTTTTCGATTTCGTCCAGTTGTTGCGTGGTTCGCTCTTGGATTTGGGGGTAGGTTTGAGCGTTGATTTTGTGTTTGATAGCAAACTTTCTGACACGCTGAAAGTTAGTTTTTATCGGGCTTTTATGCAAGTCTTCCATGAGTTTTCGAAAAGCCTCGATCTTGAGCTCATTGGTAATCTCACCCCTCATCTGTAGTTTTTCAGCCATTTCAATAGCCTCGACGAAAAAGCCGTTCTCTTTAAGCGAGGAGAGATGATCCTTGAAAATGGAGGCGAAAGAGATAATCCCGACAAGCGCCTCATCCAGGACTTTGGTCTCCTCGAAACGAGTCTTGCCCAAGAGGTTTCGTACAAGATCTCCCAGTACATTCCGCACATCCGGACTGTTCATAAGGCTTTCGAACATTTGAGGGTTTTCACTGGCAAAGCGCTTGATAGCAGGATTCTGTTTGAACTTATCTAAGAAACTCACCAGATCGGCAATGTTATCTATATCCACCTGGCGGGCGAGTTCTTTGAAATAGAAGGTAGCCGTAGTTGCCATGCTGCCGTCGGTGATTAGCTCGATTTCGGGCAGATACACGGTCAAGATCGTGCCCAGCTTGTAGGCGTTCCAGACCGAGGCGTCAGTGCCGATTTGCTGGTTTTCGAGAAATTGAAATTCATCCGAGTAAGCCTCGAATATCATCATTCCAATTTTTTTAGCTTTCTCCTGGTCGGCGATCAGCGGGATCTCTTCGATAGTGCCATTCTGCGGCGATAAACTCAATTTAAGGTTGCGCGTTTCCTCCAGACGCGCGAAAACAGCCTCAAGGTCATTATAATTTTTTTTCCGCAGAAAGTGGCCGACAACCTTCACCAGTATGTCACGGCTGGTGTAAATACTGGAAGCGGCCAGCAAACCTGTATACAGCGGATTACCAGCCGTGAACATCTTTTCGCAGGATCCGTTCAGCTCCTTGGTGAACTCCTTAAATATTTCCGGGTAGAAAAACTCCAGTTGAGTCAGTTGCTTGTAGTTGATAATTTCGCGGAACCTGTTGTAATTCGTCTCGGCGCAATAAAGGAACTCTTCGAACTTATCCCTGATTGCTTTATAGAAACAGGGTATCATGTCCTTTTGCGAGAGATAGCCGCCGATCAGTTCCTTGATTCTGGCTGCCTCAACAATAGAACCTCGCGAGATAAGTAAATTATGATTGGAAATAAGTCCTTCGAATTCACCTTTTAAAGCCATTAATCGCCTCAATTGGAATATATTTTTCCGGAAAAAATAAAATCCACGTATTATTTTGATATATCCAGACTAAAAAGGCAAGATAATCTAAAGGCCGCCGGTTTACTTAAATATCGACCCTTTAGTAAGGGGGATTTAATTTTCGAGGGTCTGACTGGAATAGAGCAATAGTTTATGCTCTAACTCCAATCATGGCAAAGAGAAACAAATACGTAAAGCGTTCAAATATTTCGGAGGCCAAATTCAGGTCACTAATTATTTTTTCAGATTTTAATGCTCAGAGAATAGCCTCTGGTGCATTTAAATTGCAATACAGTCAACTGTTATTTGCGGCTGAGAGGAGAGAGGATCGCTGTGATTATCAAATGCTTTATTGCTCGGCTGATTGGGCCAATTCAGCCTCGAGCGGCCGGATATATTTACTCTCCAATTGTTCTGCCTCTTCCGGCAAAAGCTTAGCGAGAATCCGAAAGTGGTACAGCGATTCTTCATGGCGAGCTGGATCTTTTAATGTATGGAAGAACCGGTATAACAATTATTCCTCGCCTGTATGGATCGTGTTTGCCACAGCCGAACTGGACAAGAACAGTATAGCAGATTAAACTTTTTGGCACAACCAGAATACTATTATATTTATCAAAGTTTGAACATTCAACCAAAGGTGTATCCTCAAGCTAAAGCGATCTATCTAATTCTGACGACCGGGCCTGACTAAAGCACAAGTCTTGACATAACGGACATATCAAGGAGTCTGACTGACTTGAAGATTCTTTACGCCTCAGACCTTCACGGCCGCCTGAGCGCATATGAAACCGTGTTCGAACGGGCTGTAGCCTGCGGGGTCTCCGCTATTGTTAACGGCGGTGATGTCTATCCGCTCGGCCCGGATCTGTTCGCTGTCCAGCGCGAATTTCTGGAAGGTTATTTCCCGGATTACCTGGAACGTGTTCACAAGGAGGGAATAGCCTACCTGGCCACTCTGGGCAATATGGATCTCAGAGGCCACGACGATCTTTTCAGGCGTGTCATGGTGCAAGCTCCTGGAGCACACTGTCTGCTCGAGGAGAGCGCAGCTTTCGGGGGATACACTTTCATTGGCTCTGCGATGTCAATTGACGGCCCTTTTTCTCTGAAAGACCGCTGCCTGAGAGATACTGCTGATTCAGAGCTCTCAAGCTCCCTCGCCCGGGTGCTGGTTTCAGATCACAGCGGAATCCACGGAATCGATGACTGGCCAGACTGGGTGCGTAAACTGCCAACCCTTGAAGAACACCTCGAAAGTTTACCTCGCCCGAAAGATCCGGAAAAAACGATTTACGTACTTCACCAGCCTCCCCTGGGAGTGGGCCAGGGAATTATCTCATCCGGGATAGACGTGGGGTCAGAGGCGGTGGCGGATTTCCTCGCCCACTCCGAAGCCCTGCTCTCACTTCACGGCCACATCCACGAATCTCCTTTCGTGGGCGGCAACTGGCGCTCCAAGATCGGCAGAACGACCTGCGTGCAGCCGGGCCAGCTCTCGGGCAGCGAGTCAGTGACAGTGTTTATCGACCTGGAAAGCCTGGAAATGGACCACTGCTATTGAACCTAACTGCTGGACTCCACACAGCGTCAGCCTGCTTCCTCTGTCTGGTATTCGTAAGTTGGCTCCACCGGTGATTTCAACGTAGCGGTAACGGGGCAGTACTTGTTCTGGCTAAGTTCAATCGCGTGTTTCAGCTTGTCTTCCGGAATGTTTTCGCCCACCACATGGTAAGTGAGATGTATTTTTTTCCAGGCTTTGGGGTGCTCCTCGGCAGCCTCGGCATCGACTCTCACCTCGAATTCTTTTACATCCACACGCATTTTTTTCAGAATCGAGATCACATCCATGCCGGTGCATCCGGCAAGCGCTACCAGCAAAAGTTCTCCCGGGTGGATAGCACTGTCCGCACCGCCGCCTTTTTCAGAACCATCCAGGGTGATTGCATGGTTCGAGGGGGGAGAGCCGACAAACTGAAGTCCCTCGACCCATCTCACTTTAGCTTTGGCCATTTTTCACTCCCTTGATCTAGAGATCCGACAAACAAAATGCAAACTCTGAAGGCCACTCCACGGTAGTTTTGTCTTTTGGAGGGGATCCTCCGGCAGGGAAGGGCAATCATAATGATAGAAATATTGCTGTCAAGGGCTTAAATCGAGACCGAAACCGTAATGGAAATTGGCATCAAGTGTAACCGGAAGCTTTCCTTTGACCGGCATAACCAGTTTGCCGGAAAGCTCCTTAGCCAGAGCATTCTGGCTGGCGGGGCAATCGCTGTAGAGGCAGAGGTAACAGTCAACCTCGGGAAAGAGGGAAATGGTCAGTGGGTCGCCGAATGAGGCCATTATTAACGGAGTATCTCCCTTGATCAAGTGCTGAATAAATTCAATCTGGGTGGCAGTGAATCCGTGGGCAGAGTACTCCGGCGGCATATTTGTGAACATGGCGCAAAGAATCGCGTCCGCGTTGTTTGTCTCCCGCCAGGCTACATCAAGCACGGCAGGTGAAACCTGGCTGTCGATTCGGCGGGTTATCACCCGGTCGAAAGTTTTTCTCAAAGCCTCGTCCAGGGGCCTTTCCAGATCCGGTTCGAACTTTGCGGCAAACGAAAGGTTGAGCAAAGTCCGGTGTTCGGCCGGGTCGAGCGGCAGCAGATTCCGTCTATCACGCAGCAGAGTAATAGAATCCTCGGTCACACGGTCTGCCACTTCAAGATTTGCGGGATTGGCAACTCTCTGGTCTATCTCCTCGGGCCTGATTGCAGTGGAGCCGGTTTTCTTCAGCCTTTTCTTAAAAGCCAAAATCCTCTCCGAGGTTTTATCGATCCGGGAAAGCGGGATTTTTTCCTGAACCACGGCATTGATTAACATTTTCGCTACTCTCTCAGGTTCGGATATCCCGGCCAGTATATCCACCCCGGCGTTTACCGCCGCTACGAGAGTCGACTCATCCAGAAGCTTGGCCCGGTCCGGTTCGGAGAGATCCGGGCTGATCACCACGCCCTTGAAATCCAGTACCTCTCGCAAAAACACTTCCAGCAGGTGGCGGTTGTTCAGGGCAAGCATTGGTTTCCCGGTCAGCGGGTCCGGCATTTCCCGCCAGTCTACCATCAGAGCGGCCAGGCCCGCCTGCGAGAGAATCTCGTAAATCGACAGTTCAGTATCCATCAGCAGTTTGCGCAGGTAGTGCAGCCATTTCGATCCGGAGATCTTTCCGCTGTGCACCGCGGCAGTTCCGGGAAAGTAGCGTGGTACAGCAAGCGAGCCGCCATCATGTACGCCCCTGATAAAAGCCACCGAGAGTCTGGTCACCAGGTGCAGTCTTTCACCGAAAGAACGTGTTGGCGGAAGACCCTCGGGCAGCCCCGATCCGGTCCGGCTGCAGGTCGGCCCGAAAATCAGGTTTATCCCCACCGCCGCGGCTTCCTCGGCGATTATTTTACCGGCCAGGTACCTATACTCACCGCTGCGCGTGGCACCGAAAGCGAGATTGGATGGAAAGCAAGTTCCCTCCTTGAGCAGCGAACCCAGGCCGGTCTCTAAATCAGCGGCTACCACCATCGGCTGAGGGATATCCTGCTGTATCTGGTGAATCAGGGTTGCTGTCTCGTATAATTCTCCCTCTTTGACCAGAATCCCACCGAGAAGTCCCTTGCTCAGCATACGGCGCTGAATCCGGGCTTCCGGACCCTCGTACCAGCTGTGAAAGCCGTAAAACGGGCACCAGAGCATCAATCCGATTTTCTCCTCAAGGGGCATACCGGCAACGGCTGGCTCGGATTCTTTCGACATCGAAATCTCCCTGACCGAAAGCCTAGATAAAAGGGGGAATGCTTGCCAAACAAATCTTTTGTTTCAGGCCACAGCACTTTCTGAAAACCCGATTAGAACTAGGATTATAATAAAAAGGCAGTCTTAGCACAATGAATGTGTTATTTCACACTTATTCATTAAAAGGCATAAGCTGGAGAGGCCGCTATTCTCTATTGACAAACCTTGATGGTTAACTTAGAGTTTTCCAGAGAATGGAAACGGTTTTCAGTGAGCTTTCAAGCGAACCTTTATCCTTCAAACAAGACTGAAAGAGGGAAGAATCCAATGGAGATTCCAAAAGGATTTCGGTACACCAAAGAACACGAGTGGGTTCTTGTTGAAGACGACCTGGCCACAGTGGGAATCACCGATTATGCCCAGAGTGAACTTGGGGACGTAGTTTTTGTCGAGCTTCCTGAAATTGGAGATGAGGTCGAGGCCGCGGAAAGTTTCGGCACAATTGAAGCAGTCAAGACAGTCTCCGAGCTTTTCTCACCCCTAACCGGCACTGTGGTAGAAGTCAACGAGTTGCTGGCTGACAGCCCGGACCTGGTGAACACGGACCCTTACGGCAAAGGCTGGATGATCAAGGTTAAGTATACCGAAATCCCGGAAGAAGACCTGCTTTCCGCCGCCGAATATAGAGAGATGATAAGCTAACGATTGAAAAGCATTCTTTCAGCATGAAGGGCGAGCTGAGCGATGAGATATACCCCGCATACCGAGGAAGAAATTCAGCGGATGCTGGAGGAGATCGGGGTCGGATCAGTGGACGAGCTTTTCCGCTCGATCCCGAAACAGGTGCAGCAGGCCTCCCAGCTCGAACTTCCCCACCCGTTGAGCGAAATGGAGGCTATCGAGCTGGCTGAAAGCCTGGCACGCTCCAACTATGATCCAGATTCTATGGTGAGCTTTCTCGGCGGCGGCGCTTACGACCATTACATCCCCGCAGCAGTGGACCACCTGATCTCACGCTCTGAATTCTACACCTGCTACACCCCTTACCAGGCCGAGGTCAGCCAGGGCACTCTTCAAGCGATCTATGAGTACCAGAGCCTGATCACGCGGCTCACCGGGATGGATATCGCCAATGCCAGCGGTTATGACGGGGCATCTGTCACCGCGGATGCCGCCCTTATGGCGTGCGCGGTAAAGCGCGGTCGCAGCGTGATTCTGGTCTCCGAGGCACTTAACCCTGCCTACCGCAAGGTGGTGGAAACCTGTAATTCCGGGGGAGGGAAAGAGGTAAAAACCGTTCCCGCCGGCAGCGGGGCAACCGACACCGCCGCTCTGGGAAAGCTGCTCGATGAAAAGGTCGCCTGTGTGATAGTCCAGAATCCCAACTTTTTCGGTGTCGTGGAGAACACGGCCGAACTTTGTCGCCTGGCCCAAGAGGCGGGCGCCCTGGCAGCGGTCTCAGGCGACCCTGTTGCATTGGGTCTGGTAATCTCGCCTGGAGAAGCCGGCGCAGATATAGCTGTGGGAGAGGGGCAATCCCTGGGTGTGCCGACCAGTTACGGCGGGCCTTACCTGGGATATTTCGCCTGCCGGGGAGAGTACAAGCGGCAGTTACCGGGCCGGCTGGTGGGGGTGACCGAGGACAACCAGGGAAGAGAGGGCTATGTGCTTACCCTTCAGACCCGCGAGCAGCATATCCGCCGCGAGAAAGCGACCTCGAATATCTGCACCAACCAGTCGCTGCTCGCTTTGTCCGCCACGATTTACATGTCACTGCTGGGCAAGGAGGGGATCAGGCACGTTGCAGAGCTCTGCCTTCAGAAAGCCCATTACCTCGCCGGGCGTATCGCCGGGCTCGCGGGGTGGAAACTTGCCTGGCCGGACCAGCCGTTTTTCAAGGAATTCGTGGTGGAATCCCCCGGGCCTGTCTCAGAGATTATCGACAGCCTCCTTGACAAGGGAATACTGGCAGGGATAGACTTGGGTAAGATCGAAAAGCGCCACCAAGGCAGGATGCTCGTTGCGGTCACCGAGCGCAGAACCAGGCAGCAGATGGACAGGTTTGTTGAGGCGCTTGCGGGGTTATAAGCACAGGTTTTCAATATCTCATTCGGGGAATGGGAGAAAATCCCTCGCCTTCAGGCGAAGACTGCTATTATGTCCCGAAGGGGCCATAATTTGTTATCCACCGACTGAAGTCGGCGGATTTGAAATATAAAGCGTAATACACCACTGCTTGAAAGCGGTGGCCTTGCAGCCGCTCACACGGATTTATCCGTTTGAGCAAAAAGGCTGCGCAAACCTACCGGCTTCAGCCGGTAGTAGTTTAGTGTCTGCGTTATTTTATTACAACCGTGTGCCTTCCGATTCCGGCAGGGATTTCGATTTCCTGTATCCCGCTTGCGGCGACCTTTCCAACACTGCTGGCATCCACAATGATATTTTTCCCGGCCAGTTTCTCCCGGGCCCAGTCTGCCACATCCAGTTTCCAAACTGAGTTGTTGGTCTTGAAATACTGGCAGTAATGGGGATCATAATTGAAAGTAACTCCGAATCTCTTTGTAGGTTCAGCCAGCCTGCCTGCATGCATGTAGCCGATAAACTCGTTCAACCCGATAAATTCAGCATCCGGCCCGGCTTGAGCGAAAGTTTTGGGGAACTGTTCCGGGTGCTCGACTATCCCCTTGTCGTGGGCATCGGGCAGGGCCGGGATGGTCCGCGGCGATTCGGCGCTTCCCTCGTAGAGCCAGCCCCTGACCGCCATGTCCGGGCCCAGGTAGCCGTTGAGCCAGCAGAACCAGCCGAATCCCTGCCGCGCTGCCAGAATCCAGGTATGGTTGGGGTATGACAGAGAGACACCGCCCCCTCCTGAGACAAAGGAGAGCGGGTCGATATCGAAGAGATAGTTGAGCCATTTGATTCCGGTTTTCATCCGGAAAACCTGTGTCGCTGCAGGGATATCCACAAACCCCCGGCGGGTGTCCCCGAACTCCCTGTACCAGCCAACCTCGGCCTTTTCCCCGTCCAGGGGCGCGCCCCACCAGGGGCCAGGCGGCGAATCCAGGTCCGGCTGCATGTGGGTCCAGCCGTGGCACTGGATCTCGAACACACCCTCGCTAATGCCGTCCTCGAGCCCCAGCTTGGTCGATTTGAAATTCTGCCGCACGCCGAAATCATCCACGAAATCCTGCTGAAACGAAAGCTCGATCCGCCGCGTCCTGTCGTTGACAAAACCGGGCACGACATTGATTACCAGTTTAGCGTTATGTGCTTTTAGCGGCTCGATAAGGCGCTTGCGTATCTGTTCCCGGGTGAGTGTCGGATACTGCCAGTGCTGAAGGTAAGCGCATTGGGCACCGCCGGGATCGTCCATCACGATAATACATTTATCTTCCCAGGTCTTGAACAGCGAGTAGCCGATTGCGCAGGTGATCGACCGGCGCAGGATGGTGCGCATTTTCGGCTGGTCGAACATTATCGCGGCATCGCCCCCGATCCACATTGCCAGCACTTCCTTGCCGAGGCTTCGTCCACTGACCAGCGGGTATTTGCCCTGGTATGCCATCACACGGACTCCCTCACCCGGCTCGACCTGTACCCGGTGTATGTAGCCGATATCTTTCAAGTCCACGATAACAGACTCAAGAGCGCGGGTCAGGTAGTGGTCGCCCCTGGTGGTTCCCTGGTCGCTTGACATGTAATAGCCCTTGTAGCGCAGGCCCAGAAGCTGTTCGAGTACCGGGTGTCTGATTCGGTTCGACAGCGCCACCAGGCTGATCCCGTATGTTTCCACTGCCTCTTTGAGTACCGAGTAATCCTGACTCATCAGCCCTGCTTCCGGATCAGCGGCCCAGAGAATACAGCCGTAAGCGGGCTTGTTATCGGGGGTAAGAAAATGGTTGATATCCAGGCTTTCCTGGTCCAGGCGCACGATATCGAACGGGATGCCCCAGGACTTGAGCATCACCACCAGCTGCATGAAATCGACCCCGTGCGGGCGCACGGTGTGGTCGTACTCCGGGGCATCGGTGATGGGGATATCGATCAGGAAACTCGACTCGTCCTGCCACTGGTCGCCGATCACCAGAAGAACGCGATAGGGGTTGAAATTGTCAGAGGCCAGTGCTATCCCGGCGGCAAGCAAAATCGAGGTAATTAAGTTAAAAATTTTCAGGTGGGTCGGCATAAGGTACTCCCTGTTAATATATTGAGAAGTTCATATTTCATAATTCTGACAATATTTGTCTTACTGAAGGTGAGGTTGGTTCGCGATCAGCTATTCAAGATTCATCTACAGATTTTCTAATTTTTCATTCAATTTTTTCACCTGCTCCCCCAGGGCAATCACCTGCCCGATATCCCCGTTGGGCGGCAGAATATCGCCCACGTTGATTATCACCCGGCCGGCCAGAGCGTTGTAAATCCTCTCGCCGAAAGCGAGGATTTCCTCAGTGGGCAGCCCCTGGCAGAACAGGCTCGAGGGCACCCCTAAATACGTCACCATGCCACGGGGCAGGGCCTCGGCCAGCTCCTCCACCTCGTAGTTGTTCATCGGCGCGGGCGTGCAGCCGTCCAGAAAGTCGAAACCGGTTTCGCCGATCATGGGAAACAGAGCCTTGTGGTTGCCGTCCCAGTGCGTGCTGACCAGCTTGCCGGCATCGTGAAGGATCCCGCAGGCTTTCTGATAAAAGGGTATGCAGTAGTCTTTGTAGTAGGGTGGGGCGATCAGGTTTTCATCAGCATGGTCGCTGATTATCACTATGCGCCCAGGACATTGGGCGACCAGTCGTACCTGCTCCAGGTCTTTCTGCTCCTGGAAAGCGAGAAAATCCAGAACCTCGTCCGGATGGTCGTAAAGGGCATAGACCACCTGATCGAAACCCATGTACTCGTGCACCAGCTTTCCGAACGGTGAGCGCATCACGGGCAGGTCTCCCACCCCCTGGCCTCCAAGTTCCTCCAGCACTGCCTTGGCCTGTTCGAAGCGAGGCACATATACGGTGTGCTCGATAACCAACCGCATGGTATCCAGGTCGGAAAGCTGCTTGATGTAATACTCACGCGGCGCCCAGGAGCCGTCCCCGGAGAGCTGGTCGATCCGCTCAAGATCGCCCTGAGGAGTGCAGAACCGCCTGAGCTTGATATTGCCCTGGATTTTTTCCTCGTAGCTCACCTGGGCGCTGTATTTGAATTCGAACCAGTCGTAAATATGGACCGGGAATCCCCAGTCGTATTTCTGGTAAATTTCCAGCAGGTTCAGCCCGGCAAGCTCGGCAGGCATGGAGCTTTTCCTCTTGTGAAAAGGAGAGTTGGCCGGGATGAACTGCCCGGGCTCGTACGGATAGGGCTCACCGGGTGAGATTCGAGTTCCCATGTACCAATCCGTGATATCAGGGAAAAAAGGTACGTATTTGTCCGCTGTGTTTTCGAAAAGGCGGAAAAACCGTTCCCGGTGGGTCATGCCTGAGGCTCCATTGGAAAGGCGTCGGAAAAGCTGCTGCGAGATATCTATATATATTAATAAAAAAGAGGAAAATATCAATCGCAGAATAAAGCGTCTTCCTGTGTACTCTGAGTGAAAAAATTTGAATGATTGCCTTTTTCTCTGAAGGGATTAATTTATATAACATTGCTAGTAACAGGGATAAATATTTTCTTTCAGGCCTGTCAGACAGAAC
>Ga0114922_10006122_pt1 | contig 11069 bp, 5 predicted proteins | sample AartaG_FD_100975 | JGI IMG/M metagenome (GOLD analysis project Ga0114922, IMG submission 100975) | Deep subsurface microbial communities from Aarhus Bay to uncover new lineages of life (NeLLi) - Aarhus_00045 metaG | ecosystem: Environmental > Aquatic > Marine > Oceanic > Sediment | place: Aarhus...
ATCGATACCGAGCACCAGGTTAGCCAGCGTCTTGATTGCCCGCTGTCTGAGCAGTCCGGGTTTGAGAATGTGGCGTTCTACCGGCAGGCTATTATCGCGAAGGATACCGAGCTGGCTAACTTTACGGGCGTTGACACAGACCACCAGCCCTTTATTAACCCGGCGGAGAATATAGCTTAGAAAATGGAGGCTGTTGCGGTCGGACCACTGAAGGTCATCGATGCAGAGCAGAACCGTGCTTCCGGGACCGCCGCGCTCGACCTCCCTGGCGAAAATGTCCCCGGTACGCTCGTAGAAAATGTTCCGCCTGGCCTCGGAGTCGAGAGCCGAGGAAAAGCCGGTTTCCGGCACCTCAACACCAATAAAAGAGGCTATCACTGGAGCCTGTTCAGCCAGCTCCGGGTTGGAGGGATCGAGCATTGAGAGTACTTCGGCGATCTTGTCTCGCTTGAGTTCGGATGGATCCTGGTTGTTGATCCGGAAAATCTGTTCTTTCAGAATGCGGATAAAGGGATAATAAGGATAAGCGCCTTCGTCGCTATGGCTTTCAGTCTGTTCGGCAGCAACTTTTCCGGCCTTCTTCGCCACTGTCCCCTCACCCTGGTACCAGCTGTAGCATTCGCCGAAATATACCGGCCAGCCGCGTTCGAGTGCCCAATGAACGAGTTCTGCGATCCTCCTTGTCTTGCCCACACCGCTCCTGGCGATAAAGGCCACTAACTGCGAGCGCTCTCTGCCGCCATCGGCAACCTGCTCAATCAGATCCATGCACCTGGCAAGGAACCTGCACTTGCGCATATCCTCGAAATCCTGCACCACCTCGCCCTCGACAGTCACAAGCGGCACCTTTCGCATGCGAGCGATGAATTCAGATATACTTTCGACTTTTTTGCGCTCCGTAAGGCTGTAAAGAGCAACCGGTTTGCTGAAACCCTTGAGATTTGCCTCGCGCACCGCAGACGCCGGCTGGATCAGGTGCTCGACCTTGCTGCTGTGGCTCTTGATCGTAAATATCGTACCCGAGGGGTTTATAAGGTTGCCGGAGCTGTCGGTCTCCAGCGCCTCATCCACCAGGCGCGCTGCCAGATTGCAGTCCGGCCCGATAATCGTTTCCTCGTTGTTGACAATATTGTCGCCGGCCGGCCCCTGGAGGCCCTTGCCCACACTCATTCCGCCGCGGATTTTTACCTCGGAGCCAAGCGTCCTGCCCAGCGATTCTTTCAGATCGCGCCATGCATTCCAGAGTATTTCGGCATAATAGCGGTCTGTCTCCCTTTTTTCGCTGAACATTGTGCCCAGCACCCCCATCAGGTTGAAATCGCCCTTGTGAAAAATATTGTACTTGTAGTGGATCCCGTAGCGGGTCATCACCCGGCGGACTTCATCGGCCAATGAATTGAGCACTTTCTCGCCTGAGATCTCGAAATTGCAGAACAGCACACCGCTGTCCCGCACGGCCGAGCAGGACTCATCAAGCAGGATGTTCTTGTTGCCCTCGTGACCCAGATTTCGCACGATGTGTAGCAGAAGCGACCTGCTGCCGATATACCTTTCTACCTCGAAAACCAGGTTTGCTATTTTTCTGATCCGCTTTTTCTTGGCTTCAAAGTCGAGTTTTGCAACTGCCTCTTTGACTGATTTGCCTTTCTTAAAACCCCGGGCGCATAAATCCTCGACAAACTCGCCGATTTTTTCCATGCCCGAGGGAGCGATCACAAGCTTGCGAAAAGCTCCTACAGGCTCGGAAAGGACCAGGTCTGAGGGTTCAAGGCCCAGCCATTTCTGCTCGAACAAGCCCTGGAGCCTGGAGTAGCAGTGCTGGTCGATTCCGAACCCTTTCACTTCTTCCACCTCGCCGCAGACCGGGTCGTCGCTCCCGCCCAGCTTCTCTGCCAGTGCTACGAGCTTGCCGGTGGCGCCCCAGGTGATCCTCGAGCGTACCCGGTTGCCGTAAAAATCGCTTCTGGGCCGGGGATCGAAAATAAGACCTCCACTTTCCCGGACCAAGAGCTCGCCGATAAATTCCTCGATTTCATCCTGATGCGGCTTGCCCAGGAGTTTGTGCCTTAATTCCTTACGCACCTCACGGGTCACCAGCGGCATCGCGGCCCGGATCGAAAGCATCACCTTGAAGGCCGCAATCGCCCTGTCTCCCCCGTGATCCTCGTCCTTGAAATGGTCCAGCACCAGCCCCATTTTGTTCAGGCAGAAGCGGTTAAGGATGCTCAGATTCACGATGTCGCCGGCTTCCTCCTTGCCGAACCGCTCGGTCAGATAGGTGAGCAGCGCTGTGAACCCGCTGACATCGGCAAAGAAAAAGTAGGCTCCGTCATCGCACCTGTTGCGCAGGTAGCCGAGGATGGCATCTCCGCCACGTTCGGAAATACCATATGAGGGGTCGCGTGCGGGAATAAAAAGGCGGGTATTTTCAAGCACGTTTTCCAGGTAAACCAGCAGCGGGCCTGATTCATTTTCCGTGATTGCATCCAGGTTGTCCCCGCGGCAAGCCTCGGCCCAGGAGAGGTTGACATTGGCGAGAATCTCACCCAAAAGGCTCATTGCCGGCTGATTTTCACGGCGAGGCGGAATAACCTTTTTTCTTCTGATCATTGCTGACTATACCTCCGGCAGCCTCTTGCTGATAACGGCGGCAAAGATCGATATATTTCTGGCTGTTCTGATTGCTGGCAAGTTTCTCCAACTCCTGCAGAAATCCTTGACGATCGTTGTTATCCAACTCCAGCATCTTCCAATATTTAAGTATCATGTTCAAGGATTCCATGGTGTTTTCAGGCTGGACGACCTGGCGCGCAAGCTCTAGTGATTTCACCAGCATCCTGCCGGCCTCGCTGAAACGCGCTGTGTCACCTGATTCGAGCAAGGCCACAGCAAGGTTTCGCATGCTCCAGCTTTCTCCAAACTGGTCATCGAGTTGCTCAGCCATGGCCACTGCATTCTGATGTCGGGCGATTGCCCGGGCAATGTTCCCTGTGGCGAGGTCCATTTCACCGAGGATGTTTTCCAGATCCATTTCCTGCTGACGATAATGCGATTTGCGGGCTGTGCTCACGGCCTCCTCAAGAACGCTCCTGGCTTCATCGATCTGGCCCTGGTCCCGCAGGGCCTCGCCAAGATTATACATGATATTCACCGCAAACTGCATGCTGCCGATCTTGCGTGCAATCTCAAGAGCCTGCCTGTAATGAAGCTCGGCCTGCGGCAAATCCTCCATGAAATGATAGCTTTCACCTATGTTGAACTCAAATGCGGCAAGCGACCTGTTTTCCCCTGCCAGCTTGCGAATGGTATCGTAGCTGTTGAGCAAGAGGTCTAGGGCCTGGGTGTTTTTCCCTGAGTCATTCAGGTTTACAGACATGTTGTTGAGAATGATCAGCTGAAGGTTCACATCACCCACCCGCCTGGCGGTGGATTTAGCCTGGTAGTAGATGTCGAGCGCTTCTTTCAGCTTGAAAGAAGAGGACATGGCCAGGGCCTTGCTGTTCAGCAATTGCGCTTTGACCGGCAGGTACACACTTCCCTCCTGGTCTTCCAGCAGGCCGAGCGCCCGGTTAAATTCGGCCACGGCTTCTTTGTGTCTCCCGAGTCGCATCAGGCTACTGCCCAGAGTGCGATATATGTGGGACTTGAGAATCACTTCCTGAGTGTCGGTTTTGCCCTTTAGCGATCTTTTCTCCAGTTCAGCCAGAGAGGAACGAGCCTTTTTCATCGCCTGGGGCAAGTGGCCCATTTCAAGAAGTACGCGCGCCTGGCTGTTCTGGGACTCAAGTTTAAGCAGCCTGTATCCGGCGGAGCTTTTCTCCGCGCTGCGGAATTTAGCCAGGGCCTGATCGAAATCCCCGCTTTTCGCCCTTGTCATGCACACCTTTCCTGCCTGAAGGATTGCCTGGACGAAAAGTTTATTTTCGGCCACTCTGCTGGCAAGGACTTTAAGTCCATTGCTATCATCAAGAGCGTCCTGGTATTTGCCCAGCGGCAGGAAAACCTCGGAGCGAACGCGATGCACCTCGAGCATCAGGCGGTCGCGCTTCTTGATCTTATGTGCACTGCAGAACCGCTCGACCTTGCCCAGTAGTTCGATAGCCTTCTCGTTTTCGAAAAGCCCTCCTGCCATGCATCCCGAATCAAGATAATAGCCTGCTGCCTGATCTGGCTTTTCGGCCAGTTCATAGTGCATCGCGCAACTAAGGTTCTTTTCGAGTTTGTTGTCTCCGACCGAGTTTTCCCAGATCTCCGCGGCCAGGCCGTGCAGCTTTTTCCTGAGCGATGGGATCAATCCATGGTACAGCGACTGGGCGATCAAGGCACGGCTGAACCGGTAAAGCGAATCCATCCCCCGGTCCTGTTCGATTTCCAGCACATTTCTGCCGGCGAGACTGTGAAGGATTTGCTGTACTTTGTGTGCATCGAGCCCATTCCCGCCAAAGATTCGGATATTCAGCTCGGCCACGTCCCGGCAGCGAAGGATGTTGCCCAGCACCGAGGCGTGCCTGACAATGTCAAATTCCCCGCGCGGAATACTGTTTACCAGTTCCTCTATCACAGACTGAATCCGATTGGGGACAATTACCCTGGCTAAAGCCTCCTCGTCCAGGCGCTGGATGATGCCGTCACGAACGAACACCACCTCCAGCTCCAACAATTTCCGACAGAATTCGATTATGAACAGGGGATTGTTCTCCAGTTCATTAAACCGCCTTCGGAGGTTAAGGGGCAATTTGATTTCATGGTCGAGGCCCAGAGCGACTCTGGTAAGCATCCGCATGCCTCTGGCGCCAAGCGGCTCGAGCTGAATGATGCGAGTGTTTCCGGAGTCCGGGTCTTCTGCTGCCGGAATCAACGCGGCCATATCCCCACTCTTTCGAGCTGTGACAAAAAACAAGAGACCGTTTTTTACCCGGTTGCGCAGGAAACTCAAAAGCTTGATGCTACCCGGGTCTGCCCACTGAAGGCCATCAATACAAAGGAGGATTTTTACGTCCCCGCCGACTGTCATCCTTTCGAAAATATCACCCACCAACTCGAAAAAGATGTTCCGCCTCTCTTCAGGACTCAAGCTGCTGGAAATACTTTCATCAAAGGTCTCAATACCCAGAAAAGAGGCGAGTATATTGATCTGATCGGCAAGCAGGGTACCCCCGAAAAGGCGGGTAAGCTTCTTGACGATCCTGGAATGCGCTGCTTCGCCCTGTTCGTGTGGCGGGATTTCTAAAACCTGTTCTTTCAAAATGCGGATAAAAGGGTAGAACGGAACTACATGGGTCTGACCATGGCTTTCGCCCTCTTCCGTGGAGCCACTCACTCCCTGGTACCAGCTCTGACATTCTCCGAACAGAAGCGTCCATCCTTTTTTCTTGCACCAGTGCATGATTTCCGCAAGCCGGCGGGTTTTACCGATACCGCTGGGTCCGCAAAATGCGAGAAGAAGGCAGGGCGCCCTGCCGAGGCCGGCGCTTATTTTGGCATACTCCTCAATGTAATCCAGGCTGGCGGCAAGTTTCGGATCGAGCCGCACCCGGCTGGCGCGGTCGACAAGCCGGCCCTGGCCGGTCACCAGAGGGAGATGGCGGAGACGCTCGGCAAATGCTGCCGGGCTTTCGTACTCTCTGCGGGGCTTGACCGAATAAAGCGGTACCGGTTCATGGAAGCCTTTGAGCAGGGCATGCTCGAACGGGCCAACCGTCTGGACGAGATGGCCCAGCGGCCCATAACAGTTGTTAGCTACAACCAGCGTGCTGTCCTTTTCCCGTCTGGCGAGCGCTTGCGCGACAAGCCTGGCCGCAAGGTTGACGTCCGGGCCGATTATCGTAAGCTCATTGTGGAGCAGGTTGTCGCCCACTGGCCCCTGGAGGCACTGGCCCACGCTCATTCCTCCCCGCAGGCGTACACTCTCGCCGAAATTTTTGCCCACCACAGAAATCAGATCCCGCCAGCACTGCCAGAGGACCTCGGCATAAACACGGTCTGTTTCCGGCGCTCCTGAAATATCCAGGCCGAGAGCAGCCATCAGGTTGAAATCGCCCTTGGGGAAGATATTGTATTTATACACCAGGCCATAGCGTGCCGTCACCCCGTGCACGGCCTCGGCCAATTCATCGAGCAGCTTACCGTTGGCCAGACTGAAATTGGCGAATAGGATACCTGTTACATGCACCCGGCTGGAACGCTCGCCGAACAGGTTTTGCAGTTCTCCCCCGGAGCCCAGGCCTCGAACCACATGCTCCACCAGCTCGATTCCTTGCAAGAAAGGCAGGACCGCCTCGATGCGGGAAACTGTCTTCCTGATACGCTCGATCTGTTCTTTTCCGGTGAGCCTGGCACGGCCGGTTCGAGTCGCGGATTGATCAATCGGCTCCTCGTAGATCTCCTTGAGGACATCCTTGACTCTTTCGTACAACCGGTTCTCACCGTGGGCGGTAAGGATGAGTTTCTCAAAAGTGCCGAAAGTTTTCAGCCTGAAATCCCGCGGCGTGATCCAGCCTTTTTTTTCCAGGCTTTTCAAATGCTCGGCTACATACCTGTCGAAACCGATCCCTTTGACCTCGGCCATCCTGGGAGAGACCTTGTCATCGCTTCCCCCCACTTTTTCCGCCCCGGCCAGGTGGCGCGCTGTCCTGCCCCAGGTTATCCGAACCCGGTGATCATGGCCGTAAAAGTCCGAGCGACCGGCTGTGCTGGAGGCCACAGCTCCGGCGCTCGCCTTGATCTCAAGGTCACGGATAAACGCAGTTATTTCATCCTGGTGTGGCTTGCCGGCCAGTTTGTGCGTGAGTTCTTCACGCACCTGCATGGTGATTTCTTTCAGCATGGCGCGGAAAGACAGGGCGGTTTTCAGGGCGTTTTCGCCGCCTGAGCCCGGGTCTTCCGGCTCACCCCGGCCGTAATATGAAATGAGCGCTCCCATCCGGTTCAAACAGTAACGGTTGAGAATGCTCATGTTCATTATATCGCCGGCTTCCTGCTTGCCAAACCGGTCGGTAAGGAATGTCAGCAGCTTGGTAAAACCGCTGACATCGATCATCAGGTAGTAAGGTTTGCCCGGCCGCCCTTCGTTGCTAGTGAAATATGCCACTACGGCATCTCCGCCCCTTTCAGTGACACCATAGCCAGGTTGCCGCGCCGGAACGAAAAGCTCCAGTGCCCGGGCTGTACGTTCGAGATATTTAGCGATCCGGGAAAGTTCAGCCGCTTGAAGAGAATTCAAATCCTTGATTCGTGAAGACCAGACTGGATGATAAACCGCCAGTATTTTTTCAAGCAGCGATTTCTGAGTACCAGTAAACCCGCTCAATTTAAGAACCGCTCCGGAAAGTTGATGGATAATTAGACCTGGAAGAAAGCCGGAGAACTGTTCGAGAACACAGTATATAGTATATCAATCCTTGAGGGGCAAATCAAGTAACAGGAAGAGGATGCGGAAAGTGTGGCGAAAAGCCTCAGGCCCATGAATCGTTTCAGCTCAGGAAGATTCCAGCCAAGTGCTGCTAACAGGTACCGGAGGAATCCGTTTGTAGAAATTACCTGTTCATTCTCTCGGCAAATATTTTCACACCGTTTTCTGTTTTGTCGAGATAAAGTTTCTTGGGTCCTTTCGAGTGGAAGAGGTTCGAGCGGTACTCCTGGATGAATCCAACCACGTAATAGTCGTAATGGCTGTAAACCCGGATATCGGAAAGGTTCACTTCGATCGTTTTGTAATTCCGGTTAAGGCGTTCCTTGTGGGCCCGCTGCTGTGGCTTGGTGCGTCCATAACTGTAGAAACGTTCACCATAGCAGTCCATGTAACGGTCGATGTCCTTGTTCTGCCAGGCATCAGTCCAGTTATGGACAAAGTCTAGAATCTCTTTTCTCTCATCCTTAATTTTATCATGAGAGGTGGTAGCTAAACTGTCGTCGATTATTATCGGCGTCGAGTTGAGCGCGATAAATTCGCTTAATTCGAGGATGTCTTCGTTGGTCACCACGATGCAACCCTCGGTATCGTAACTGATTTCCACCCGCCCGTCCTCATCCACTGCGTGCAGCCAGATACCATAACCGGTCTTGTTGGAGAGGCGGTCGAAGTCGTTGGGATAGTCTATCGTGAAGGCGCGGATCCCGTACTTGGTTGGAAGCCGATCATCCTCCAGAATGCCCCTGAAAAAGTAGACACCGTTGGGGGTTTTTTTGTCTCCCTCACGGTTCTTGGTACCGATATTGTTCTGGCCGGTGGTGCAGCGGATTTTTTTCTGCAGGCCGGGCCCATCCGGCGAGCCTTTGTAAAGATACAGTTCCTGATACTTCTTATCCACGACAAGGGCGTAATCGTCCGAACTCCCACCCATTTCCAAAAGATACACAGGGATTTTCTGTGCGGAAAGGGGGGCTGAAATGGCTAAGGGTAAAAAAAGGCAAAAAACTAGAACCGGCCTTAAAAAGATGTATCTTCCAGTAATGTTCATTTCAGATTAACTCTAACTCTATGAGACAATAACCAAGGTTCGGACATGTGATATTTTTTAAGCGATGAAAGGTACATTAATTTAAATAATAATGTGAAATTCAATCGTCTGTCAAACTAAAAAATAATATTCCCCTAATTCTGTTGTAAAACTCCGCGGATCAGCGCATCCATTTCCGCCTCTGTCAGCCTTCGGCTCTGGCCAGGTTTCAATCCTTTCAAACTTAACGGGCCGAACCGGGTACGGCAAAGAGAAAGGACCTCGTGACCCAGCTTTCCCAGCATTATTTTCACCTGGCGTTTCTCTCCCTGATGCAGTTCCACCTTCAGAACGGCGCTATCCGCCTCGGTTTTTATCACTTGCACCCGGTTCATCCGCATCAGCCTGCCCTGGTGGCGGACCCCTTTAACAAGAAGTTTCAGCCTGGCAGCAGTCGGCTTTCCCTGGACTTTCACCCGGTAGAGTTTTTTCACCTTGTAAGAGGGGTGGGTCAGCCGGTGCACCAGCTCGCCTGAATCCGTAAAAAAGAGCAGCCCCTCGGTGTCCTTGTCGAGCCTTCCTGCATAGAGCCACTTTTTGTTCCGTTCCTCTTTCGGCAAAAGGTCGTAGACTGTTTTCTGGTTATGGGGATCGTTGGTGGAGGTGACATATCCTGTAATTTTATAAAGAATCAGGCCTCTGGCTTTTCCGGACGGGTATAGGAGTCTTTCACCTTTGTATTCGATAACATCGGCTGCCGGATCAACCCGTATTGCAGGGTTGTCTATAATGGTACCGTTGACTCTCACCAAACCTTGCCGGATGAGGTTCTCGGCGCCCCGGCGTGAAGAGACCCCGGCTTCGGCAAGTACTTTCTGAATTTTTTCGCCCCGTGTTTTTCTGGCCATCATAGCGGATTTCTTCTGACCCACCGGCTCAAATCCAGTCGGATATTAGTTTAACAGAGGGATACACAATTTTTCCGTTTACCGGACAGGAGGGCCTTATAGCTGAATAGCAAGTTAACCGGAGACCTTTCATTTGGTGAGGCTATATTAAAAACTCATCATAGAGAAAATATACCACCAAGGATTTACATCAAAACCTGCTGATCCCCCAGTTCTTCATTTCCCTCGTCTCCATCGCTGTCCAGGAACTTGCTATCAGCACCAACCTCGCCCAGGATAACCTCCAGCTCACTTTCTCTGGGCAAGTGGCTCAGATCAGGCAGGCCGAAATAGCGCAAGAATTCGGGTGTTGTACCGTAGAGCAGCGGCCTGCCCAGCACCGGGGCCCGCCCGCAGACAGTGATAAGCTTCCTCTCAAGCAGGGTTCTCAGCACTCCCTGGACGTGGACTCCTCTTATTTTTTCTATTTCCGCGCGGCCGATTGGCTGGCGGTAGGCGACGATCGAAAGGGTTTGCAGGGCGGCCGGGCTAAGCCGGTGCGCTGCAATCTGTCTTCCCAGGCTCCGAATGTAATCGGCAAGCTCAGGCAAGGTTCGGAACTGGTAGCCTCCGGAGATCTTCAAGACCCTGAACGCGCGGCCCTCCTTTTCGTATTGCTCGTTGAGCAGGGAAACCACCTCTACGACCTCATTTTCCATCATCTCGGCTGCCCGAGCCAGTTTTCCGGCCGACACCGGCTCTACCGAGGCGAATAGAAGCCCTTCAACAATTGTCTGTTTGGAATATCCTGCCATCTGAGGTTCCACATTCAATCCAGGTGAACCGATCCGGCTGAATCAGTTCCGGCCCGATCCTTTGGCAGCTCCTCCGGTTTATCGCCGCCGTTTACAGTTGCGGACTTGAGCCTTTTCCTGACAATCCAGAGCTGGGAGAACGGGTCTGTCTGCTCGATTTTGATCTCCCGCCCTCTGGCCATCTCCAAAAGCGCTACGAGGGTGACCACGATAAAAAAGCGGCTTGAGCCCTCAGGCACGAGGTCGGAGAAAATCAACCTCCTTGTCTGTCTGAGCATCTTTCTGATTTCTCCCGCCCGTCGAGCCGTGGAGATTTTCTCCCGCAAAATATGGTGCACAGGCTCCGGTGGAGGTTTTTTAAGCAGTAGCCTGCCAAAAGCGAGGATCAGTTCGTTGACAGTAGCATCTATCTGAACCTCTTCTTCCTGGCAGGAATAGAGTTCAACTTCCGAGAAACCGCGCTCGGCCTGCTTGGAACTGAGCTCCTCCAGGCGGCGCATGTGTTCGGCGATCTCCTTGAACTGCATATATTCGACTATTTTCTCGACCAGCTCTGTACGCGGGTCTTCCCATTCCCCCTCCTCGCCCTCTGGTCTCGGGAGGAGCATCCTGCTCTTGATCTGAAGCAGGGTGGCCGCCATGAGAAGAAAATCGCCCGCCTTTTCCAGGTTCAGGTTCTCGATCCCGGTTATGTACTCCAGGTACTGATCGGCAAGCAGGGCAATCGGGATATCGTAGATATCGATCTCCTGCTGGCGAATCAGATAGATCAGAAGGTCCATCGGCCCTTCGAAAATATCAAGCCGAACCTGATATTCTTCCATCTCTTACCAACTGAGGTTCAGTACTGTCCTGTTAACTAACAGGCAGAAAGAAAAAGATTTTTTCATGTTACTTTTGTAACCAAAAGTAACCAAACAAACGTACCG
>Ga0114922_10006124_pt1 | contig 11066 bp, 11 predicted proteins | sample AartaG_FD_100975 | JGI IMG/M metagenome (GOLD analysis project Ga0114922, IMG submission 100975) | Deep subsurface microbial communities from Aarhus Bay to uncover new lineages of life (NeLLi) - Aarhus_00045 metaG | ecosystem: Environmental > Aquatic > Marine > Oceanic > Sediment | place...
CTATTAGATCCGAAGAATAACCACTATCCTCTTGGATTACCACATCCGTTTCGGTAGCAAGCAGTGTGTTAAGGATGCTCAATTCCGGCCATCTTTCCGATGGAGCAGCCATGTATCGTCCCATCCTTGAGATTAGATGGCCAGAATTACCACCCCATTTTCCCGATACATCCATATTCCATATCCAGATACATCTTATTCCAGAGGTGTTTTTGCTACGAGACATTTCTACTTTGTAACGTTTTAGTGCATCAATAATTTTCACAGACCTTTTCCCTTATAATAAAATGCCGTTGCTCCTGCATAAAAAGAATTTGTGTTTAGTTTTCAGTGACTATCTTATTGTAAGATTGTTAATCAATTAGCCCCTTACCTTTCCTTCACTCCTAAATCTTCCCTTACGGTGGCGCATTCTTGAGCGTGGGTAAACTGAATATCACGAGCTTCATTTTCCCAATCAAGCAACATCTTCATCGCGTTTTCCCTACTTAACATGTTATGCCGTACCTTCTCACATATGCCGTCCTCATAAAACATACATCCATTTTCACGAAATTGAAGTTCCATCATAAGTGCATCGACCAGACAATTAGTATATTTCGGTTCGATATACGGTAGGCCATATTTTTTCATCTCATTGTTAATTATGTCTTGGTTATAACCCACTATACCGTATATTGCGACCTGGCTGGGAAAATGGTAACATGGCAAAAGATACGATAGTAGCTTTGAGCGTCTAACTTCACGATGTAACGAATCTAGAAAAAGCTGAGTCCTATCATCAAGTGCTTTGCTCATATCTTCTCTAAGACCAACAAATCCGGTTAAATTCTTACGAGATACGACCACCTTCTGCCCATAATATTGTGTTGGGTCATGCCCGGTAACTATGTATGGGATTCTGAACCGGCAGGCTAGCAAAAGAGCTGCCTTCTGAATGATCTCATAGCAATATTGGCACATTTCTTCTGCATACCATTCTTTTCTACGTTTTCTTAAGACAGCCTTATACACAGTAGCCATAAGATTGCTACTGGGCCGAAATACGTAATGATCTAAACTAGTTCTTTTACTGATAAAATCGAGATTTTCCCGAGCTTCCGAACTAATATATCCCGTGTTACATGAGAATAGTAGAATACGGTATACCCCCAATTTTGCTAATTCGACTGCCAAATAACAACTGTCTTTTCCACCACTACACATCAGCAAAATATCATAAGAACCTCTACCCCTGGTTTTTAGTGTACTGCGTAGCTTTGTGAAGTCAATCGTTGTGTTAAGGGGGAGCCTCTTCGGTTTTAAGTCATGTTGCAAACATTTACTGCACAAATTACTACTTTTATTGTTTTGGGCGTGATCCAAAGATGCGGCACAAACAAGGCATCTTTTAATTGTAGATATTTTCATAATGTATCCTTTAAGGTAATATAATATGATTTGCCTTATCGAAACAAATTATGGAATAACTTCAGTCCAATTTACGGCATTCAACGATTCTTTTAGTGTATTTCTTGGGATTAATGAATCTAGTTTTTCAAAGTGACTCCTTACCAAGTTTACAAGCAGCCTAGTAGAATGGCAGTACATTGGATGATATGTCCATATGCATCTCCCACCGCATAAATGCCTGATCGAACACTTCAAACATATCTTCTTGGCCTGGTGAGGCGATACAACAAACTTCCCATCACTGATATGACCAATTACATCAGAAGGATTGCCATCTTTGCCGCTTCTACTAACACCTTCCGGACAGGAATAAATGATCCCCTTTGTGTCGATAGCAATCATGGTTCTGCCAGGACCACAGTGATAATACCAAGTTTCATTTTTTCTGATAAACTCCGTTTTTAGTAAAGAATACACCCCCAGAAAAGGGATAGCATTAATGAATTGCCCCTCATTCAAAGATTGTATCCACATATCCAGTACTGCCGGCAACTCTAGAGAATATGAATCATAAAATTTCTCAGGCAATTTTCCCCCAAGGTCATTATCAAGTTGCCAATAAACGTGAGCGAACAGTTTAGAGGCTATGATTGTTCGAATTCCATCGAGAAAACCACCTGGTTGAGATAGAGTCATCCTGGCAAGCAATGGAATATCACACTTGTGTTTAATTTTGATAACATTTTCCATCAGTTTATCGAAAGTTCCTATGCCCCGAACTTGTTCCATGTACTCCCGATTACCATCAATAGAAATCCGGATATGATGAAAACTCTGGATCAATTCGATTGGCAGAGTGTGTAACAAGGTGCCATTTGTCTGAAGAACAAAAAAACATCTGTCTTGGAGTCTATCAATCAGAGTTTCCAACAACTTGGGACTCAATGTCGGCTCGCCTCCGGTAAAGCAAATAATAATCTTCTCCCGTTCACTCATGATTAGATCAAAAAGATAGTCTAGTTGATACTCGATATAAGGTTTACCGGGTTTGTTCTGATAATAACAATATTTGCATGTAAGATTGCAAACGGAGTTGACGTAAAGATTTATCCATTTCATATTATCACCATTGCTAAGTTCTTGCTATCTTGAAAATGTTTTTTTGGCATTTCGCACCAATTTTACAATGTGGTATTCTACGGGAAGAACGGTAAATCTTGCATGAATTCTTGCTTTTGATAGTATACTCAAGATGGCCATAAGTATACGCTTTAACTTTCTCATTCGGAATGAATATTTCGGGAAGGCGTACTGGAGATAAAAACGACGAAGCTTAGTTTTGTGAAATCTCTTTTTGATATCAGAAAGGGGTTGTATGTTCCGAGCATCCAGCTTTGTGCCCACAATGACAGAAAGTGGATATAAAAGGAACTCACTCTCACGCATTATTTTTTTTATCTGGTACATAAGTCGTAGGGTATCTTGAAGACGTTCCTTCGGTAGTCCGATCATTATGAATGCCAGCATCGTCATATCAACTTTTGCCAATTTCCTGGTACAAGTAAGCCTCTACATTTAAATCCTGAATTGCTCCAGCAAGATGTAGTATTGGCAAGGGTAATGGCAGACCTGGCCGGTATTGTTCATACTCTTCGATAGATGCCCACGAGGGACGTGCTTGATATAGAACTACCCGAGGTATTTTGTTTAAGTTCATTCTTGCCTTACACCATTAACAAATGTAGTTTTTTATAACGACCCTAAAATATATGCCAAATTTACCAGCAAACGTTCCTCTATATCTGCTATCTCTAAAAGTATTTTGCTAAGATAATCATTAAACATATTGTGTTCTTTGTGTGAAGCATACAATGCAAATGTTTTGGCTCTAAACCATTTTTTTGTGCTTAGTACAACTTCGCCCATAACCTTGTCAATATTTGGGGAAACCTGTCGGTATGCCACTTTCATCTCTTTTAGGAATCGGAGGAAAAATACTCGCTGATAATGAACATCTTTAAAGCACTGTGATAAAAGAAGTAATCGCCTACTGCATTGTGTGTTTTTGGAGTAGGCAAGATTATCAGCTAGTAAACGTATCGCAAGAGGACCGAAAAGAATATTAATCCTTTCAGACAACAACTTAGCTGTTATCGAATTGTATGGATCAACTTTATGAATACAGGTTTGATACCATTCTACACTTGATAATACATCCTTTGGTATTAACTCAGAAAAAGTGTTGTGAACTATGTACACACGATTAAAAACCGTTTGGCCATCCCCAAGTGTAAATCGCATCGAATTCTGCAGTTGTGAAAGAGTCATATAACCCGTTTTGTCAAAAAAACTGTCATAATAGTAGATATTATTTGTATTGCGACGCAGAATAATTAAATAATGCCAATCTCTTCCCACGGCATTTCTCATCGGAATATAAGGACAAGAATAGTTTTCAACTGCAGCAAATACGAGACCGCCATCTGCAAGATGGTGCTCTATCAACTTTAATGCATCCTGCCAACATTTGTGTTCATAATCTCGAATCTCTAATCCGTAAAAAAGGCGCATTCGTTCTTGTATAACGGGATGTTCGGGACCTGGCCAAACACCAACTTCACGCTTGCCTAATGTAAAAATCGGTTGATAGTAAAAATCACAACTGGAATCCAAAACCGAAGAAATCCATGGCATTCGATAATAAGTCAGCAACGAACCAACGGCAGAACTAAAACAATTATAGCTTTGCCAACGAATATTCTTAATATCCATTACCCATTCTCTCCCTTCGACCTGCCGAACCACTCAATGGCGCGGCGAGTAGTCCGTCGCAATGCCATCCGTGCAGCCAAGCCAAGTAGAGCGGGGGTGTATCTCAAGCTGTATATGATGCTGACGAGCATGAAACACTCGTGTGTGCAGTAACACAGACGGGTCATATTCCGCACATTTTGTGCAGCAGAACCGCGCCAAATGGCATTGAAGGACTCACGACAGACATTGCCCAGCGATTCATCAAGTAGCTCGCAAGGGTACACCTCGCCATCGCTCTGAATGACCGCAGCCAGCCTGCCCGCATGGCATGGGCCCTGGCGAACGTTCCGCCGAGCCGTTCGCAGAATACGCTTCCTGGCGATGATGTTCTGTGCGTTGATGAGACAGCCCGTGAGCATCCCATGATAACCAATGAACACCTGGCGTTTGAGATAGAGCTCGAGGGTGGATATCACAGATTCGTAGCAACTCAGATCAACGTCCGTTGCCTCTGGTACCATCGAGCGACCGCGGGCCAGCGTCATGGCGATGTTCTCAACTCGTAGTGTGTGAATGAGGTACTCCAGCAAGTCCAACACGTGATCTTGGTTGAGTTTGGAGAAGGTTACATTGACGCTTGGCGTGAGATTAGGGTACTGATCGGCCAGATCTCGCAACTGTCGGTACAGCAAAGTCACCTTGTCAAATAGGTGAGGAACACCACGAATTTCGTCGTGCCGTGATCCAATACCATCGATTGAGCAGTTGATCACGAGACTCTTTTCTGGGAAGTGTCGTACAATCTGCTCAGCGTCTGAAAGAATCTTGTCTACAAGCAGGCCGTTAGTGGTGATCTGTGCGATCCTAACCTGTGTCTCCGTGAAGTAGGCGTGCACGACCTGAACGAGGTCTTCTCTGAGAAATGGCTCTCCTCCACCGAGCGCTACCAACATTAAGTTCCGACCTAACTGTCCTGCCATGACTCGAATCTGTTCAACATCGAGTTCGGGCCGTGGCTTTGTCCTGTCGACAAAGCAGTGAGCGCAGTTGGCGTTACAGCGATTGGTCAGCATGTGGATCAGATAGACGGGGAAGCCGTGTCGTTTGGACACCAGCAGGTGCAAATTGTCAAGAATGCTCGGCATTACTTGCATCTCTCGGTTGGTCGCGGTACTCTCCAACGGCTGAAAATCCCGAAGTCTCGCATACGTCGGATCACGAAGCGGACCTGACGTGGTTTGATCATTCTTAGCATTCGCAACAGCCGAGATGGCTTGGAGAAGAAGCGGCGAAAAGCATAGGCCTGCAGTTTCATCAGTTCCTCCTTCGTCATGCCGTCTGGCGTCCAAATTGCTTCTTGGAAGCTCCGGTAGCTGCTAGACGGTTGGTCGTATATCAACTCATCCCAGAAGGCACTGCCAGGCAACGGGTCAAGAAGCAAGAACTGGGCCTTGTCCAGAGGAAGCCTTCTGGCGAAATCTATGGTCTGTTCGATTGTCCATCGATCGTCGCCGGGTAGACCGAGGATGAAAAACCCTTGTGTGATCAACCCAGCCTGATGTGCATCCCGAACGGCCCGCTCAACTTGCTCCACTCGGATCCCTTTGCCGATCCGATCCAACACTCTTTGGACACCAGTTTCGATACCAAAGGCAACTGAGTAGCAACCGCTTCGCCGCATAAGCCGAAAGAGGTTGGACGAGACATTGTCCACCCTAATGCCACTCGGCAGAGACCAAGGCACGCTGATCTCCGCTCGGAGCAGTTCCTCGCAGAAGCCAACCATGTGCGAGGTCCGTGCCGCCATGTTGTCGTCGATCAACTGTACCTCCCGAATCCCGTGATCCCGGACGAGCATCCGAATTTCGTCGACGATATCCTTCGGGCTTCGAAAACGCACCCTGCGGTTGGAGAGACGCGGTACGCAACAGAACTTGCATGCGGCTGCACATCCTCGTGTTGACGCCACAGGAGCAACAGGAAACCGGCGTACCACGCCGCCGTACGGCGCCAGAGGATAACTGCTGGGGTGAAGCGTCGACCAGTCAGGCCAAGATATATCGTCTAAGTTTTGTATGGGATTGCGAGGAATCAGCTTGCCGCTCTCGCCTACAACGCCCGGAATGTCATCGGATCCCCTTCCCGCCGCAATTGAATCGAGCAACTCCGGGAAGGTCTGCTCACCCTCTCCAACGACGATGTAGTCACACCCGGTTTGAGCCCGGGTTTCCTGAGGCAAGAACGTAGGGTGAGGCCCCCCAATAACAACCATGGCTTTGCGTCGTTTGAGTTGGGCTGTCAAATCAGTCACCTCTGACAGAAATGGGGTGCAGCATGTAATACCCACCACGTCAGCGCCGTCGCAACGGTCTGCCAATTCTTTGTTCGACAGCCCAAGGTTCAGACCATCGATGACCAGCGGCTGGTAACCCGCCATCTTCAGTGCGGATGAGAGATAGCCCAGCGCTAGAGGCGGGGTGATCAGATGCGTGTAGTATCGTGGCCTGACTATGTAGATTTTCACGAGTTTCTTTATCTCCTTACTGTACAGTTGCGTTCGCACAGGAACAAGCCAACTCCCAGCACCAGCCCAATTCCCGACAGAAAGTAGAACAACCATTGAAGTCCTAGCACCGGCAGCAAAGACAAGACCCCGAGCTTCCGGGCACATTGCACGTACAACGGGATATCCAGCATCACTTGCAGACCTGCCAGTGGCACCAGACAAATCGCAGGAGGCCAGACTGTAACGAGAACCAAGCCAACAACTGATAAGTACAGAAGCACCACAGACAGAATGCTTTTTACTTGCGCAAATATCCCGAAATGCACCTTGCCGTAGGTAAGTATCAGCACCGTCCATGGAATCGCCCTGTACCGGAGAACGGACCGAAGCAGCCCCCAAAAGCTATAGTGTTTGTAGTGCACAGCCTGCATGTTTGGTAGTGTCATGATGTGGTAGTTGGCGGAGCAAAGACGGAACCCCAATTCCGCATCTTCCAGTATCTGGCTGAATCGCCCGCTTGTCGCGAATCCTCCCACATGCTCCAGCGGCTCCCGGCGGACCATGCTACAACATCCAGTCAAGATGGAACAGTATCTCGGTGCGCGCTGGTGCATATGATGTAATAGCAATTGTTTGTAGCGAGAGACGAAGTTCTGTGCTCCGGACTCATCGGTGTAGGATCCGACGACTGCAGCTATGTCTTGATGCTGCAGCAGGCATTCGAGCCCGGTCTCAATTGCCGTGTCTGCTATGCACACATCACTGTCTGTGAAGAACAAGTACATTCCCTCTGCGGTTTCGATCCCTTGTTGACGGGCGACACCAACGCCTCGTCGAACCGGATTGCTGATGATCCTGCAGCCAAAACGCCTGGCCTTGCAGCTTGTGTCGTCTTCGGAACCATCGTCCACGACAATCACTTCCAGATTCCTATGGGTGGACGCCCGCACAGACTGTAGGCACAGGTCAATCGTTCGGCTAGCGTTTCGTGCGGGGATAATCACGGATACCAAAATTGAGCTAACATGCGATGACTTGCCCGATGACTTGCCTTCGGTTGCATGGACTGTAGGAGTTTCGTGTTGCATTTAACAAAATAGTTTTCTAGGAGTGTGTCACCTCTAAATTACAGGGTAAAGCTTTTTCAATTTCACACGAGCGTCCGCTGTGGTAAATTGCCAATCAACCGTGGCATCTGCTTCATTACGTTTTTGTTCCCAAGCTGCAACTTCAGCTATCATCCGTTCCTTACTCTCAATATATTTCGACAAACACTACCGACTTAAAACGCCTATTTCAATTTCAGCCATATTCAGCCAACTGCCATGTTTCGGTGTGTAGTGTATTTCCAGTTTTTCAGCAAGCCGCCGAGCTTCGGCAGGTTCAAAAGCCTCATAAAGCGAACTCTCAGAATGGGTGTTCAAATTATCCAAAACCAGAACGATTTTTTCAGCATCTGCATAATGAACATCCACCAGTTCTCGAATACATTCTGCAAAGTCTTTTCGTGTCCGTCGTTCCATTACTTTCACATGCCTACGGGCTTTTAATAGTTCAAACATCATAAATAAATTCACCACATCATTGCGGCGATATTCATAATCAGCGTGTTTATTCCGACCCGGTTTTGCCGGGATCGCCTTGCGAGTTTCCGCTATTAACTGTCGATTCGTCTCATCAAAGCATACCATCGGGAATTTCTTGTTATACGGCCTATGGTAGACTTCTAAAGTGTCTTCCATGTGGGCCACAAATTCGCAATTAGCCTTCGGCGGAATGCACCATTGTTCGTTTAGCCACGGCTTAAGTTCGTTTTTTTAAGCGTCCGGCTGACAGTCATGTAGGAAATACTATCTACTACAGACAATTCTACCAGCCTATCTGCCAAAAGCCGTAAGCTCCATTCGCTACGACCAGTTGGTGGATCGCTGCAGGCTATAGCTATCAAGTGAGCTTCGCCATTACTGTCAAGCTTGCGAGCATAATTGTTACGCTTGTTTCGTTCCAAGGCTGCCTCCAAACCTTGCTCGACAAACCTTTTTCGCAATCTCTCGACTGTTGTAACATGTGCGGCAAATACTTCGGCGACTTGTACATCTGGCCAGCCTGGGCCTTTGTTGCCTTGATCCGCCTTTAAGAGCATTTGAGCATGGCGAATCTTATAACCAGGCACCTTGCCCTTTTTGACCAATTGTTGCAACTGCTTTCGTTCTTCACTTGTCAAGTCAACTATATACTTTTTCATTTGCGGTCTCCTTACCAAATATATCGTTTTTGGATATATCGGCAAAAAGACCTCTATCCCTGTCTTTTGTCTGTGACAGACTACTAGTGTAAGTTTACAAATTGTGCCCATGTGCCCACAAGCAAACTTATGGGATGAATGAGTTCCTGTGTTAAAAGTTTACTCCAATTGTTATTATTTTTTTATACAACTACTTGCTAATACAAAGCTTGGGAAATCTTCAAATACCCAATCATTCTTCAATGTATCGAATATGATATTAAGCAATTTTCTGGGTGTTGCGACTTATAGCTTTGCCACTGCCGCAATAGCTGAATCGATCTGCCAGTTTACACAAAACTAGTGCTCTGTCGCACATAATGTGATGCCGCAACAGGCTTCGCCTGTCCGCCTTTGGCGGATAACTTCATCTGCGGGTGTAAACCCGCAGGATTGCGGCGGAATACTAAAGATATATAAGGATATACATCAAAGACTGTTATCTTTTTTAAACCTTCGGCTCGCTGAGTCCCACTGGAGCTTAGAACCGCAATGGGACATAATCAGCATTAAGCATTACCCAAACATATATTGCATGTAGTTTGTGCTCACACTATCTTATCATCTGTAGTTTAAGCGTAGCAGGCCGAATAATATTAGTGGAATTTTGAGACTGTAGTAGCATTACAGAGTGTTTGCCGTCAGCATAAATGGCACAGACTAGCTATTTGAGTTAAGAGAGACATCAAGGTATTTCCTGCATGCAGGAAATACCTTGAAAATCACGATGGAATTGGCCTTCAGGGGAATTTGTCTGGCGTCAATTATAAATTCCACCCCTGTTGCCTCAACCAAGAATGTTACTATAAATATCACCTTTAGTCATATCAATTCTAAGCCTGCCCCCATGGGGGCAGATTTCTGGATGTGGAATGTCGCATAATATTTTTACTGCTCCATGCAGACATAAACAAGTTCTCTGGCCATAGTTTTTCGCCATTCTTTGACTCGACGCTGCAAGGTCCTGAGTTGACCATCAACAAAACGCCCCGGATATGTATATTGGAGCCGCTTAAGCAAGCTTTTTGCTGTCGCATCAGGTTCCTGCTGCAGCCAGTCAAGTACTTCGTACCAGACACCTTCGAAGGCGTCTTTGTGCGTGCGCCAATGCCTGGGTTTTGAAGGTTTGCTTCGATGAGTAGGTCGAACTTCACCATCCCGCCACAACCGGGGTAACTGAGTCAGGAATTGTTCGAGACTCTCACGTCCCGGTCCTTGCGTAGAACGGTCTGTAGCTGTTAGAGCACTCAAGGCAGATTGGTCTTGACGAATACAATGTAATAGTTTCACCGGGTCAAGCTGTTTACGCTGTAATTGTAATTTTTCTTTCATTTGATTATCGACCGCTGGATGTTTCAGTAACCGATCACAGGGTGTTGCAGGTATTTCATATGTCCGCTTTACCTTGAATCCATCTCGTGTTTTGTTACGTAATTTGAATGAAGGCTGAAAGTAATTCACATAAAAACGAGCTGTCTGATAAAGATGTGCAAGGACATGGCATGCGACAACTCCAGAGAATCGTTCATAACCTACCATGCGTCGAATCACAGCCCCATTCTTCTGCTCTACCCATGCCTGGTCATTTTTGTGATACGCACGAGACCGTGTGAACTCAATATGATGTTTCTGGCAAAATGCCAACAGAGTATCATTGATAAAAGCACTATCATTATCCGAATCAATTCCCAATATGGGAAAAGGAATTTGTTGAAAAATCACATCCAGCCCTTCAACAACAAGGGGCTGTTCTCTGGCAAGCAGTGGAATGAATTCCGTCCAACCGGAGCTAACATCGATTCCAACCAAAGTATATATGAAAGATCCTGCCATGGATACTCCTCCGTGAACAACAAAATCGATTTCCAAATAACCTGGATTGGGGCAGTCCCAGTCTGCAAACGTACGAACCGGAACTTGCTTACTAACCTTTTTAGATCGCCGCCTTTTAGAAGTCCGCGCATGATTACTTATTCCAACTGTCAAACACTTCTCTTGCCTATGAAAACAGATATAATCGCTTTGAGTTCCTTAATCTTCAATAAGTACGAAGCCACAACGAAAATGAGCAGCGCAATCAAACCGGGGAGTAGAAGTTTCAAAATGGCCGTTTGTACAAATGAAGTTAAA
>Ga0114922_10006125_pt1 | contig 11062 bp, 9 predicted proteins | sample AartaG_FD_100975 | JGI IMG/M metagenome (GOLD analysis project Ga0114922, IMG submission 100975) | Deep subsurface microbial communities from Aarhus Bay to uncover new lineages of life (NeLLi) - Aarhus_00045 metaG | ecosystem: Environmental > Aquatic > Marine > Oceanic > Sediment | place: Aarhus...
TCAATATTAGTATGTGTAAAACCACAGAATTTGGGAGGCGGATTCCAGGGACGATGAACCGGTTTTAAGCCAGAAACCTATAGATATGCGAAGAGTCTCCCGCTGTAATCGGCGCGCAAGACATTTAGGGCTATTTCCCGGCGACATTATGAGCTATATTACACGGCTGTCAGGACAGGATCGCAGAGGATAATAACCATGCCGACGACTACACCTTTCGCCAATTTGTTCGGCCAATCACCGTTCAAGGCCCTACAACGCCACATGCGCGCCGTACTTGAGTGTATGCGTGAGGTTCCCCCCTTGTTCGAGGCACTGGCTGCCGGGGACCAGGAGCGGGTGCGGTCCTTGAAGGACAAGATCTTTGAATTGGAAAACGAAGCGGACACGATAAAAAACGAACTGCGCAGTAACTTGCCGAAAAGTCTCTTCATGCCGGTGGATCGCCGGGATCTGCTTGAGGTTCTGCAGATGCAGGATTCGATTGCCGATACCGCCCAGGATGTCGCCGGACTGCTGGTCGAGCGCCCGATGGGGCTCCCGGAGTTCCTCAAGGAACCCCTCCTGGCTTTAGCTGGACGCTGTGTAGACGCCTGTGAGCACTCGGGAAAGATCATCGAAGAACTGGATGAACTGTTGGCAACGGGATTCCGAGGCCGCGAGGCGACGCGGGTTGAAGAGATGGTGGAAGAGCTGAACCTGATCGAAGATGAAACGGATCAACTCGGCCTGGAGCTGACTCGCCGGCTTTTCCAGCACGAAGATGAATTGAAGCCGGTCTCGGTGATGATGTGGTACCAGCTCATACAATGGGTCGGTGATCTGGCGGATTACGCCGAAAAGGTTGGCGATCGGCTGCGCCTTCTGATTGCCCGTTAGTCGGATTGTCATAATATAGTTCACCCTCAGAAACGGCTTAAAAATCTGGCGGCTACCGATTCGATAAATCCCGAATAACGCCAGTAACTAATAACTCAAGGTGGTATAGCGAAAATGGAAATCATCTCCCAATACGGTTTCGTTTTAATGGTCCTGGCGGTAGTTTTCGGTCTGTATATGACCTGGGGGATCGGCGCCAATGACGTGGCAAACGCCATGGGAACGTCGGTGGGCTCCGGTGCAATCACCGTCAAGCAGGCGATAATCATCGCCGCAATTTTTGAGTTTGCCGGCGCGTTTATCGCCGGCGGGCATGTCACCAAGACGATTCGCAAGGGCATTATCGATCCAACACCGATAGTCAATAACCCGGAGATTCTGGTCTTCGGGATGCTCGCGGCTCTGTTGGCGGCTGCCATCTGGCTCATGATTGCTTCTACACGGGGATGGCCGGTTTCGACCACCCATTCGATTGTCGGTGCCATCGTCGGCTTTGCGATGGTAGGTATCGGCGTCGACGCGGTGCAGTGGGGCAAGATTGGCCAGATTGCCGCCAGCTGGGTGGTATCGCCGGTGCTGGGAGGGAGCATAGCGTTCCTGTTGATGTTGAGTATCCGTGCACTGATCCTCAACACCGATAATCCGTTTCACAGCGCCAAACGCTGGGGACCGGCCTATGTCTTCCTGGTCGGTTTTATCATTTCCCTGGTGACCATGTTCAAGGGTCTGAAACACCTCAACCTCGAGTTGTCGGCCGGCATGAGTTTCGTCGCTGCATTAGTGTTTGGATTAATCGTGGCGGGTGTGGGCTGGACCTTGATCAATCGGGTGAAGGTGGATCCGGGTGCTGACCGGGACTTTCACTTCGCCAGCGTGGAAAAGGTGTTCGCACCCATGATGATCTTCACCGCCTGCGCGATGGCCTTTGCTCACGGTTCGAACGATGTCGCCAATGGCATCGGCCCGCTGGCCGCTGTTATCAGTATCGTGCAGTCGGGCGGTGAAGTGACACAGAAAGCGGGGCTGCCCCTGTGGATATTGGTCGTTGGTGGCGGTGGTATCGTACTTGGGCTCGCCACCATGGGTTATAAGGTCATGAAGACTATCGGTACCCGAATCACCGAGCTGACTCCAAGCAGGGGCTATTGTGCGACCCTGGCGGCAGCGGCAACGGTGGTGCTGGCGTCACGCACGGGCTTGCCGGTGTCGACTACCCACATCGCTGTCGGAGCCGTCATTGGGGTCGGTCTGGCACGCGGTATCGGGGCTATCGATATCCGCGTTATTGGGGGTATTGTGATGTCCTGGATAGTCACACTACCGGTCGGTGGTGTGCTCGCTGCGCTGATTTTCTTCACCTTGAAGGGAATATTTACCTGAGCCACGCAGCTGACGTACACGCGATCCAGCTTGATAACTCCCGGTCGGTTCCGCGTTGCCGGGCGTGTCATGGGCAGAGCTTGAGACCCTGCTGACCAGGTCGCCGGAACTGGCTCTCCGGGCTCGGGGCGACTCTCGATGCATTTGAACAGTGTTGCGGTTGAAGACGTAACCTGGATCAAAGGTATCCCCTATCCCCGTGGTGTGCAATTTCGCCAGCTCATCGTCACGGGTCCACCCAGCAGTGGCAAGACAACCCTGATCCAGAAGCTGCAGGGGTGGCCTGAAGAGGGCTATGTCGATCTCGCCCAGAACGACTGGTGGCGTAGCCCTGTCCTTACGCTTCGGCCACGAGAGGTGCATTTCGGCCTCCCGTTCGAGGGTTTTCGGGAAAGTTACACGGTTTTCGACCGCGAATGGCTCGACGCACCTGCTCCGATTGACCTGAAGCGGGTACAGATCCCGCCTGGAAAGCGGCGGTTTTTCAATATCGACTGGCGGGCGAGGTTTGTTTTCGATTTTCAGCTGCTTTCGGCAGAGCGTATTTATACCATTCGCAAGGCCAGAGCGCGGGCTGGTACGCACCCGGTGGACGAGCGGCTTACCAGGGACGAGGTGGAAAAGCAGGTGGCCGTCTACGAAACCCTGGCCCTCCATTTCCACCGTTGTGGTATGCAGGTCATTGTGCGACACACTTTTGATGGTATGCCTCGACGGATTCTTGACACTGAGACGACAGGATCCTAGCTGGTCGGGGTCTGCTCGTTCAGCCACGCCGTCAAGGCTTCGGTCGGATAGATCTCGGGTATCAGGTCGCCATCGATCCGTGTCATCAGGCCGATATGATCGGGTCGGGCGCTGATGATAATGTGATGGTGATCAATGTGGCCGGCGTTCAGCCACAAGGTTCCCTCCCTTGAATAGGGGTGGTGACCCACGAGTAAAGGTGTGTCGCTTTCAGCCCCCAGACCCTTGCGAAACCGGCGTACGTCGCCGCGGGTATAGCCGGCGGGGAAGCGGGGGCTTCTGATCCGGTTCCAGGTTATGTCGTGGACTATATCAGGGAATTGGCGAACATTGACCAGCGTTTCCAGAGAAATATTTCTGCGGGCCGGCCCGGCGTGACAGGCAATAAAATCCTGCGAAACCACTACCAGGGGTGATTGCCGGTAAAACAGCTCCAGTTCCGCTCTGTATTCTTCACCCCGCGATGCGGTGACATGCTTCTCCCAGAGCAAGCCTTGCATCACGCCGTGTTTCATCACATCGTGCGAGAAGCTGTCATGGTTCCCGACGATATAGAAGACCTGTTCAGGAAATTGCAGCTTCAGCTTGAAGATGAAATCCATCATCAGAAGCGAGCTGTGCATTTCCTCCAGTTTGCCGTCCTCCTCGGGATGGATCGCATCGCCTAGAATAATCAGGGCGGCTTCGCCTTTCTCCAGGCTCTCCAGGAAGGCATTCTCACTCAGGATTTTGAGCAGGTTATCAAGCTGCGCGTGCAGATCGCCTACCAGGATCGGGATAAGCCGGGGTGGCAGTTGCAGCACCCCGCCCGGGTTACCAACGGAATCCTTTGGGCAATGGGCTTGATCCCTGAGACAGCGGTTCACCTTTTTCAGGGTGTCCAGTGCCTCTTCGGGTGGCAGCGCCTGCATCGTCCCACCAAAAATCTCCATGAGCCGTTTCAGGGCAGTCGCCCGGCGACTGGGGATGTGAAAAGCATCCTGTGCTTCGTCTATCAGCGAAATATAGGTTCCCAGTTCCGAGACCGGGTCTCTGAATACCAGGGCGTCACCGTCGTGAAGCACAGAAAAATGGCGGCGGAAGGCGTCGCGTGGTGAACTGAAGACGTATGTTTGATACTCAGCATTGCGGCTTATGGCCAGAGTGTCCCCAGGGGACAGCCGCAGGAAGTGGCTGATTCCGGTGCGGTAGCGTTGCGGGTCGAACAGAATAAAGTCGTACGGAGCTTTCTGTGCTCGCTTATCGACGCTGAGATCGGGATACAGGTGCAAGCGCTGTTTCCCCATCTCAACCTCAAAGATCGGGAATCCGGAAAGCGGGATTCTGGTCTTTTTTCCCGATAGACGCAGCTTTTGTGATGGTGCGAGTATGACCGTCTCGTCGGCTGCGCCCAGGTGGCCCAGAAGGTTTTTCCAGAACGAGGGCTTCTTCGTCATGCGAGTGAACTTACCATACCGACCCGGGTGCCGTCCTGTCGTCGTAACCACCAGGTTTGCATGAGTTTCGCCATCTCGGTGGTCTCAATGTCGTTCATCAAGCTGCGCCAGCAGCCTGGCCAGTCCCTGGATGGTGATGACACCCTTGTACCGGCCCTCGTCAACAACAAAGATATAGCTGGTATCGTTCTGCTCCATAAGGGCCAGTGCCTTGACGGGGGGGGAGTCGGATGTGAGTGATATATGTGGTTCCAGAACGTAGGGGGTGACGGGATTATTCATGAGCTGTTCGGCCTTGGCTTCCATGTCCTCCATACAGGACAACTGATCACCCAGAATCCTGGCCAGCTCTACCATGTATTCCGGAAGACAGGCTTTTTTAAGGATGTTTTTCAGGGTAACCCGTCCGCTAATACGGCCTTGCTCATCGCAAAACGGAATGCCCGGAATGTTGACCCGAATGCATTCTGCGAATACTTCACTTAGTTTCATGCCCGGCTTTGCGACCCTCGTGGGAATGAGTATCTGTTCCAGGTTCATGATGATGTGCCGGCCGTCAATCCCGAACCCTAGAGATAGCGGAAATAGATGTAAGCACTGGCGATTAGAATACTCACCAGCATCAGGGGGAAGGCCATTGCCATGAACTTCAGAAAGTGAATACGGTGACCTGCGCGTTCGGCGAAGCCGGCGACGATCAGGTTGGCGCTTGCCCCGATAAGGGAGCCATTGCCGCCCAGACAGGCGCCCAGTGCCAGCGACCACCACAAGGGCATGAGGTGTTCGGCACCGCCGAAACTCGGCGCCATGGATTTGATAAGCGGAATCATGGTTGCCACGAAGGGAATGTTATCCACGATTGCCGAGGCGATGGCCGATACCCACAAGATAGCCATGGCCGTGACGGCTATATCCCCACCGGTAAGGTCAATCACCTGGCCGGCAAGGATACTCAACACCCCGGCTTCTTCAATCCCCTTGACTACGATGAACAGGCCAATGAAGAAGAAAATGGTAACCCACTCGATCTCACCAAAGGTCTGATGTGCGTTTTCTGACTGTTCCGCGGCTTTATTCTTCAGATTGGACAACAGCAGCAGCAGGGCAGCACCAAACATGGCGATGGTGGCCGGTTCAAGGCGCAAAGGGTGCGCCAGAACGAAGCCGGCAATAACCAGGGCAAGCACAAACAGCGACTGCTTTAACAGCGGCACATCCGTTATCGCCTCGCGTTCCCTGAAGCGCATGATCCGCTCACGTGTCTCATCAGAAGCCTGCATGCCTCGCCCCCAGACGACGTAGATGATAGCCAGTGTTACCAGCAGGATGAGCGGGACGATGGGTGCGAGGTTGAGGAGAAAATCGTTAAAGGACAGGTTCACTGCGGAACCGATCATGATGTTCGGCGGATCACCGATCAGGGTGGCTGTGCCACCGATATTGGAGGCAAAGATCTCCGCGAACAGGAACGGGTAAGGGCTCATCTTGAGCTCGTGGCAAATCAGCAGGGTGACCGGCGCGATGAGAAGCACCGTCGTGACATTGTCCAGCAGCGCCGAGAACAGCGCCGTGACCACCGAGAGCATTAACAGGATGCCCCAGGGTCTGGCCTGGACCTTCTTGGCCGACCAGACGGCAACGAACTGGAATACGCCGCTACGCCTGGTGATGGCAACGATGACCATCATGCCCGATAACAGCCCCAGGGTGTTGAAATCAACACCGCTTATCGCAGTCTCCTGATTGAGTACCCCGAGCGTAATCATCAGGCTCGCACCCAGCAGTGACACTATCGCCCGGTTAACCTTCTCCGAGACGATGACGGCATAGGTGGCTATGAACAGGATCGACGAGACCCAAAGTGGTTCCCAGCCAAACATCAGGTGAGCTGCGAGTTCGGTGTTTTCGTGCATGTCCGTTTTCTGATTTATGGTCCGTTAGGTGTTGTCGGCGATGGGTTCGTTTCCAGTCCTTTATCTTGCGTCGAGGGCGTGTCCGCGCCCGTTTCTTCAGTCAGTAGTTTCATGACGATTCCCTCCAGGACATCCCAGGCAGACACCATCCCCACCAGCTTTCTGGCGCTACCTTCCAGGACGATGACGGGCAAGCTCGAGTCCTTGCTTTGCTCAAGCAGTTCCAGCAGCTGGGGAAAACTTGTGTCAGGCGTGCAAAACAATAATTTTTTCTCTTTTTCGAGGAAGCGTTCCACCGGCTCTTTGGCGACCTCTTGCCAACGTTCCGACATCTGCACGATTTCATCGGGCAGAAAACTGAGATCAGCGACATTGTAGCGACTAAGATCCACGGCCGCTTTCGGCAGTAGCAGGCGGCCCAGGCGGCGAACACCAAACAGCCCAATGAACGCACCGCTATCATCGACTACCGGTAGATTGCGCACATGATGTTTGCGCATCAGGGACAAGGCGTCCGCAACCTTGTCGGCAGGCCGCAACGCGACTACACGAGATGTCATGATTTTTTTGGTGGTCATGTCCCAGCCTCTCACCGTATCAGCTACTCAAAAGGTATTATGCTGCCCGCTCCTGCGATTCCTCGGGCATCACCGCTTTCGCCATACGCTTTGCGAAATAGTAGATCCGCTTCAGTTTCTCGATGATGTCCATCTCCAGGGTGTAGGCGGCAAGCCTGTTCGGTTCCTCCGCCACAAGTCGCCTGGCCTGATGCATTGCCGCTGACTCCATGAAACGATTGATATCCCCTTTCATGGCGATGACTTCCTGCGCCGCAATTTGATCGTTTTCCATGACAGCATCCCTGGCCATATCCACAGCGTTTGACACGACATGATGCAATTCGTCGAGGATCTTTCGGGTGGCATCGCTGACCGACACGGCTTGTTCGATGCGCTCGTAGCCCTGGTGCACGAGATCAGTTTCAATAACATCGCCAATATTCTCGAGGTCATTGGCCGCGGCCATGAGATGGATGAAATCGTGGGTTTGTTCTTCAGTCAAGGTGTTCTGACTGATACGTCCAAGATAGGTGATGATACATCCATGCAGGATGTCCACCTCATCGTCAATTTTTGCGACTGCCCTGAGCGATCCCTGGTCACCGCTAATGATGGCCGGCATGATTTGCTCCAGCATGTCTTTGACACGGTCACCCATATGGCCGATCTCAAGGCGCACCCGGTCGAGTGCCAGCGAGGGGGTTTCCAGTAGCGCATCGTCAAGATACTTGGGTCTGGCAATGACCTTTTCCTCGAGTGGCTTGTCCGGGACCAGCCACTCGACGAGTCGCGCGAACTGGCCGGTGAATCCGATAAAGATGAGGGTATTTGCTATGTTGAAGACAGTGTGGGCGTTGGCAATCTGGCGCGGTGTTTCGGCGGCGAGACGGTCCACCCCCGACAATCCCGGGTGTGAGGGAGAGAACCAGGTCACAAATTCCGCCAGCTGCCCGATAACCCCGACCCAGAGCAGTACGCCAAACACATTAAACATCACGTGCACTACAGCGGCGCGGACGGCCTCCCGGGGTTTACCAATCGACGCCAGCATAGCGGTTACACAGGTGCCGACATTGGCGCCGAACGCCAGTGCGATACCCGCCTGCAGAGAAATGAACCCCTGGCTTGCCATGACGATGACGATACCCGTGGTGGCCGAGGACGACTGAACAAGCCCGGTAAAAACGGCGGCGACCAGGATTCCAATCAGAGGGTTGTCCATGCTGGTCATCAGGTCGAGGAATGGCTGGTAGCTGCGCAGGGGACTCATGGCATCGCTCATCACGCTCATACCGAAGAAGATCATCCCCAGGCCCATCAGCATGGCGCCGTATTGCTTGATTTTCTGCTGTTTGGAGAAAGACAGCATGCTGAAACCCACTGCGACCATCAGCAATGCTGCTTTGGTGACTTTGAAGGCGACGATCTGGGCGGTGATCGTGGTGCCGATATTGGCTCCCATAATGACGCCGATAGACTGCGCCATGGACATCAGCCCGGCGGTAATAAAGCCGACGACCAGTACCGTGGTTACCGATGATGACTGAATGACCGCGGTCACGAAGGCACCGGTCATGGCACCCATAAAACGATTTGTTGTGAGCTTGGCCAGGATGATCTTCATGCGTTCGCCAGCCACCGCCTTGAGCGCGTCGGCCATCTGCTCCATGCCGAACAGGAACAGGGCCAGGCCGCCAAACAGCTTCATGCCCATGTTCCACCAGTCCATTTGGCTGCTGTCGCCGCTTGCCGCCAGTACCGGCGCAGCGGCGATGGCTGCCAGCACCGCGAATACCAGAAGTGCGGTCCTGGATGTGTCTTTTCCGGGTTCCCAAAGTCTGAAGATAGCGTGCATGTCCTTCTCTCCCAACTGTGATTATTTTTTCTTGTCTGCCGTCTTATCTGCCGGTTTATCCGCCTTAACGATGGTGACAGGTATTGGAGATAAATGTACTACTTGCTCTGCTTTCGATCCCAGCAATGCATGCGCGAGCCCCGTTCTCCCCTGACTGCCCATCACGATCATGCTGGCATCAGACTTTTTCGCTACCTCTAGTATCCTGTTTACCGGCAGCCCTACCACCAGCGCCGTCTCGGCGTGTTCAAGTGCTGGATGTTTGGGGTCTTTCTTTCGAGCATCGTGTATGAACTCGTCCAGCATGTCCGACGCAACATCTTCCATCCGCCGCAGTTGTTTTCCCCGTCCTTTTACCGCGTAGTAGCCAGGCGCTTCGCCAAGATCATGGACGACATGCAGCACTAACAGCGAAACTTTCAGCGCTTCTGCCAGATCGGCCCCACGCTCAAGCGCCACTGCAGAGTGGGCAGAAAAATCGACAGGCACAAGAATCGGTTGGTCTTTTGCCTTTGCTCCCATTTTTGTTCTCCTTCTGTGAATCGTGCAGCCGAGCCCCGTATGTAACCGGGCAGGCGTTGCGGGTCTTTGTCAGTTCATTTGGTCATATTGCCTGGATTATCATTTACTGTTCTTCAACTTGGGCTGGCGGTGTCTGGCTGACGCCGCCTTTCTGTTTCGGGCCGGCTCAATTTCTCTCCCCGGCATATTCCATTGTCAATTCGCCCAGTTACCGTTAGTCTTACGAGTGTAGCAGTTTAGTGTGGCCATGAGGAGTCAGGCCGCTCTCCATCGGTGCGGGCGGAGGCGAGGCACGGTAAGCGATTGAATCCAGGAATATCATGCGGCAGTGAGCCCGATAGTCCCCCGCCACCGGCGAGGGGCCGGGCTACGGGTCCCATCGAGGCGGTTAGTGATGGATGGGTTGATTCAGGAACTGGTTTTGTACTGGGCGACGGTGAAGGACTTCTTCGCCTTCGATACGTCGCGCCTGGCAGAGCCGGATATCTTAGTACGCCTGGTTATTCAGGGTCTGCTGCTGTTTGGTTCGGCGTTTTTTTCCGGTTCTGAAACCGCCCTGTTTTCACTTTCCCGGCTGGATCTGCAGAAGCTGCGCCGGGAACGCCAGCGCCATTCGGAGACCTTGCATGCCTTGCTGGATCAGCCACGTCGACTGATTATCTCCATACTTTGCGGTAACGAGCTGGTCAACATTGCCGCGGCCGCGAACATGACGGGGATCCTGGTGAGCCTTTACGGCGTGGACCGCGCCGGCTTGATCAGTATCCTGGTCATGGTGCCTTTGTTATTGCTGTTTGGCGAGGTGACGCCAAAGACCATTTCTGTTTCCAACCCGGTGCGTATCAGCACAGGCATCGTGGCAACGCCCATGAGCCTGTGGGTCAGGATTGTGACCCCCCTGGTGTGGGTGATTCGAAGTGTCGCGGACCGACTCACCACCCTGATCGTCGGCGAGGAGAAAGCCGCCGAGAATATCCTGCAGCTGGACGAGTTCCGTACCCTGGTGGAGGAAGTGGCAAAAGAGGGTGAACTCAACGCCACCGAGCGGGCGCTGATCTACAATCTGCTCGAAGCGGGTGATACCGAGGTGGTGGAGATCATGACGCCCCGGACCCGTACCACTTTTCTCAGTGCGGACATGAGCGTTCCCGAAATGGTCGATAAATTCCGGGCGGAACAGCATCCCCGCGTTCCGGTGTTTCGTGTCCATCGGGACAATGTGGTGGGTTTTGTTCACGCCGAAGACATTCTGCGGATTGTGCTCGACAAAGTGGATCTTGCGACGCTGGAACCTGCGGATATCATGCATCCGCCGGTGGTGGTGCCCCTGACCAAGAAAGTGGACGAGATGTTTGACTTCTTTCAGGACAATAATGCACGTGCGGCGGTGGTACTTAACGAGTTCGGCGGGGTCGAAGGCTTGGTCAGCATGAAGGATGTGCTGACCTTTATATTCGGCCAGATTTCCGGCGACGTGCAGGGGCAGGAGTTGTACCAGGAGCGTGACGAGAATTCCTACGCAGTCAAAGGCGATATGAAACTGACCGACTTCAACAACCTGACCAACTTCGGTATCGAGGATCCGCGCATGACGACCATCGGTGGTGTCGCCTTCCGCCATCTCGACCGTTTACCCAAGGTCGGTGACAGCGTTAACCTGGAAGGTATTCTCATCACGGTGCTGGAGATGGATGCACATCGTATCGCATCGGTACGGGTAAGCTGTCGCCCCGGTGGGCAGGAAGCGGCAGAGGGGGAGGAAACGCCGGA
>Ga0114922_10006126_pt1 | contig 11060 bp, 9 predicted proteins | sample AartaG_FD_100975 | JGI IMG/M metagenome (GOLD analysis project Ga0114922, IMG submission 100975) | Deep subsurface microbial communities from Aarhus Bay to uncover new lineages of life (NeLLi) - Aarhus_00045 metaG | ecosystem: Environmental > Aquatic > Marine > Oceanic > Sediment | place: Aarhus...
ATATTTTTTAGAATTTTAAATAGTCTATTGTTTAAAATAATTAGGAACATGTCAGAATTTAATTTAATTGTTATAGAATTCTTCTTATTGTTAGCTTTCTTCTTGTTCATTTTTGCATTTTCAATAATATCTTCTGAATCTATAACAGTTTTTATTTCAATTGTTCTGTTTTTTATTTTTTTAATACCTTTTTTTCAAGTTTTAGATGAAATAAGTCTAGTTGTTTTTAATGAAGGTTTTGAAACTACTTTACTCTATTCTATAATTTCCTATTCAAAATTCGTAATTATCTTTATTGGTATTTTTTTATTTGTCGAAATGGTTTATGTGTCTCTTTTTAACTAATGTAATTTAAAACGCCCTAGAAGTAATTAAGAATGTTGATAAAAGTAGAAAAAAATACTAGGATAAATGTTACAGTAGAGACGCAAATTAAAATTCTTTTTCTTTCGTATGATATGATTTCTAAGAAATAGTGTGAAGAAATGAAAACACAAAATAGAAGCGAAAAAAAGATGATAACGAAATCGTATGTAAATAAAATTTCGAAAAAAATAGAAATGCTCAGGCTACTGTTGAGTGAAAATTCTCCTATTATAAAATTAAAGAGTGGAAATAAGCCCCCAATTCCTCCAATAATTATCGGTAAAAGAAATAAAAAAAGTAAGACTTTGAATCGTTCTCCTTTCACGATGATTTCTAACTTATTTTCGAGTTTTTGATGAATTGATATCTCATTTAATATCTGTGTAATTTTCTCGTGTGAGAGATATGCATTTTGAGCAACTAATTTTCCAATAACGTCCAAAATTATTTTATAACGTACCGACTTCAGTTCAATCTGCAGTTTCTTTAGTATTTCCTCAAACGTACAAGAAAAATTTAATAGTTGAGAAATGTGTGATTTTAAAGGCCTTTCCAATTCGTTGTAGTAAAACTCATTTTGTGTATAGGATTTTATGAACGCTACTTCAGGAGACGAATTTTTCTGTAAATTTAGTGTAAAGCTAAGTAAAAAAGAAATAAATTCGTTAAATTTTGCTTTTTCCTCCTTTGAGTAATTATCTATTAAACCGAGTAAAAAAAAATTGTTTTTTAAAAATTTCTTATTTAATGTTTTTAATGTTAAGAAAAATAGTGGTAAAACAGAAATCAGTATGATATAATTAATTCTTTGGAACAAAATTAAAAAGCTTAATCCTAATGGAAAAAACAAACCAAAAAAAAACAAAATACTCAATTTTGATTCAATTTCCCTCAAATATTTTCTAAATTTTTTTTCCAGTGAGTTTTCATTTAGTACATCGTTATTCTTGAAGTCTGATATTAATAATCCTTTTATGTATAAGTTAAAATCTAATGAGGGAGTAACTATTTTAGATAATAATATTTCTGGATTTTTCCCTAATAGAATTTTATTGAGCAACTTTTTAAATTCTTTTGAGATTGGAAGTCTTGATTCACTGATTAGTTTAATGAAATTAATAGCATGGTCGGCGTTATCTCCATGAGATTTTTGAATTAAAGAGAAATTAATTTTCACTATATACAATAATGCGTTTAATTGATTCTCTTTTTTGATAATCTCTTTTTTAAGGACCTGACTAAAAGAATAGGATATTATTAATGCTAACAGGAAAGAAATAGATATAATTAATAATAGATTAATCTTAGTTAATAATATTGAAGAAACCAGGAAAGAGATAAAAGAAATTATAAATATTATGAAATTAGCTTTATTCACATCATTTTCATCAACATTAAATTCCTCTTTGTAGATAATGTTATATCGATTATCTAAATCTTTAAATTTCAATTTAGGAATCTTAAGTATATGAATTATTTGGTAAAAACGGATTAATATATTGTTTAGTGCCATAAAATCAGCCACATTTTTAAACTAATTAAACTGGACTTCAATAAAGTTATAAAGATTTGATATTCTTAAAATATAACTTTCAGCCGGCAAATTTATATAACTATGATCGATAAAAGGTTTAGTATATTCGAAAATTTTATAATAGATTTTATTTCCTATGATGTATTCATATTTACAGTAGAAATCAGTTAGAGTTGTGTTTATATTATTAGGGTAATCAATATTTTTTATATATGTTGCATTACAATTCTCAATGATAAATTTAATTCCTGAATCTACCTCAAAAAAGAAATTTTCATATTTTTCTATATCATGATTAATAGTATCATTAAATTTAGAGATGTTGATTACAAAAGGATTAATCATTGAGATGAAAATGGTTAATATGAATATTCCAAAACCTGTTATTAATGCTTTTTCTAACAGATTTGTCATGCTACCTATTACAAATTTAGGAATTTAAACTACATGAGTTTTTCCAATTGTCCCAAAATAGACGAAGGCCATCTATGCTATTATATGATTGAAAGGAAATTCGATCAAAAAATTCGATTAATTTTGTGATTTCCAATTTCTCAATTTTTTGTAGCGTATCAAACACATCTTGATAGATAGAGAATAAAATCTCATACTTATCTTTCTGCAGATCTTCATATTTCCTCAATGATTTAACAATATTGGAGTCGTACAAATCTCGAAGGGTGTTCCATTTTTTTGTATGGGGATCGTGTTTGAATAAATTGTTATAGATTTCACTTCTACCGTTTAAATTGTCGTCAATTTCTGTAATTGAATCGACGAATCTTTTTTCTCGATTTTTTTTCATTAGTATAATAAGACCTAAGTCTCTTAAGCAAGTTTTATCAATATTAAAGTGATAAATAATTCTATTTATCAAAGAATTAATATTATTTGAGTGAATTGTTTGAAAACCCCTCAAACCTGCTGCTAAACAATGAAACAACGCTTCAGCTTCATTTTTAGTTAGAATTTCCCCTAAATAGATAATATCTGGAGTTCTATGCAATAAGTTCTTAATTTGAGTTTGTTTTGAAAGTGTGTGGTTTAATTGGTCGTGAAGAGAATCGACTTGATATTTTAATTGGTGTCTATCATATTTAGATTGATTTAATGATTCGATAACATTTTCTACATATATTTTTCTAAATTCCTTTGGTGTTAATAAATCTAATGCATTAATTAAAGTTGTTTTTCCTGTATCTGTTTCACCTGTGACTGTTATGTTTACTCTCCTTAAAATTAAAAAATATAAAAATGAAGCGATTGCAGGGTTTAAAGTGCCATTTTTTAACAAATCTTGGATGGTTAAAATATTTTTATTTAGTTTTCTTATATCTAACGCGAAATTATTTACTTGAAGTGGCCCTACATCGATCGCAAACCGACAATAAAAATATTTATTTTTTAAAACTACTTTGATACTTGGATTCGAGTAATCAAGTCTTTTTCCACTATATATCCTTAAAAATGTTTTTAAACGCTCGATATCGTTTAGATCGAATTTGATTTCAGTTCGGCAACGCCCAAATTTCTGGTGATTAATGTAAATCTTTTCGTCTGGAGAATCAAGAAAAATCTCCTCGATGAAATCATCAACTAATAGAGGAAAAACCTTTTCTAAGTTTAATTTATGTAATACCGTAATATACGCAACTTTATCTTTTTCTCTGTGTGAGAACTTATACTTTAAATCTAGAAAAGTTGAAACCTTTTCCTTGTATACATTCATTAACTTTTCTAGCGGGACCATTTCACTAAACTCAATAAGTTTCAAGTTATTTCTTGCATCATTTACTACGGTATTAAAGTAATTTTCGTCAACCTTTGAATCGAAAGCATAATGAATTGAATATTTTTTTTCATATTCACCATTCACATCAAAAATTGAAATTTGGAATATTTGATTTTCTCCGGCATAGTAAGATTCAAATAATTCGCTTTGAGAACTTTTTGAATACTTATTGAGTACCTGATTTCTTTTAAAATTTAAAGGTAAATTAAAAAGATATTTCTCGTAAAAGGTGATTGAATTTTTAGAATGATTATAATTTTCCTGAAATTCATTGTAGTATTGAATTACTTTTAATTTTTTTAAAATACCTAATAGCACTTCTAAATGGCCCAATATCTTTATAGAGCATTTCTGACATTCCATATTATAGGATTTGTGAGCAATTATATCCTCCTTTTTTTCAGTAATAAAATTGAAAACTGATATTGGATCAAAAATGATGCTTTCACTAAATGGTGTAACTGTCTTATGGATAGATTCAACCTTACAATTAAATTCTTGATAAAGGCAATTTTTTTTTCCTATGTTTTCAATCTTTCTCCATATTCTTCTTATGGACTTAAGTTTTTTAAAATAGCTCAATAGGATTTTAATCTGGTTAGGTTTAATTATAGTTTCATGAATTTTTAACCTTGAATTTTTGAAATCCTTAATTCCGCTTAAATATAAACTCTTAAGAACGCAATTAATACATTTATCACGAGTGTATTTATTTTCTATTAGATCTGAACACTCGGAACAATCAATATTACACGTTTGTTTTTTATCGTTAATAACCCCTTCTTTTGCTTGGAGATAACTTAGATTATCAGTTTTTGATTTCATCTATTATCTTCTTTCAAATGAAATTTAAAAAGCCCATTTTTCTTAATTTGAAGGGATCAATGGTTATTTCTGAATGACAAACTTTTTTTATTTTGAAAAATTTAAAGCTTTAATATCAAAGTGATTAAACATGGGACATCGTAAAAAACACGCCCCAAGACATGGTTCTTTAGCATTTCTTCCTAGAAAAAGAGCCGCGGTTACGAAGGGTCGAGTAAGACATTGGTTAAATGTGTCTGATAGTGTAGAATTTTTAGGTTATGCTGGTTTTAAGGCAGGTATGACTCATATTACATATATAGAAGATCAAAAAAATAGTCCCTATTTTGGGAAAGAATTAATGAAACCTGTTACCGTTATTGAAGTACCTCCCTTAATTTTAATAGGAATAAGAGTTTATAATGAAGATGAGTATGGTAAATATATTGTAGGGGATATTTTTTCAACTCAATTAAACGATTATCTTCGTCGAAAAATCAACTTACCAAATTTTGAAAACTACGATTTTGAAACAATGAAAGAGAAGCTCTCAGAAGCATTAAACAATACGAGTCAGATCAGAGGAATTTTTCAGACTCAACCGCATCTTACTTCTTTACCTAGAAAAAAACCAGATATTATAGAAATTCAAGTAAATTCGGGTAGCAGTCCTACTGAAGAATTAAATTTTGCTTTAAATTTTTTAGGTAACGAAATTAGAGCGAGAGACATATTAATGGAAGGAGAACTAGTAGACATTTTAGCAGTAACTAAAGGAAAAGGTTTTCAAGGACCAGTTAAAAGGTTTGGTATAAAGATACTAACTAGAAAAAATAATAAAGTTAAAAGAGCTGTAGCTTGTATAGGCCCTTGGCACCCTGCAAGAGTGCTTTATACCGTCCCTCGACCAGGACAGTTAGGATTTCATCAAAGAACTGAATACCATAAGAGAATTATGGTAATTGGAGAAAACGAAGAAGAGATTAACCCTAAGGGGGGATTTGTTAGATATGGTGAAGTTAACGGAGATTATCTTCTAGTATTAGGATCTATACCTGGTCCAAAAAACAGGTTAATTAGAATAAGAAAAACAATAAGACCCGTAAAAGCTTTTACGGTTAAATCACCGGAAATAACCTTTATAAGTAGAGAAAGTCAACAAAGGAAATAAATTTAAAAATTGTGATTTTAAATGGAAAAAGTGAACGTGTACGATTTAGATGGTAGGAAGAAAAACTTAGTTGATGTACCGCAATTATTTAACTTTAAACCCAGGAAAGACCTTATACAAATAGCAAGTGAAATTGCTTCGAGCAAAAATAAGCAAGTTCAAGGCAGAGATAAAAGAGCTGGGTTAAGGAATACTGCTGAAGGGTGGGGGACAGGTCATGGAATGGCAAGAACTCCACGAATAAAAGGTTCGGGATTTCCTACTTCTAGAAATGCTGGACGAGTCCCTTACGCAAAAGGAGGTAGAAGAGCACATCCCATTAAAACTGAGAAGGTAATTGAAAAAAAAATAAATAAAAAAGTAAACAAACTTTCTATTATGTCTGCGATTTCAGCTTCCGGAGATTTAGATTGGGTTAAAAATAGAGGGCATAAAATAAGTAAAGTTCCTGAAATTCCGTTAGTGATAGACGATAAAATTCAAACCGTAAAAAAAACAAAGTTGATGTACTCAATTCTTACTGAATTAGGCTTGGAAGACGACTTAAACAGAGTAAAAAGAGGTAAAAAGACTAGAGCTGGTAAGGGGAAAAGAAGAGGACGCAAATACAAAGGTAAGAAAAGTATTTTGATTATTATTAAAGAAGATTTTGGAATAATAAAAGCGGCAAGAAACATTCCTGGAATAAACGTTGTGAAGTTTGAAAATTTATCAATAGCACATTTAGCACCGGGAGGGTTACCTGGGCGTCTAATTCTTTGGGCTCAATCAGCTTTTAGCGAATTAAAGAAATATGAGGGGTTGATATAGAATGGAGAAATATTACAAGATCATTCAAAGACCTTTAATCACGGAAAAAACTTTCGATATAATTGAAAAAGAAAATAAATTAGTTTTTATTGTTGATAGTAGAGCAAATAAGACTCAAATTAAACACGCTATCGAGAAAATTCATAATGTCAAAGTGATTAAAGTGAATACAATTATTACTCCGAAAGGTGAAAAAAAAGCTTTAATTAAACTTCACCCAAACTACTCTGCTCAAGATATAGCGATAGATCTAGGTATTTTCTAACACAAACTCATATTTTAACTTATTTACATCAAACTCAATAAAATCCCTAAAATTTATGGTTTTTACATTATCCAATAATCTTATTTCGCTGGATTCATTTAACTTATTATATTCTTCCACATTTAAGATTAAAATTATTACAAAATACTTCGAGAAAAATTTTTCTAATATCCTTGAAATTTCAATAGGATTATAGGAATCCAAAATTAAGAACAGAGTTTTTTCTTCTATGAAAAAAAGGTTAGGTTTTAGTTGATGAAAATCAACTTGGTTCAATCGCAAAGTCTTATGAAATTGAACGCTAAACTTAGACAAATCTTGAAAGTTGTAATTACTTAAAGATAAAAAAATATCTGAATCGTGAGTTAATTTATAGAAATTTTCAGAAAAATTAGCCCTCCATACTAGACAATTTAGGTGGTTTAAGTGTATTACAGACTTATTTAAAATATCGTAATTAAACAAAATATTAATTTCTTCCTTGATATCTATAGATTTATTGTCTTTTTCGTATCTAATATTAATAAAATACGCGTTCGAAACTATTTTTCCACTATTAAGGGTTTGAATGTTAAAAATTATATAACCCTTTTGATTGAAATTGTTGAGTGCTTTTAGCAAATTATGTAATGAAACTTTATCATTTTGCATAATATCGCAATTAATTTCATAAATATATAAAAATTTTTCAGAATCGCCTCGTTTTATTATCAAAGAATCCCCCAATTTCAAGGTATTGATATCTTTATCTATTTTATTCGATAGTATATGAAAAAATTGCTTTTCTAAACGATGATTTTTCAAAAATTTACTAGATTGGTCATATTCTCGTATCCTCTGAAAGATTAAATTAAAGAATTTATCGATTTTAGGCTTATCGTTTCCGATAAAAGTTAAAATAATAGTTTTTCTTCCATTTTTGGCTACATTTATCTGAACGGAATAGTAAAAGAGGAAATTCTTTAACAAAAAATCGTTTAAAAGAGGAATAATTTTAAGTAAGTTATTAATCTTAAGAATTGAAAACGCTACGAGTTTATCGTTTTTATTAATGCTTTTATAATAGATTAAATGCTTTTCAGTTAAGAATGAGAGTAATTTGAATTTTCCTTTTTTTACCATATCATAAATTTTATAAAAAAAAATTATAAAAACTTATCATATTTGCTGGTTTGAGGACAATAATGATTAATATTAAAAAATCATGATGGATTATTTAAATGCTGAAGCGAATTTTAGATTTTATTAATAGTTTGAATCCGGAAATTGTTATCCAAGCACCATCCAGGATCAATTTAATAAATCCTTTAGATGCTGTAGAAGGGGACTTCTGGATGCCTTCAGTAGCAATAAATGGAATAAATAATCCTTTATCGGCTTTTGTTTATATAAAACCAAGGGAAGATGTTAGTATTATAAAATCATATTCTATTTATGATAAATTCGGTGCGTTTAATATTCAGATCGAACATGAGGAAAAAATTTCAAAGCATAAAACTAAGCTAGAAGAAAAGTTAGATTGTGATTTAAAATTAGTTTTTGCTAGTTTAATAAGATTTATTAATACATTCTCAATCTTTTGGGAAAAATTTAAACGTTCCAATTTTGAACTTGGAATCTTAACTACTATACCTTCCCGTAGTGGACTAGGGGGAAGTGCTGCGATTGTGGTCGCGATTTTGTATGGTTTGTCAAAATATTTCAATTTATATAAAAACTTAAAATGCATAAAAGAGAGTGAGTTCCCAATAAATAGGGACATTATCGCGGAAATGGCTACAAAAGTTGAAGATCATGACCTTAAAATAACTGCAGGATATGGAGATAGATATGTGATATCTAGAGGGGGATTAGGTTTTTGTTCTTACTCTGGAAAGTTATACCATAAAAAAATTTCATTAGAACCTTTAGCTGTTTACGACAGAATTGATTTATTGTATGACATTCATAGTTTACCAATAATAGTTTGCTTTCCTGGAGTATCTCACGATAGCGGAAGTGTCCATGAGATATTACGAAAAAGTTACTTGCTCAAAGATCCGTTTATATTGAAGGGTTATAGAAATCTAGCAGAAATTTCATGGAAATCGCGTTTTGCTTTAATGAAACAGGACTGGAAATTGCTAGGGGATTTATTTAAAGAAAATACTACGATTATGGATAATGTCATGAAACACGTTGGGTTTAACCACGGAATAGGATTATCCAATAAAATTTTAATAAGATTAATTGAAAATCATCCTGATGTTTTTTCTGCGAAATTAACTGGGGCGGGAGGGGGAGGATCTGTGTTTGCTTTAGTAAAACCGGATAAAATTAAGGAAGTTTTACTCGATTGGGAACATAATTTGCATGAAGTAATTGATAATGACTCAACATTCTTATCTCTCTTCCCAGCATATCCTTTAGAGATAAGACAAGAATTAAAAAAAGCTCAATTCTTTAGAATAAAAATAGCATCTGGAGTAAAAAAGTTATAATTTAATGAAGATTTAAAATAATTATTTATAAGGTGTAGAGTAAATTTGAGTAAATTTGATAGACATAAAAAAGCTTCAGTAGATTACATCTTTCCACATAAACATTGTAGAAGCTGTGATCAAATGATTGAAGAAGGTTTAACTTATTGTTCTGATTGTTACGAGAAATTACAGCAAAAAAAGCAAAAAAAGTGGTATAAACGAAAAAATAAAGTGGAAAACTGAAATTTCAGAAGTATCACTTGTTACCTTCTAGTTGTTCTAATCGGTTTTGAAGCCAACCTTTATCTAACATTAGAATAAAAGGCCCTAATCGAGGTCCTGATTTAGTGCCTAATAATATTAAATAAAAAGCTTCAAACATTTTTCTTGGAGGAATACCTAGTTCTTCTTTAGCTATAATAAAAATTTTATTTTGAATTGAATCAGCATCTAGATCGTCATTTTTCAACAAAAAATTTTTAAACAAGACTAAGCCTTCTAATTGTTTATGATTTAAAGCATGAATGATATCCGCCGAAATTATGTTAGTTATTGTAAAAATATCTATTTTATTCAGAATATTTCTTTTCGTTTTCTGATCTGGCATTTTTGATATTACATTGCTAACTTCATCAACCCATTTTTCTGTTCTTTCTAATATGTCTTTAAACTCCTCGATTGACACGAATTTTTCGAGATTATTTACTCTTAAAGACGAATTTACTTTTTCATATAATTTATCTACACTCAAAATATTTTGCATTTGAGAAAGGAATGTTAGTAATTTTAAAGGAATTCTGATGGGTTTTAACTCGGGAATTTTATTTATCTTGGTTATGGGATATAAATATTTATAAAAATCGTATTCCTCTTTAGATTCAGGTTCTTCTACCCCATAAAAAATATTTTCCATTTTTTCATAGTAGTCGTGATATTGAGGAATTTCTTCGATTCTCAAAGAAATGTGCTTCATAGGGTTTGTTCTTAAAATTAACATTCTATAAATTTCCGGATCTGCTAATTCTAAATATTTTTTGGGAGTAAAAACGATTCCCTTGGATGTACCCATATCTTGATCACCCAATCTTAACCACTCATACGGCAATTTAATAGGACCTTCATAATCATAAATTTTTTGACAAATCTCTATTCCTGTATCGTATGCTCCTCCTTTTACGCTATGATCCTTTCCTGCAGGTTCACATGTGGCTTTAAATAAAGCCCATTTAGCGGGCCAGTCGATACGCCAATTTAATTTTAGTCTTCCACTATAGATCGATGTTTTTCCCCGATAACTGCATGCAGGACACTCATATATAACCATCTGTTCTTCCTTTAGATATTCTGTTGCCCTATTAGGCTGAATGGAGCCATCCTTTGCGCGATCCTGTATTTTATTGCATTTTTCGCATATTGCCATAACTGGAATCCAGGTTTTTTGCATATCATTAAACTGTTCTTTACGATCATCATCTAAAGTAGGTAAAATATATTTTTTCAAGATATCTTTAATTTCATTTGTATTATCAAGCGCGATTTTGATTTTATCTTGCATTTTTGTTTTCTGATACAAATCATAACTCCATATAATTTTGTTTTTTATACCAAAATGTTTAAATGTGGAAATTAATTCGTTTCCAAAATGATAAGCATAGCTTTTACACCCACATTCTTTATATGGACATGGAATTAAAGCAAATGGTTTGCCTAAATTTTTTTTCTGATAATCTTCATCAATATAATATGGAAACCTCTTAGCTGCATCAAAATCATCCATAAAAAGATAAAAGGATACCTTAACCCCCTTTTTCTCAAATATTCTGCTAAGAGCATCGCATATAATTATTTCTCTTAAT
>Ga0114922_10006127_pt1 | contig 11060 bp, 5 predicted proteins | sample AartaG_FD_100975 | JGI IMG/M metagenome (GOLD analysis project Ga0114922, IMG submission 100975) | Deep subsurface microbial communities from Aarhus Bay to uncover new lineages of life (NeLLi) - Aarhus_00045 metaG | ecosystem: Environmental > Aquatic > Marine > Oceanic > Sediment | place: Aarhus...
TGAATATAAAGGCACCGGAAACCTTGGTTCGGAGAGATACGATGCCAGAGACCTTGAATGGGATACTACTTACTACTGGCGGATTGATGAAGCTAATAATGTCAACGCCGACAGCCCGTGGACAGGTCCTCTCTGGAGCTTTACCACTGCCAACTTCCTTATAGTGGATGACTTTGAGAGCTATAATGACCTTGACCCGACTGACCCGGCGAGCAACAGGATATTTATGGCGTGGTTGGACGGATTCGATAATCCGTCTGTAAACGGTTCTATCGTTGGTTACGCCAACCCTCCTTTTGCCGAGCAGACTATTGTTCACAGTGGCAATCAGTCGATGCCGTATGCATACGACAATGCTGTTGGTAAATCCGAGGCTACTTTGACATTGACTTCCAATCGTGACTGGGCAGTCAATGGCGTCAACAGATTGACGATTTGGTTCAGAGGCAGTTCGTCTAATGCTGCCGAGCAGATGTATGTTGTTCTCAACGGCAGTGCTGCGGTCAATCACGATAATCCTGACGCAGCACAGAAAGGTTCCTGGACGGCATGGAATATCGACCTGACGCGCTTTGCAGACCAGGGCGTGAACCTCGCCAATGTCAATTCGATTACTCTTGGTTTCGGTAACAGGAGCAATCCTGTGGCCGGTGGTACAGGTATGGTGTTCTTCGATGATATTTGCCTATATGCACTAGATTTGGAAACGCCGTAAGCAGCAAATTCATAATTTTATGAGATGATGTTTTTAATACCTGTTAAATAATCCCGAGAGGTCGGGATTTTGGCACGTGGCCAAAGCATGATAATTTTACTCTTTTATAAGGAGGTCTATTATTTGTAAAAAATTGAATTATGTAATCCTGTTTATGTTGGTTTTATGATTATGCGAGGTACAAGCCCTTGGTCAGGAGTGGGACCGCGTTGCCTACTGGGACGGGCGGTATCCATCGGCCTGGGGTGGAGGCGGCGATGCCGTACGAGACGCCTTAGAGGCTGCCGGCTATACGATTCTCGATACGGACCAACTCAAGACATGAATGGATGGTCACATAGCCGACAAAGAATTAAGAAACAAGTATCTGAAAGAAAACTATGGAGGTAACAAAAATGACACGCTTAACCATAATTTGCATCAGTTTTATTATCGTTAGTTTGGTGTTTGCAGGACAAAGCTATGCCGAAGTTGATTCTGAAACCGTTCTTGGGATATGGCTCCTTGACGAAGGAAACGGTGATATTGCTGAGGATTCCTCCGGCAATGGCCATGATGGCACGCTCATGGGCTCACCTGAATGGGTTACTGGTCAGTCAGGCAACGCCCTGGAGTTCACTGGGTCATCGACTTACGTTGATTGCGGCAATGCTGAAGCTCTGAATGTCGAGGTTTTCTCCGTATCATTTTGGTACAATCTACCAAGCGCTCAAGGATGGAACCATATGATTTCAAGGGGTTCCCATGTAGCCAGCGGCACTCCCGGCTCAGTTAATTGGGGCGTTATGATGTACGACGCCGCAGAGAGAATCCTTTTTGAAACGTTCAATGACACCGGTTGGACTGGTATCACAGCCGATACCACTGCCGGTGAATGGCATCACGTCGTTGCTACCTATGACGGAGATACAATGCAGCTCTATCATGACGGCGTATTAGCTTCAACCGCATCTGGAGCAGGTATTTTGCTTGATGAGAGTAGATCGTTTTTGATTGGCGCCAGGTCTGACGATGGCTCTGCGGGCGGCTTCTATAGTGGAAGCATTGACGAGGTGGGCTATTTTAATGCTATTCTTGCGCCTGAAGATATTGAAGAGATAATGAGCAGTGGTCTTGTGGGAATCATCGGCGGCCAGCCGCTCGCCCGACGCCCGGTTCCGAAAGATGGCGCCTTACATGAGGATACATGGGTGAGCCTTTCGTGGCGACCGGGTGATTTCGCCGTCTCGCGAGATGTGTACATAGGTGATAATTTTGACGCTGTGAATGCCGGTGCCGAAAGCACGTTTATCGGCAATCAAACCGCAACTTTTCTTGTTGTCGGCTTTCCAGGATTTCCTTTTCCGGATGGCCTTGTCCCGGGCATTACTTACTACTGGCGAATAGACGAAGTCAATGACACTGAGCCAGATAGCCCATGGAAAGGTGATATCTGGAGTTTCAGTATTCCCCCCAGGACTGCATACTTTCCCGACCCCGCCGATGGTGCCGAGTCTGTAGATGTAGATGTTAAACTTAGCTGGACAGCAGGTTACGGATCGAAGCTGCGCACGGTTTACTTCGGTGATAATTTTGACGAAGTGGACAGCGCCGCCGGAGGTCTGCTTCAGGGAACTACGGATTACACTCCCGGCCCGCTTAAAATGGCCAAGACTTATTACTGGCGAGTCGATGAGTTCGATATCCTCGCTACGCATAAAGGCGATGTCTGGAGCTTTATTACCGAGGGTGCCGTTGGTAGTCCGCAGCCGGCTAATGGTGCTGTGGACGTATCGCAGACGCCGGTTCTAACCTGGACGCCGGGAGTCTTTGGTGCTTCACATGAGGTTTACTTCGGCACCGATGCAAGCTCACCTGAATATAAAGGCAGCGGCAACCTTGGTTCCGAAAGCTATGACCCCGGACAGCTTGAGTGGAATACCACTTACTACTGGCGGATTGATGAGGCCAATAATGCCAATGCCGACAGCCCGTGGACCGGCCCCCTCTGGAGCTTTACTACTCCCAATTTCCTTGTCATAGACGATTTTGAGAGCTACAACGACCTTGACCCTGCTGATCCGGCCAGCAACAGGATATTTCTTGTTTGGATAGACGGCTACGACAACCCGGCCATAAACGGTTCTATTGTCGGTCATGCCAATCCTCCTTTTGCCGAGCAGACTACCGTTCACGGAGGTTTGCAGTCGATGCCTTTTGCATATGATAATGCTGTTGGCAAATCTGAGGCAACTTTGACATTGACTTCCAATCGTGACTGGACAGTGAATGGTGTCAACACACTGACAATCTGGTTCAGAGGTAACGCGGGTAATGCTGCTGAGACGATGTATGTTGTTCTCAACGGCAGCGCTGGTGTCGATAATGATAATCCCAATGCCGCGTTCAGAACTGCCTGGACTCAATGGAATATCGACTTGCAGGCATTTGCGGACCAGGGCGTGAATCTTGCTAATGTAAATACTATTACTCTTGGCTTTGGTAACAGGGCTAATCCGACCGCTGGCGGTGCAGGTATGGTGTTCTTCGATGATATTCGTCTTTATGCACCAGATTTGGAAACGCCGTAAGCATCAAATTCGCAATTTTATGAGATGAGGTTTTTAATACCTGTTGAAAACAATTTCGAGAGGTCGGGATTTTTGTTTAAGGAATACTGATTATGTGTGAGAAAATAATTAACCTGGTTTTTCTGGGTTTGGCGCTGGTCTTGATTGCAGGCAGCACAGCCAGGTCTTTTGATTTAAATGATCCTGATCTCGTCGGTTATTGGTCATTTGACGAGGGGGCAGGGACAGTCGCTAATGATCTATCCGAAAATAGCTATAACGGCACCCTTGTCGGTGGTACGTCCTGGACTGACGGCATTTATGGAAGCGCTTTGCAGTTCAATGGAAACGATGCATACGTGGAAACCGGTCAAAGTATTCTCAACGGCCTTGCCGGATTCACATTGGCCGGATGGGTAAGCGCAAACAATGTTGATGTTTATTCCAGCCTTTATGGCCAGAATGATTTAATTGAGTTCGGCTTTATTGGCGGTTCTCAGGTCGGAACCTGGTTGTTAGGCAATGACTGGCAGCTTATTGCCGCGGACTATACCTTTGACTATCCTTCATGGCACCACTTAGCTTTAGCAGGAGATTCGACAAGAATTGTAATCTACATCGACGGCCAGGAGGCGGCAAGTGACGAAGGGGGTCTTACGAGCGGTAGTGCCGGATTTACATTCAAGATCGGTGCAGGTGTATTTAACTCGGACGGAGATCCGTTTATGGGAGAAATTGACGATGTCTGGGTCTTCAGCCGTGCGTTAACGCAGGATGAGATTCAGAGCCTGATGCCGGGTTCCGGAGGATACCCATATGTTTTGCGTCCGATCCCGGAAGATGGCGCAATACACGAGGACACGTGGGTCAATCTTAGCTGGCGGGCTGGAGATTTTGCCGTCTCGCACGATGTGTATCTCGGCGATAATTTTGAAGACGTAAACAGCGGCACACTTGAGACATTTCGAGGCAACCAGGCCGAGACATTTTATGTTGCGGGATTTCCGGGATTTGCTTTTCCGGATGGTCTTGTTCCGGGCACGACGTACTACTGGCGTGTTGATGAGGTCAACGATGCCGAGCCGAACAGTCCGTGGAAGGGCGATGTCTGGAGATTTATGATTCCACCCAGGAAGGCATATAATCCAATCCCGATTGACGGCGGCGCGTTCATTGACCCGGATGCAGACCTTAGCTGGGGCACCGGCTTGGGTACGAAACTGCACACCATATATTTCGGCGACAATTTTGACGACGTGAACAATGCCGCTGTAGGAGTGCCACTGGGAACTACAACTTATGACCCGGGCACGCTTGAATTAAATAAGACTTACTACTGGCGTGTGGATGAGTTCGATCCTCCTAACACGCATAAAGGGGACGTCTGGAGTTTTACTACTACTATACCCGGTCTGGGTACGGTCATAGCTGAGAGATGGGACAACATCGATGGTGATAATTTGATCACTCTAAAAAGCTATTCGAAGTACCCGAATAATCCTGATGCAACCGAGGTCTTGACGCAGTTTTCATCGGACCTGGATCTCGACAACTATGGAGGCCGAATTTACGGCTGGCTCTATGCACCAGCCACAGGCGACTACACGTTCTGGCTCTGCGCCGACAACCAGGGTGAGCTTTGGCTGAGCACCGATGACGACCCGGAGAAAGTAGTGTTGATTGCGAATGAAAGCACTTGGTCTGCCCCCAACACATGGGGAACAGACGAAGAGCAATCCGACGCAATCCCGCTGCAGTCCGGCAACAAATATTATATTGAGGCGCTCTGGAAGGAAGGCGGCGGCGGCGACCAGTGTCAGGTAGCCTGGCAGGGACCCGGCATCCCGGCAATCACGATTATTCCCGGAGCTAATTTATCACCATACGAACCCGTTCAGGCCAATGGTCCGAATCCGGGTAACGGAGCCTCTGATATAAATCAGACATCTACTCTTAACTGGAAACCTGGAATCCAGGCCGCTTCACACCAGCTATATTTCGGCACTGATGAACAAGCCATGCAAAACGCCGATACCAGCTCATCCGAGTACAAAGGCACCAGGAACATTGGTTCTGAGAACTATGACACCGGTAAGCTCGATTGGAACACTACCTACTACTGGCGTGTTGATGAAGTCAATAACACCAATCCAGACAGTCCCTGGGTGGGCGCAGTCTGGAGCTTTACGACAGCCAACTTCCTTATTGTGGACGACTTTGAGAGCTATAATGACCTTGACCCCGCTGACCCGCTGAGCAACAGGATATTTAATGCATGGATAGACGGATTCGATAATCCTGCTATAAATGGCTCTATAGTTGGTTATGCTAATCCTCCTTTTGCCGAGCAGACTATCGTTCATGGTGGTGGTCAGTCGATGCCGTTCTCTTATGATAACGGTGTTGGAAAATCCGAGGCGACTTTGACATTGACTTATCCTCGCGACTGGACAGAAAAAGGTGTCGACACCTTGGCAATCTGGTATATTGGCGATGCGGCCAACGCCACTGAGACGATGTATGTTGTTCTCAACGGCACCGCTGGTGTCGATAATGATAATCCTAATGCGGCACAGGTCGAAGACTGGACTGAATGGACTATCGGCCTGCAGCAGTTCAATGTGAACCTTGCCAATGTTAATACGATTACTCTTGGTTTCGGTAACAGGAGCAATCCTGTGGCCGGGGGTGCAGGTATGGTAATCTTCGATGATATTCGTCTGTATGCGCCAGAACCGGAAACGCCATAAGCAGCAAATTCATAATTATAAGAGATGAGGTTTTTAATACCTGTCGAAAACAATCCCGAGAGGTCGGGATTTTGACATGTGGCCAAAGCAATGATAATTTAACTTTTTGATAAGGAGGACTATTATGTGTAAAAAATTGATTTATGTAATCCTGTTTATTTTGGTTTCAGGATTATGCGAGGTACAGGCCCTTGGTCAGGAGTGGGACCGCGCTGCCTACTGGGACGGGCGATATCCATCGGCCTGGGGTGGAGGCGGAGAAGCTGTACGAGACGCTTTAGAGGCTGCCGGCTATACGATTCTCGACGCGGATGAACTCAAGGTCTGGATGGATGGTCACATAGCCGACAAAGAATTAAGCGTCGTGGTGTTCTGCCGGGACGTCGTACCTGACACCGTTGCAGAGACGATGACAAGCGATTGCACGATTCGAAGATATCTGGATGCAGGCGGCAAGGTGGTATGGTATTCGGACTGGCCTTTTTATTACCAGGGCAGCTCAGACGGTAGCATGGTCACGTGGGGCAGTGCCGGTGCGACCAACGTACTGGGATTCAATGCCTCCAGCGGACCGAATGACACTCTCGATGTAGTGGAAATTACAGATGCAGGAGCTATGTGGGGGCTGACCGAAACATGGGAATCACAGAGGCCGACGTCTCCTACCATTTCGGAGAACATGACAGCCTTGGCTACAATCAGCAGCGGAAGTGCAGCGGCGTGGGTGAAGCATTATCTGCCCGGTGACAATTATCGAGGATTTGTTCGAACATTCGACCGCGGAGGCGCCCCCAGCATCATCGATGACCTTATTCGTCTGGCGGAATATGCGGCAACCAAGTCGGGAAATCCAGACCCTGCTGATGGCGGCTTCCACGAGGACACATGGGCGAGTATCAGTTGGGGACCAGGTGCTTATGCAGCATCTCACGATGTTTACTTCAGCGACAATTTTGACGATGTGGACGCCGGAGCAGAGAACGCATTCCTGGGCAACCAGGCAGACACGTACTTTGTTGTCGGCTTCCCCGGATTTCCTTTCCCGGACGGCCTCGTTCCGGGCACAACATACTACTGGCGGGTAGATGATGTACAGCAAGACGGTGTTTCGAAATACAAAGGCAATGTCTGGAGTTTTACGGTTCCACCCATAATTGCCTACAATCCCATCCCGGCCGATGGCGCCAAATTTATTGACCCGAATGAAGACCTTAGCTGGGCTTCAGGTCTCGGGGCAAAACTGCACACCGTTTACTTTGGTGACAATTTTGACGATGTGAACAATGCCGCCGGCGGTCTTCCACAGGCAGACACAACCTATACTCTCGATACCCTCGAATTGGATAAGGCCTACTATTGGCGGGTAGATGAGTTCGATCCCCCCACAACTCATAAAGGCGATGTCTGGAGCTTCCAAATCCTGCCTAATATACCCATTGCCGATCCCAGTCTTATCGGCTGGTGGAAGCTTGATGAAGGCGGAACTATTGCTGTTGACTGGTCCGGCCACGACAATCATGGTACGCTCCAAGGTGATCCGCAGTGGGTAGCCGGACACGACGGCGATGCTCTGGATTTCGACGGTTCGGGCGATTGGGTGACGACCGATATAATGCCAGCGGACTTCGGACTCGACGGCAGTAACCCAAAGACAGTCACAGCATGGGTATATACACGCGGCTTTAATGATGGCGGCATTTACGATATGGGGTCGCAATCGAACGGACAGGAATTCTGTCTGAGAACAATGACCGTCAATAATGATTGGCGAATACAGTGCTGGGGCTTTAGCGAGGGCTTTGACCATGATTTCACATATCCTACGCTGGGTACGTGGGTCCATTTTGCTCACGTTTATGACGGCACGAGCACAACGTTATATGCCAACGGTGAACAAGCCGACTTCTACACAAAGACGCTGGACACGGCGAACGCAGTCTTCGTAATAGGCCGGTACGGTAGTAGTACGGGCTTCAACGGTATAATTGACGACCTTCGCCTCTTCAACAAGGCGCTGACACAGGCCGAGGTCAAGGAGACTATGCGAGGTGATCCGTTACTTGCCTGGGACTCGAAGCCGAGTCAACGCTCAACACTGTACATCAGAGATGCAACACCCCTTAGCTGGTCACCGGAGATAATGCATCTCAGCACGATGTGTACTTTGGGACAGATAAAGACGCCGTTGCTAATGCCGACGAATCCGATACGAGCGGCATATATCGAGGCCGACAGGGTGCCACTAACTATACTCCCCCTGAAGGCGTTGAATGGGGCGGCGGGCCTTATTACTGGCGTATCGATGAGTATAATAACGATGATACAATCAGCAAGGGCAGAGTCTGGACCTTTTCTGTAGCCGATTACCTTATCGTGGATGATTTTGAGAGTTACAATGACCTTAATCCCGATGACCCGGCAAGCAACAGGATATTTAACTCCTGGCTGGACGGATTCGACAACCCGGCTATAAACGGCTCTGTCGTTGGTCATGCCAATCCTCCTTTTGCCGAGCAAACTATCGTTCACGGTGGTGGTCAGTCGATGCCGTTTGCATACAACAACGGTGTAGGCAAATCCGAAGCGACTTTGACACTGACTGATACGCGTGACTGGACTCAGGAAGGTGTTGGAGTACTGTCGCTGTGGTTCTACGGAGACACGTCTAATGCTGCCGAGCCGATGTACGTTGTTCTAAACGGCACTGCTGGGGTCGATAATGATAATCCTAATGCAGCTCAGGATGCTGCCTGGACCGAATGGACTATCGACCTGCAGTCATTTGCGGACCAGGGTGTCAACCTTTCCAATGTCAATACGATTACCATTGGCTTCGGCAACAGGACCAATCCTGTGGCCGGTGGTTCAGGCATGGTGTTTTTCGATGATATTCGTCTGTATCGTCCGGCACCATAAAATTCAGAATGCAATTAAGATAGCGTAGTTGATATAGCAGACTTTTGTTAATTTGGGGCCTATACTGATTGATTAGGTATGGGCCCTTTTTTTGTTGGTAATTTCTGAAGGGTTATTGGTAAGGAGGGAAGCTACAAGAACCATCAAATGATTCGGCCATAGACGTAACTGCGATATTCTCAAGGCAATCGGGACAGACGGTGCTTTCGCAGCGCACATAGCAATTCTGCAGGCGGGAAAAACTTTTCATTATCGACCTATAATAGTCTGCGATCATTTCAATAAGCTCGGAAATAGCCCTAAAAAGGCGGTTTTGAGACAATTTGGATTGAATTGAAGCGGGCTTTAAGGTACAATATTGACATCATTTCAAGGATGAGGGAGTCAACAAAACGACACGGAACTATTGCGAATCCATGTAACCTGATTTTGGGGAGGGTATTCATTGGAAAAAGCAAAAGTCAACATTTTTAGAGGTGTATTTCAAAAGCTGGTAAATCTGGCAGCCTTTATTTGTATCGTTTGTTTCATCGCCAATATAGTCCCACCGATTAGAAATTCGGGAAATCCGGATGAGCAAGAAAAAAGTAATATCTCTAAGGTTGACAGTCCGATAATTTTGCTTTATGCAACAATAGCTGAAATCCAGAGCTCAGAGAGCACCGTTATAAATGAATCTGAGACTAAGACCGAGGTTGAGCCGCAAATGCCGGAAAAGGTCCAAACAATAGCAGAGAATGCTAAAAGTCGGCAATCTGAAGATTCCGAAAGTAATACCGAGCAGCCCGAAGAATGGGAAAGTATAGAGATGCGCGTAACGGCCTATTGCCCTTGCCCGATATGCTGCGGTGAATATTCAGATGGGATAACGGCCTGCGGGTACGAGATACAACCGGGCGATACCTTTGTTGCGGCCGACAGTCGATACCCCTTCGGCACCGAAATGATTATTCCCGGCTACAGCACAGGGCAGCCCGTGAAAGTCCTCGACAGAGGCGGAGCCATCAAAGGAAACCGGCTCGACGTGTTCTTTGCCACTCACGAAGAAGCCCTGGAATGGGGCGTTCAATACCTTGAGGTTAATGTACGTCGGAAAAACCTGTAACCGGACACCAGGCGAACAATAAAGCGATTTCTTCTTGAGTAAACGCCCTCGTTTTGTAACATGAAATCCTTACATATCCACACCTTTAATTGGGCTGACGCCCTGTAAGATTTTTTTGTTTTTACTGCCTTTAAGAGCCCTCCGATAACCTTAAAACCTCTATAACCATAAGGTTAAAGTATATTCAAAAAGCTTCAGTTTTTTTGGGAAAATAAGGTTGTGAAGGTACGCGTTTTAGTGTAAACTACACAGGCATTTTTACGGAAGAAATTTGGATTTTTTAACCTTATTTTGTATTTTAACGCAGAGGTTTACTATGAAAGTAACTTTCAACAGAGCGGGTTTTAGCGAGGCCTTAGGCTTGCTGACATCGGTCGTGCCGAGCCGAACCCCCAAGCCGATACTGCGGTGCGTGCAAATCACTGCCGAGGAGAAAGCGGTTCGGATATGCGCAACGGATTTAGAGGTCGGGATCAATTATCTGATCTCCGAGGTTCAGATTGAAAAAGCAGGTGAGATCATCGTGCCGGCGGACAGGCTGGCGGCGGTCGTGCGCGAAAGCGTTGACGATGTCCTTCTATTAGAAGCTTCAAAAGGGACATGTGAGATAAAAGGGGCCGACAGCCACTTTACGATTTACTCACCAGGCGAGCCCGGGCAATACCCGGTGGTGCCCGGCTTCGAAGGCGACGGTGACATAAAAATTACATTGGGTAATCTTCAGGCCGGCATCGAGCAGAGTCTGTTTGCGACAGCGAAAGAAAGCAGCCGCTATGCCATTAACGGCGTGCTGTGGGAGATTAAGGACAAGAAGCTGCTGTTAGTTGCCACAGACGGAAGAAGATTGGCACGATGCAGAGTCAACCTGGCTTCGGCGCCGGGGAAAAACAAGGCGCCGGGGAATATAATAGTGCCGGCCAAGGCGATGGGACTATTAGATAAAGTCGGCAGCAATGAGAAAGACAATGTGACAGTTAAACTCGTCGATAACCAGATTATAATAAGCTGTGCGAATGTCGTTATAA
>Ga0114922_10006128_pt1 | contig 11059 bp, 11 predicted proteins | sample AartaG_FD_100975 | JGI IMG/M metagenome (GOLD analysis project Ga0114922, IMG submission 100975) | Deep subsurface microbial communities from Aarhus Bay to uncover new lineages of life (NeLLi) - Aarhus_00045 metaG | ecosystem: Environmental > Aquatic > Marine > Oceanic > Sediment | place...
AGCCGGAACTGTTGGCGTACGAGCAGGCGGCACGCTGGAACAAGGGGCTCGCGGAAGGTGGCGACGCGGGGGTTCAGGCGGCGCTCGACCTGATCACAACCTTCTCGCAGGGCAAGATGGATCCGGAGATGTTCGCGCTGTATTCGCCAGGCTCGAAACTCTACAAGAACCTGTGGGAAAAGGTCGTCGCCGATGCCGAGGCGTTCAACGACCCGGGGCGTTTTACAGCCCTTATCGGCTTTGAGTGGACCTCGTTGATCAAGGGCAACAACATGCATCGTGTCGTCATCATGCGTGACGGTGCGGTCAGGGCAAGACAGGTGGTGCCCTACACGACGCAGGCCCCGATCGGTAGCCCGGACCCGCGTGATCTGTGGAAATATCTGACCAATTACGAGGAAAAGACCGGCGGTGAGGTGCTGGCGATCGCGCACAACGGCAACCTCTCGAACGGCATCATGTTCCCGCTGGAAGCGCAGTGGAACGGCACCAGACTCGACGAGACCTATGTCACCCAGCGCGACAAGTGGGAGCCGCTCTACGAAGCGACCCAGATCAAGGGTGACGGCGAGGCACATCCGTTCCTGTCGCCCGATGACGAGTTCGCTGATTACGAGACATGGGCTATCGGCAACCTCGACGTCTCCGAGGCAAAGACCGACGACATGCTTGCCGGCGAATATGCCCGCGAGGCGCTAAAGCGCGGGCTGGCGATCGAGACGCGTCTCGGCACCAACCCCTACAAGTTCGGCATCATCGGCGCCACCGACAGCCACACTTCGCTGGCAACCGCCGAGGAGGATAATTTCTTCGGCAAGCATAGCGGCTACGAACCCAAACCGGACCGGATGTCTCATCCGTTCATGCAAAACGAAAACGGCAGCATCATGGGCTGGCAGATGGTCGCGTCGGGGCTTGCCGCCGTCTGGGCCACCGAGAACACGCGCGAGGCCATTTTCGATGCAATGCAACGCAAGGAGGTCTATGGCACGACCGGCCCGCGCATAAGGGTACGGCTGTTTGGCGGTTGGGCGTTTACGGAACAGGACCTGAATTCCCGCATGCCGGCGGTAGTGGGGTATGAAAGAGGCGCACCGATGGGCGGCGACCTGCGGGCCATGCCCGAGGGTGCGAAGGCACCGAACTTCATGGTCTATGCGCTACGCGATCCAATCGGTGCCAATCTCGACCGCATCCAGATCGTCAAGGGCTGGCTCGACACCGATGGCACGACGCACGAAAAGATTTACGACGTCAGCTGGTCGGACAACCGCGTGCCGGCCAACGGCAAGCTGCCCCCCGTAGGCAACACCGTCGACGTGGCCAACGCCAGCTGGACCAACACCATCGGTGCCGCCGAACTGGCGACGGTCTGGACCGATCCCGATTTCAACCCGGCGCAAAAGGCGTTCTACTACGCCCGCGTGATCGAGATCCCGACGCCGCGCTGGTCCACCTATGACGCCTTCCGCTACGGTATCGACCCGCCCGAGGGTGCACCGACCTCGACGCAGGAACGCGCATACACCTCTCCGATCTGGTACACGCCCGCATCCTGATACAATCGTCACCATGAAACACCTGGCGCGGCTCCTGCGGGAGCCGCTTCTCCATTTCTTTGCCGTCGGCGGCCTGATATTTCTGCTCTTCACAGCAGTGACCGGGCCAAGTCCGGAGCCGAGCGACGTTGTCGTCGTCGGGCCCGAACACATCGAACAGCTGGCGACGGGTTTCCAGGCGGTCTGGCGGCGCCCGCCGACCGGCGACGAACTGCACGCCCTGATCAATGACTTTATCCGCGAAGAAATCTACTACCGCGAGGCGCTCGCGCTTGGCCTCGACAGCAACGACACGGTGGTGCGGCGGCGCCTGCGGCAGAAGATGGAATTTCTGTCGGACACCGGCGCCGATCTTCTCGAGCCGGCCACCGGCGATCTCGAGGCCCATCTCGCCGCGAACGAGCAGACATTCCGGCGTTTGCCGCGCCTTGCCTTCGAGCAGGTTTATCTTGGCAAATCGCCGGCACCGCAAAGCATCAAAGCGGCGTTGAGCGCGCTCCAATCCGACCCTGCAAGCGACGCTTCACCGTGGAGCGAACACACCCTGCTGCCGGCTCAGCTGGGGCTTTCGCCGCCCGATGCGATTGACGGCGCGTTCGGTAATAACTTCTTCGAGCGGCTCGCGGAAATCCCGTCAGGGGGATGGGCCGGACCTGTGGCATCCGCCTATGGCGTACACCTGGTCCGTATCACCGAGCGAGTATCCGCGCGGATGCCAGAGCTGGAAGAAGTGCGAGACGCCGTGTTGAAAGACTGGAAGGCAGACAAGGCGCTGGAGCTGCGCGAACTGCACTTCGCGAGGTTGAAGGCGCGCTATGCCGTCGAAATACGCGGCGCCAATGCGCCAACGGCAGAAAACCCGTGATCCAGTCGGTGGGCAAGCTGGTTATCGCACTGCTGATTTTCCTGGTCGGGGCGACCGGATTCAGTACGTCCTCATTTGGCCACGCGCTTCAGCCCGGCTACCTGGAGCTTCGCCTGATTGACATGGACCTGTACGCTGTTGTGTGGAAGACGCCGGCAAGCGCCGGGCGTCCGATGGTCATCGCCGCCCAGCTACCGGAGCACTGCGAGCCGCGCACGCCGGGACAGTCGATCTGGGACGGCGCCGCCTACCTGGCTCGGTGGAGCGCAAAATGCCCGGGCGGGCTGGAAGGCGGCGTGATCCATATCGACGGGCTTGATCAAACGTCGACGGACGTGCTGGTCCGCTTCGATTTCGTCGATGGCATCAGCGAGGCTCGCCGCCTGACCGCAGCTGCCCCGTCCTTCACCGTTCCCACCCAACCCAGTCGTCTTGAAGTGGTGCAAACCTACTTCCTGTACGGCGTCGAGCATATTTTGCTCGGCATCGATCACCTGCTGTTCGTGCTTGCGCTACTGCTGCTGGTGAAAGGTGCGGGCAGAATTATTGCAACCATCACCGCATTCACGCTCGCCCACAGCGTCACACTGGCCGCTGCGACACTCGGTTTCATCCATATGCCCGGACCGCCCATCGAGGCGACCATCGCGCTGAGCATCGCGTTCGTTGCAGCGGAGATTATCCACAGCCGACAGGGTAAGCCGGGGTTGACCGAACGTTATCCCTGGGTTGTCGCCTTCACCTTCGGCCTGCTGCATGGCTTCGGTTTCGCCGGCGCGTTGGCCGAAGTCGGCCTGCCGCAGCAGTCTATCCCCATTGCGCTGTTATTCTTCAACGTCGGTGTCGAGATCGGCCAACTGCTGTTCATTGCCACCGTGTTCGCCACGATCGCGCTGGCACGCCAGATCACGCGGCGCATCAACCTGCCGCGACCGGCATGGGCGTGGGCCGTGCCGCCGTATGCCATCGGCAGCCTCGCGGCCTTCTGGGTCATTCAACGCACAGCCGGTTTTTGATTAAAGGGATTAAAGGGGTCGGTGACAAATCGTAATCATTATCACTTATCACCCTTTTAATCATATTTCGTTCGCCGGTGGCCTGCGCCAGGTGTGGCTGTATTTTCGCGGCAAACCCTACACACTACTCGCGTTCAAAACCCCCTGGCTGTATCGCCACATGCGTCATCCCTTGTATGTCGGCCTCATGATCGGCTTGTGGGCAGCACCAACCATGACCGTTGCGCACCTGGTATTTGCCCTGCTGTGCACAGCTTATATCTTCGTCGGTACAAGACTGGAGGAAAAAGACGTCAGGAGGGGTTTCATGGGGTTAGTCTTTATTACCTGGTTATTTTAGTTCCTTAACCTTTTCCAGCATTTCCTGTGCATGGCCATCCGCGGTAACACTGTAAATCGCATCGACCAGTTCACCTTCTTTGTTAATCACAAAGGTTGAACGGACGATACCCATTTTCTTCACACCCTTTTTTTCTTTTTCTTGCCATACCCCGTAGGTATCACAGAGTTCACCTGCAGTATCGGCCAACAACTCCACTTCAAGTCCAAATTTATCGATGAAGGCCTGGTGACTTTCACACGAGTCTTTACTCACGCCAAGCACCACGGTATCCGCTTTGGCAAACTCACTGGCCAGTTCGGTAAATTGATTCGCTTCAATGGTGCAGCCTGGTGTGTCATCTTTCGGATAAAAATACAAAACAACGTTTCTGTTGCCTTTGTAATCAGACAAACTGATCATTTCATTATGCTGATTGGGTGCACTGAATGCTGGTGCGGTCTGGTTTTTCTCTAGCATGGCCATTCCCTTTACATACCCTTTTTAATTTAGCAGTGGTGGATTCACTTGCAAATTATGACACAACGGGGACAGACCTTGCGCCAGCAAGCGCTGTCCCGTTTTATCCTGCCAGCCCTGTTCTAACAATCCTTTTACGTTCCACAAAACGTATACTCAACCACTTCTTCAGGTTGAGGTGCCTGCATGTACCTTTCTTTCCCTTCCTGTTGACCATAAGGATTTTGCAGCACTGTATGTAATTCGTGAAACACAGCAAAATCACCCTGATCTTCTGCAGCTCTGATAGCGGCTTCAATCTGGTGATTTCGGGGTATATAGACCGGATTGATTGCCTGCATAGTTTCCTGTCGCGCGTCATTGGTTTGCGTCTCCAGTCTTAACCGCTGACGCCACTTCGCCAGCCAGGCATCAATCTGAGCGGGATGATCAAACAGCTTTCGCAGGTCGTTATCCTGTTCTGACGGCTGATCTGCCATCCGTGATAAGCGATAAAACGTCAAGGTAAAATCAGCACGATTATCTGCCATAACGTCCAGCAACTCATCAATCAGGGCTTTATCTTCATCGCCTTTCGCGTCACTGCACGCCGTTAAACCACATTTTGCCCGCATGCCTGCGAGCCAGGCCGATTCATAGCGTTCTGCATAAGACTCCAGGAATTCATGCGCTACTTTCACAGCCGCTTGCGGGTTTTCATCAAGCAAGGGTAATACAGCCTCTGCCAGACGCGATAGATTCCACAAACCCATTGAAGGCTGATTACTATAAGCATAACGCCCATGACGATCGATGGAACTGAAAACCTGGTTATGATGATACGCATCCATAAACGCACAGGGCCCATAGTCGATGGTCTCACCGGCGATTGACATATTATCCGTATTCATCACACCGTGTATAAATCCTATCTGCATCCACTGTGCAATCAGCGCGGCCTGCCGCTCAACCACCGCTTTCAGCAATGCAACATAAGGCTTTTTATTGTCGCCAAGCTGGGGGTAATTTTTTTCAATCACATAATCTGCGAGTTGTTTTACCGCAGCGTAATCATCACGCGCAGCGAAAAACTGAAAAGTACCCACGCGAACAAAGCTCGAAGCAACGCGTGTAATCACCCCACCCGGCAGTAAACGCTCACGCGCGACGGGCTCGCCGGTCGTCACTGCAGCCAAAGCACGCGTTGTCGGTACGTTGAGTTTCTGCATGGCTTCGCTCACCAGGTATTCACGCAACACCGGGCCGAGGGCAGAACGGCCGTCACCATCACGCGAGAAACGGGTACGTCCGGAACCTTTCAGGTGGATATCGTAACAGGCGCCATCCGGTGTATTAATTTCTCCGAGTAGTAGCGCACGGCCATCGCCCAGTTGCGGAACAAAATGGCCAAATTGATGCCCTGCATACGCCATCGCCAGGGGCTCTGCACCTTCAGGAAGCGTGTTACCCGAGAAAACAGCCGCACCCAACGCGGCGACGCGATCGGTTGATATGCCCAGTTCCCTGGCCAACGCGTCATTAAATTTTATTAATTCAGGTTTATTGACCGGCGTTGGATTGGTCCTGGCAAAAAAGCCCTCACCCAGTGTGACATAGCGATTATTAAAGGGAATCCGCATCAAGGTTTTTCAACGATAGCACTAAACGCTGCGAAGTTTATCGCAGTCAGTCTTTTACATTCTCTGAGAGATACTGTGGTATAAACCAGCGTCAGATAGAAATTGGGGCCAGCTCCTGCACCTGTAGCAGCCCCCAGAGTACCCAGGGGGCATAAAGGCATAAACACCGCCCACCGGCGCGATCGTCAGAGGCGCCGCCCCCCCATTTCCGTTACCATCCCCAACCATGCACACCACCCCCACCAAAATCCAAAACGGTATGCGCCGCCAACTACAAACCTGGCGCAACACCGTGGCCAACCGTACTGGGAATTAAAAGGGGTCGGTGACAAATCGCAATCATTATCATTTGTCACTGCCCCCTTTTACACTCAGTGCTCATGGCCTGCCCTGCTGCTCGTTATCGTGGAGTTTAATCTACCAGACCAGCGGGAAACGCGGGTTGCGTCTGTTAGAAAATGGGATTCAGGTTTTATTCAAGATTGCTCTATAATCACACTCCCGACTGTTCGGCCGGAACGGGTGCAAAACCCGCAGCAGTGGCTTCAACCGCAAATAAGCATTTATTCAGAGCTCGCTTCGCGACCATATACCAGGAAACGATCATGATCCGTATCGGCACACCTCTCTCACCCACCGCCACCCGCGTCCTGCTGTGCGGCGGCGGCGAACTCGGCAAGGAAGTCGTCATCGAGCTGCAACGCCTCGGCGTTGAAGTCATCGTCGCCGATCGCTACGACAACGCACCAGCGATGCAGGTTGCACACCGCAGCCACACCATCTCCATGCTCGAAGGCGATGCCCTGCGGGCTGTCATCGAGCAGGAAAAGCCGGACTACATCGTCCCGGAGATCGAGGCCATCGCCACCGACACCCTGATGGAGCTGGAGTCCGAGGGCTACACCGTAATCCCGAACGCGCGCGCCGCACGCCTCACCATGAACCGCGAAGGCATCCGCCGTCTCGCCGCCGAGGAGCTCGGGCTGCCGACATCGCCCTACCGCTTTGGCGAGACTCGCGAGGAATTCGACCAGGCGCTGGAGGCCATCGGTCTGCCGTGCGTTGTAAAGCCGATCATGAGTTCCTCCGGCAAGGGTCAGAGCACGATCCGGCAGCCGGCGGACATCGACGGCGCCTGGGCATACGCACAGGAAGGTGGTCGCACCGGCGCCGGCAAGGTCATCATCGAGGGATTCGTTGACTTCGACTACGAGATCACCCAGCTGACGGTACGGCACCGCGACGGTACCAGCTTTCTCGAACCCGTCGGCCACGTACAGGTCGACGGCGACTACCGACAGTCCTGGCAGCCGCAGGCTATGAGCGAGACCGCGCTCGCCGCAGCTCGTGATATCGCCGGAAGGATCACCGAGGCGCTGGGCGGCCGTGGCATTTTCGGTGTTGAGCTGTTCATCAAGGGCGACGAAGTCATTTTCAGCGAGGTGTCGCCACGCCCGCACGACACCGGCATGGTCACCATGATCTCCCAGGACCTGTCGCAGTTCGCCCTGCACGCCCGCGCCATCCTCGGCCTGCCGGTCCCCAATATCCGCCAGCACGGCCCGTCGGCCTCCAGTGTCATCCTCGTGGAGGGAGACTCGCTCCAGGTCGAATTCGACAACCTCGAGGTCGTGCTGGCCGGGCCCGACACCCAGCTGCGCCTTTTCGGCAAGCCCGAGGTGCATGGCCAACGGCGCATGGGCGTGGTACTGGCGCGCGGCGCTACGATTGACGAGGCGCTGGAAAAGGCCGAAAGGGGTTCGGCCGCGATGACTATTGACCTGTAGACAGCCACCCTGCCTGATAACGCGCAAACCGGGACAGACCACGGTTTAGAATAACCGTGGTCTGTCCCCTATTACTGCAGCGCCCTGGCGGCTCGCTCGGTAAGACACTCGTATTCACCCATCTCAAGTTCACGGCAAATCCCTGGCCGCTTCTCGTAAATCGAACAAAGCATGGTGTTTCGGTCAAGGGCCGAACACCAGCCATCATCGAGCCGCGCCATGCGCCTCCCGCCCCATTTATCTACCTCGATATAACGATCGGGCACTCCGGTATCGGTGATGAGTAACACTTCCAAACGGCAACAGCAGGCCTCACAGCCTGGACAGGAAACCTCGGTATCAGGCAGGGAGGTTGCAGCTTCGATTGTCATACCTTACATTTGAATTGCATGCTATGCCGATGTCGGCGGTTTATCGGCCGTTTCGGTTGTACTGGGTGGGAACACTCTGGCAGTCCCGTTTTTTCTCGAAGGTCACACAAAGAACGCGATCGCCAAGGCGCCGACCGTTCAGCGCGTCGAGGGCAGCGCCGATGTGCTGTTCGTCCAGCTGCACAAAACCGAACCCCTCACAGCGCCCTGTCATTATGTCCGTAGCCAGGTCGACAGATCTGACATCACCAAACTCCGAGAACAACTTATTCAAACTTTCCACGGTCGTACGCGAAGACAAATTTTGCACCATCATTTTCGTCATAATTATCCTTTTGGCATCTGCAGTGAGTCTTTTTGCCCGCTGCGTCTTCAGTGATATAGAGACTTGGTATAAAAACTCTTGTCCGGTTTTCCGTAAAGCAGGCCGAGCACCCGCTGCTGTGTCTTGGTGAACAACGCGTCACCGATGCTTGTTGGCATCATGGAAAATACTCAAATGGACCCATACTGGGCAGTATATACCCCATTTTGGGTCTTTTCTCATTGGTATCCGCCTGTTTTTCTTGAATTCACGGATTTAAAGCCACGGATCACGAATCCTGAAATCATGATCCGTTTTATTCCGCACACACCCCTGCCGATAGCGTTGCTGCACACAGGCCTGGCCGGCGCTGCCGAGTGCCTTCGTCGGCATGCGCGCAGTCGCCGCGTTGCACGGCCAGGTAGCCCTGCACGGCCTCCAGTGGACCCGGGTGCGGCGTCGGCCTGCACGCCTTACAACGGGGTGTCGGCGCTGTCCAGCGGGCCTTTGTCAATCAACAATGACGAGATGCCGTATGGACAGTAGATACTCTGTCCCTGTTGACCCTACATAAACCTCAACTCCACGGCACCGCCCCCTCAAGTATCTCCCCGTCTTCCAGCGTCACGGCCTTTAACCTCCACACTGGTGCCTGGATCACGATATAGGTCAATTCGGAATCGCCGGTGTTCCACCAGGCGCGTCTGGCATCGGGTTGAACACTCACCACGGAGCCTTCCTGCACCGGGATAATCTCGTCATCGATGCTCATCTCACCCTGACCGCTGATGAAGATATACAGCTCTTCGTTAACCTGTAGGAGCCACCCTGCGAATACAAGCTGCGAATGCTGTGGGTGCCTGGCCGCGATCACTGGCAAGACTGGAGTGTGAGCAACAACCTTCCCACCGTTATTCTTGTTCCGAGCCCAAGCAGCCAGCCTGAACAAAGGACTCCAGCTCGGCACCGAACGCCGCCACCTCAGCCAGCAGCCCCCTCTTTCCGTCATCGTGCTCCATTTCGCTGCGCAACTGATCGATCTCGGCATGAAATTCTTTTAACGCGAAGTGACCGGCTTCGCCCTCGATCAAGCGGGCACGGCAATGCGCCAGCCAGCGGGCCTGCTCCCCGGCGTCGAGCGTTTCCGGGTAACTGCGCGCCCGATAACGGAACAGCATCTCCGGCAGCCGCTTGTCCGCGAAGTTCCAGCTTTGCGCACCCAGCGCCTGCGGATCGATGTCGTGGATGGCATTCATGAGCGCCTTGTCGCTGCCCTCAAAGAAGCCACCGGCGTAGATCATCAGGTCGGGATCGCTGACCGGCTCGAATTCACGCGGCTCGAAGATTTTGGCGATCTTGTCCCGAATCGCCCTGCGTGCATTGAGCAGGGTCTGGCGGTTTCGCTTGCCTTTCATGAGATCGATGCCGAGGCGCCTGGCCGCGTCACCGGTCAGGGTCGAGGTGGGGGCGATGACCGGACACTTGTTGACAAAAAGCTGCTTGAGTGCCGGGCGCTCCACGCCATCGGGCAGATCCTCACTGGCGGTATAGAGCCGTTCGGCCAGCGTCCTGGCCCCGGACTCGAGCAACAGGGCCGGATCCTGGGCCAGGTCGAAGACGATGATACTGTTTCGGTTGGTCGGATGGGCGACAAGCGGCACTACCAGGCGCGTGTTACCGTGGTCACTGCCATACATGCCGGAGGTATGCAGGATCGGCGTCATCTCCTTCAGGTCGATGTACTTGAGAACCTCCTGCTTGCGCCGCAGCTTGTACAGGAACGTGTACAGCTTCGGCTGCTTTTCCCTCATCAGCCTCGCGATCGCGAGCGTCGCATACACGTCCGACAGGGCATCGTGCGCCTGTTCGTGGGCAATGCCATTGGCAACGCTGAGTTCCTCCAGCTTGAAGCTGGGGCGGTCAGCGTCGTCGCGCCTTGGCCAGACGATGCCCTCCGGGCGCAGGTCGTGGCAGACACGCACCACGTCGATCATGTCCCAGCGCGAATTGCCGTTTTGCCACTCGCGGCCATAGGGATCGTACAGGTTACGGTAGAGGGTGTTGCGCGTCACTTCGTCATCGAAGCGCAGCGAGTTGTAACCCACCCCGCAGCTGCCCGGCTGCGACAACTCCGCCAGGATACGGGCAATAAACTCCGCCTCCGGCAGGCCCTGCTCCAGCGCCTGCTGCGGGGTGATTCCAGTGATAAGTGACGACATCGGGTGCGGCAGGCTGTCCGGCGCCGGTCGGGCCATGATATTCAACGGCTCGTCGATGATATTGAGATCCTCATCGGTACGAATGCCGGCAAACTGCACCGGCCGGTCCCGCGCCGGATCGATCCCGAAGGTCTCGTAGTCGTGCCAGTACAGTGTATTTTGTGTCATTGAGCGGCCCGAAATAATGCTGGCGGGACCCTACCACAGGAGCCCATCGAGGTACACGCAAGGGAAGAAAAGCCGTGAGTATTTATAAGGTGGATGTACGCATCGTACTTGCCATCGCGGCCATCAAGCCGCTCCTGCAAATCGGCGAGTTGTTTGACCGCAGCGTAATCATCCCGCGCCGCGAAATACTGAAAGGTGCCCGCGCAAACAAAGCTCTAGGCCACGCGTGTAATCACCGCACCCGGCTGTAAACGTTCACGCAACACCGGGCCGAGGGCGGAACGGCCATCGCCCAGTTTTTGACCGGCGTGGGCCGGATCTTTTCAAAAAAGCCCTCACCCAGGGTGGCATA
>Ga0114922_10006129_pt1 | contig 11058 bp, 7 predicted proteins | sample AartaG_FD_100975 | JGI IMG/M metagenome (GOLD analysis project Ga0114922, IMG submission 100975) | Deep subsurface microbial communities from Aarhus Bay to uncover new lineages of life (NeLLi) - Aarhus_00045 metaG | ecosystem: Environmental > Aquatic > Marine > Oceanic > Sediment | place: Aarhus...
CAGTCCAGCCAGCCGGAAGCAGTTGAGTGAACCCGTCCGCAGTCGTCCACAGGAAGGCTACGTCTTGGGTGAAGATGGAGCCCCAGCCGACGACCTTCCCGGCGTCATTGACGTCACGGGCGACGCTCTCGGTCCATCCGGCTGCAAGTCCGATGTCCGTGTAAGTGTACGCCGCAGCCGGAGGCGGGGCGCCTCCACCACCACATCCCAGCACCACTAAGCCGGCCACAACCAGGCAAGACCCGCACACCAGGTAAAGCGCTCTCTTCAGCCACATGGTTAGTCCTCCTTCGACTTACCGGACCGGATATGAACTCACTGTATCATTCGCCACGTGTGCTGAAGGCTCCTTCCGCGCAACGCCTCGTGCATCGTAATCGCCGCGCGGTCACTGCCGACCATACCGAAGCCAGGTCGCTAGGGTTGTATCATCCTGCCTCATGTGCGCTGAGGTGCCATCCACCGAGCGCACGTTGGGCGCTCAGCCTCCCTGCGCCAGAGCACCTCCGTGTGCAGGGCAGATACAAAAGAAAGGGCCCCCGCTGTACCAGCGGGGGCCCTTGACAGCCTGACCTGCTATCTGCCGGGCCCGCCTTTCCTGGGCTTATGATGAGGCACCAAGATGACCACGCTCTCCGGGCCTGCCTCGTTGCCCTGTCCATCCACTGCATAAAGAGAGATCACGTATTCGCGCCCGTCACGGTCGCGGCCCTCGCGCCAGGCAACCAGTTCGATCTGCACCTGGAAGTCGCCGGCCTCGTCCAGGGCGCCAGTGATATAGTGGACGCCGTCGAGTTCGCCGTACTCGTCGTCCACCTCAAGCCAAGCCTCGGCAATGCCGCTTACCTCCTCCACTACACTGCCGCTGATGGTCACGGGCACGAGCTTGCCGTTCGGCGGCGACAGTATGGCGGGCGAGGGCGAGTCAAGGGTCAGCGCCGGCGGCGTGCTGTCTTTGACGCGGATGAGCACGGTATCCGGCTCCGAGTCGAGGTGGCCATCGTTGACGACGAGCGTCACCGCCGTCTCCCCCAACGGCAGGAGGATAGTCGGACTTACGCCTGTGGTCTCCTGCTCCTCGCCGTTCTCATCGGTCCAAGTCCATGTATACGTCAGTGGGTCACCGTCGGGGTCGTCGGAGCCGGAACCGTCGAGCTCGACCTCGGCGCCAGGATTCCCGGTCGCCTCCAGCGTCTGGTCCTCGCCCGCGTCGGCCAGAGGCCGACCGTTCAGATCCAGAACGATCTCGAGGCCGACCGGTGGGGTCTCCACGTTGCCCGCGACGTCTTGCGAGTAGGCCTGGATCGCGTACGTACCTGTCGCGTCAAAGACGAGCGGGACGCTGTAAAGGACCCACGTGACGCCGGCGTCCAGGCTGTACTTCGTCCAGGCGACGCCGGACATGTCGTCGGTCGCACTGATGCTGACCGTGACGGCAGCCGTATAGTTGCCGTTCTCATCGGGCTCACGGTCCGGGGTGATGGAGGTCTCGGGGGGCGTAGTGTCCTGGGGGGAGGCTTCTTTCTCGATGACCGCACGCCGGCCGGTGCAAGCTTTCCCATCATTCCACACGCCGTTGTCGCGGTGGATGCAGCCGAAATCCTCCCCCGCCCCCCATCCGTTGTTCGGCTCGTTCCATCCCCAATTCGTATAACCGTCCCAGGTTGAGGTTGAGGTGTCATAGTTGAGGGGCTCCCCGGTAACCCATTGCCAGCCCTCTCGCTTGCCCCACGGATTGTCGGGACCCTCATCCACATTGGGGTCCTGAAAGAAACCCATCCAGTAGTAGTTGGCGTCGAAGTCTCCGGGGTCCGCCTCTTCAGCCGCCCGGACCAGTGCCATTATGAAGTCCTGCTCTTCCTGACTCATAATGGTGGCCAGGTAGCCGCCCTCAGCCTCGGCCAGGGCCCTTTGGTCCTCCCACAGTCCACGTTCGAAGACAACCGCGTACTCGTGGCCGTTGCCGCCGTCGGCGACCTCCCACGTGGTCCAGGAAGACCCTTCCCCGATCACGGCGCCACTACTGATCAGCAGACACACTAGCGCACAGGTGCTCACCAACATCCTCCGCTTCATTGTTCTTCGCCTCCGGATTGCTCTTCGAAGCCCCCGTACTATTATCGGCCTCCGGCTGAGCTGCATTGACTCCTGCTATTCGTTGCCTTCAGCGTTGTGGGTCGGCTGTGGGAGCCCAGTCGGCGCCGTGCCCATCCCAAACACTGGGGGGATTATATCAGAACACAATAGTTTTGTCAATGTGTAGCACAAGTTTCTTTTCATCAATAGCTTAGTGTCTATCCAGGCTCGGCCTTTGCTCAAGAACAGCTCAACGCGCCGGTGGCTGGCACGATCTGGCAACCACGCGCATTGCTGCAACGCCGCAAACCAAGTCACACGAAGGTCCCGCCAGCCCCGACGATGAATCCGGCCTCGTCTTCGCGCGTACACAAAAGATGATGGAGGGCTCACCCATGGACAGGTCGAAGCTCAGCGTTCTACTCGTGACGGATAGCACCGGCAGCATCATCGCCCAGGATCTGGAGCTGCTGTATCCCGAGCGCGTCACTGTGCTGGATTTCACGAAGGAGGCGCACAAGCTCAAGGTGCTGCAGAAACACACCCAGGTAGTGACCGCGGTCCACGATGGCGCCAACCTGGGCAAGCTCGATTACGGCGCGGTGCGCGAGTACGCAGAGCAGGGCGGGCAGGTCGTCTCCTGCCTGTTCGAGTACGCGCAGGACGCGGGCCTGGCCTTCAGCAAGACCCACGTGCGCGACCGCATCGAGCCCGCGATCCGCATAATGCGCGAGTGCGAAGTCACGCAAGGCTTCACCGTCGGCGACACCATTTGGTGGTACGGCGCGGTCTCGGGCGCGGCGGATCAGGCCTACGTGAACCAGATGATCCAGCGCCAGATAATGAACCCGGTCGAGGACGCGAAGCTGACGATCCTGGGGCGCTCCACGGTCAACAACGGGGCGGTGATGCTGGAGGAGAAGGTGGGCAGGGGGCGGATACTGGCCATTGACCTGATGTCGCTCAACAAGCCGTGGTACAACTCGCACGGCTGCACGAACAAGTGGCTGTTCGTGGGCAACTTCATCGGCGGCAGTGTGCGCTACGGCAAGCACTACCCGAGCAAGCTCAGCTACGACGAGTTCGTGGCGTGGATGCACGAGACCGCAGACGCGCACCCGGATATGTCCGTGGTCGCCGAGGGCCCGTGCAGCGACGGGCGGCAGATGTACACGCTGCGCATCGGCAAGCCCTCCAACCCGACGGTCTACTACGGCGGCGCGGTGCATGGGTGGGAGTGGGAGAACTGCTACGGACTGGTGCGGCTCGCAGAACTCATCTGCGAGGCGCCGAAGGTCGAGGGGATGGCTACCCGCAAGCTGCACTGGGTGATAATGCCGGTGCAGAACCCCTACGGGTTCGACCAGTTCCTGCGCCAGAACGCGGACGGGGTGGACCTGAACCGGAACTTCGACCACGCCTGGGAGCAGTACCCGATGCCCCAGGATGTGGCGATGCCCTGGGACTACAACTACAAGGGCTCGCGGGCGGCCTCGGCGCGCGAGACACAGATCATACAAGGCTTGATTGATGAGTTCAGGCCGGTGGGATGCGTGGACTTCCACACGGCCCACTACGTCATGCTGGTCCCGCACAAGTACAACAAGCGGCTGGTTGACGCGATTCACAAGGACATCCAGGATCGGCTACGCGACCGCTACCTCTGCCAGCGGCCGTACGGGGGCGACTATCAGCAGGTGAACATGGACCCGCGCGGCGAGGATCGCGACAGCCCCTATCTCATCTCGTACGCCGCCAAGAGGGGCTGCGCAGCGCCGATCCTGATCGAGATGTCGGGCAACCGCGATGATATGCACGGGATGGTGATGACCACCGATACGGTGGTCGAGATCTGCCTGGCGGTCGCGGACCGCTGCCTGAGATACGTGGCGGCGAGCAAGAGGCGCCGCAGCAAGAGCAAGAAGAGGTGAGCGATATGTCGTCCGAAGGCCGGGTCAGGAAGGCCAGCGACATCCAGCAGGCATTCGATAGTCTACCGGACGCGGGAGGGACCGTGTACCTGCCGAGCGGCACCTATGAGGTCGAGCAGACGCTCAAGCTGGAGCTGAAGGAGGGCCAGCATCTGTTCCTGGTCGGGGACGGGCGCACGACGAAGCTCGTGAACGTCAACACCAGCGGCGGGGTGCTGATGCACATAGTGGGCGCCGTCGGCACCTGGTGGCCGGACCTGAGGATAACCATCCGCGACCTGACCTTCATAGGCAACCACGACAGCGGTGATGCGCTGATCATCGAGTATCCCAACGACACGATGGTGGATAGCTGCGCCTTCTTCGGCCACGGAGGCAAGGCCATCCACCTCAAGGTGCAGGGGACCAACACGACGGTGCGAGACTGCTGGATGCGCGACTGCAAGCGGGCGCTGGTCGCCGACAACCTGCACCACCTGACCATGCACGGCAATCAGACGCGCGGGATGAGGGTCAGCGCCGACCAGGGCCAGGTGCAGGCCGAGCACGTCTACCTGGGCGCCAACTGCCGCGAATGCCGCATCGTCAACAACCACTTCGCCTACGGCGACGCGGAGGCCATCATCCTCGACGGCACCGCCCAGCACGTGCTCGCCAACAACTGCATCGAGGGGTTCACGAAGGCCATCTACGCGGTGGACTGCCGCGACATGGTCATAAACGCGAACTACCTGCACTCGCCGAAGGGCGTCCATCTCGTCGGCGACTGCCACGCGTTCGCCATCACCGGCAACACGATGATCAACTGCCCGGAGGGTAGCGTGGTCGTTGAGGACGGCGCCGGCTCGGGCGGCCACGTCATATCGGGCAACGTTATGCGCAAGAGCGTCTACGGCGGCCTGGGCGGCGACTGGACCGAGGGAGGGGTCTGCCTCGGCGAGGCCTCTGATTGCGTGGTCAACGGCAACGTCATCGAAGAGGTCCACGGGATGCCGGCCGTCAGCGCCGGACCAGGCGGCGGGGGGCACGTGATAGCCGCAAACCGGATCGCGCGGAATGACATGCCGGGCATAGCCGTTGACTGCGCGAGCGAGTGCGAGGTCTCGGGCAACCTGGTAGACGAAGGCTAGCGTTCGCACAAGCGGCGCGCCAGGGCAGTACCCCGCGCCTCCGACCACAGCACCCAGGCACCTACGGCAACGGCGAATGGCATCACGGCATCCACAGGCGAGGGCGCCTGTGCCACCATGACGGCAACGGCCAACGGCATTGACGGCATAACGGCATGCGGGGGTGAGAGCATCCCCCTCCGCCAAGACTTCCGCCGTCGCCAAGGCTATGGCGGATGAAACGGGGGACAGGCTCCCCTGCCACGAACGACAGGCTCATAGGGTATGCCCGAAGGGAGGGTTCACCAGTTGGCGGAGGCGCGAGGAGCCCGGGACAAGGGCGCGGCACAGGTGAGCGCGGCGCGGGCGGTGACGCCCCGCGCCGTTGTCATCGGCCTGGTGTGCGTATGTGCGGCCGTCGCGCTCATTCACTGGGCGGAACTTATCCTCGGTGGGCGCCAGGGGCACACCGCGATGGCCAACACCTCGGTGCCCGTCGGCGCCTTCATGACGCTGCTGGCGGTGCTGGGCGTGAGCGCACTGCTGGGCAAGCTGCGGCGGAGCTGGGCGCTCACTCAGCAGGAACTCGTCGTCGTTTACGTGATGGCCGCCTCGGCCTCGGTACTCGCCTCCTCCGGCGCGATTCACTTCATCGTCCCCTCGCTGGTCGCGCCGTACTACTTCGCCTCCCCCGAGAACAAGTGGGAGGAGTTCCACCAGTACATCCCCGAGTGGATCGTGCCCCAAGGCCTGGAGAGAATCACGCTCTTCTTCGAGGGCAACCCGACGATCCCGATGGACATCTGGCTGGGGCCGGGCATCATCTGGTGCTGCTTCATCTTCGTGTTCGCGGTGTGCAGCCTGTGCCTGTCGGCGGTGCTGCGCGCGCAGTGGATCGAGCGCGAGCGGCTGACCTTCCCTACCGTCTACGTGCCGCTGCACACCACGGAGCCAGCCGGGGGCATCTGGCGCAGCAAGGTCGCCTGGATCGGGATGGCGATCCCGTTCCTGCTGGGCAGCATCAACACACTGCATGTGAACTTCCCGGTGGTGCCGAAGGTCGAGTTGCGCAACATCAACCTCTCCAAGAGCTTCCGCGACCCGCCGTGGAACGCGATGCGTGGGCTGCGGCTGTCGTTCTACCCCTTCGTGATCGGCATCGCCTATCTGCTCTCGGCGGAGGTCACCTTCTCGTGCTGGTTCTTTCATCTCGCGGAGAAGGCGATGCGGGTGATAGGGGCGATCTTCGGCATCTCGGACTGGGGGGTGGGCGGGCTGAGCACCTTCCCCTTCCCCGAGCACCAGGGCGCGGGCGCGTTCATCGGGCTGACGTTGCTCAGCATCTACGTGGGCCGCAAACAGCTCGCGCCGATGCTGCGCAGCGCGCTGCTCGGAGAGACGGGCGAGAGGACCGGCGTGCCCAGGTGGGCAGTGCTGGGGCTGCTGATAAGCTTCGCGGCGATGGTGGGCTTCGCGCACGTGGCGGGGATGTCGCTGTGGCTGCCCATCCTGGTCATCGGGCTGTCGCTGGTGTATCTGACGGCGGCGACGCGCATCCGGGCCGAGACCGGCGACGCCTGGCTGTTCGGGCCGCGCATTGATCCGAACGTGCTCATCGTCAGCACCGCGGGCGCGGCGAACATGCGCCCCCAGGACCTCACCATCATGGCATTCCTGTCGAACATCGCCACCTGGGACCTGCGCTGCGTGGCGATGCCCCACCAGCTCGACGGCTACAAGATGGCCGACGAGCTCAGCATCAGCCGAGGGCCGATGACCTGGTCCATCGTGGGGGCGGCCGCCCTGGGCGTGCCGGTGGCGTTCTGGAGTTCGCTCAAGATCTGGCACGTCATCGGCGCGCTGGCAAAGGGCGAACCGTGGCGGGTGAATCAGGGTAAGGCGCCCTTCGAGCGGCTGGCGACGCAACTGCATGCCCCGCAGCCGCCTGATCTGCTCGGCAGCAGCTTCGTGCTGGTGGGGCTGCTCGTCACGATCGCGCTCTTCGCGATGCGCGCACGGTTCGCGAGCTGGCCCTTCCATCCGGTCGGGTACGCCATCGCCGGCACGCGCAGCATGGCGGCCCAGTGGTTCCCCTTCCTGATCGCGTGGCTGTGCAAGACGCTAATACTGCGCTACGGCGGGCCGAACTTCTACCGCCAGGCGCTGCCGTTCTTCCTGGGGCTGGTGGTCGGGGACTTCATCAACGGGGGGCTGTACACGCTCATCGCCTGCTTCATCCCGGGGATGAAGGTGTATCCGATTAACTGGTAGTGGCGAGTGGCGAGCTACGAGTTGCGAGCAAACCGCGGCGCCAGGCGGCGGGACGGTGAGTCGCGCAGCTCAGGACCTGCTTTCAGCGCGACTCGCCGTGAGCAAATTGGGAGCATCTCTTGAGCCGCGCGTGATGGTGTTGCGCGCGATGAGGTGTATACTATTATAGACCGCCGGCACGGTCAAGGGACGTGGAGTAGACTGAGCCGGCGCGTTCTGATTCTTGGACACCAGCCATACGCCGCAGCATTCCGTGCCGGGCGTCCTGCGAACTGAAGACAAGGCAGTGAACCGGGAGGCCACCAGTATGTCTCAGACTCTCAAGCGGTTCTGGACTGACGAGAGCGGCATCGTGACGGTGGAATACGCGCTTCTGTTGGGGCTCGTCTCCGTGTCAGCAGTGACGGCGTGGGAGCGCTTGGGCGAAGTAGTCGCCCACATTGCAGACGGAGCGGCCACAGAGATGGAAACGCTAACGCGATAGATCGCTGCGCAGCGCGCCAACAGGACGTAAACGAGCGACCGACCGGATCGCATCCGGTCGGTCGTGCATTTGTGCCCGCAACTCAGCCGCCTATGTGTCCTGCTCATCCCCCTTTGGTTCTCGGAGCACGCTGATGATACCGGCGCCCAGCGCGCCGACAAAGCCACCTGCCCTGGCCAGCACAGCCGCAGCGTCTCGTAGTGCGGGCACGCCAAAGACCCAAGCCAGGAGCAGTAGGAGCAGCCAGACACCAGTCCCCCCGATGATGCCGCCTCTGATTGACGCGAAGCACGCTCTCCGCCAGCGCATAATCGCCACCCCTCACCAACTTGGATTCGACGCGCGCGGAGCAGTTCCTGCCGTGGGCACGGAGGGGATGTGCAAGCCCGTGCGGAAAGTACACAGACATCCGTTCGGCGAGCGACGAGGAGGCGCAATTGCATGCGTAATGTGAGATACGAGGAGCTGCTGCCGCATCAGATCGTGGAGGCGCGGGAGGAATGCCCCATCGCCTACATGGCTATCGGCGGCGTCGAGTGGCACGGGGAGCATAACTGCGTGGGGCTGGATACCGTCAAGGCCAACGAGCTGGCGATACGCTGCGCGGAGGCCGGAGGCGGCCTGCGCTTTCCGCCGTTGTTCTACGGCGAGAACCGCGAGGCCTACCTGATGGAGACCAACCACGACCCCGAGGGCAAGATAAAGGAGAAGATGGGGCTGCCGGCGGAGAACTTCGAGCCAGGATACATGGGCCGGTCCGTGCAGGAGCAGGACCGCGCCTACATCGAGCTGCTGCTGCACATAATGCGGGAGTTCAAGAGCCTGGGCTTCAAGGTCATCACCATCATCGCGGGGCATTACCCACTGCTCAACCACGCGAACGCCGCGTGCGAGTGGTTCAACGTCATCTGCCGCCCGACGAAGGCACTCGCGCTCACGGGCTACGAGCTGGTCCGCGACGAGATTCCCGATGCGGGCGATCACGCTGCCAAGTGGGAGACCTCGCTGATGATGGCGATGCGGCCGGAGCTGGTGGACATGAGCCGGCTGCCGGAGGACCTGGAGGAGCCGCTCATCGGCGTCGGTGGCACTGACCCGCGCAAGGAGGCCTCGCCTGCCTACGGGGAGAAGGGTGTCGAGGCGGTCGTGAAGGCCATCACCGGCCGCGCCCAGGAGTTGCTGGCGACCTTTGACTGATCTGCGAGGGTTCCGGAGGCTGAGACAGATGAGGTGGCGACTGGCCGCGGCGGCAAGCTGCTTGCTGGTCATCCTGACGGCGTGGCCTTCGTTTGCCTGGGTGCGGATGCTGCCCAACTGGGCGAGCTTGATTGATGATGGAGAGCTGATAGCCGTCGCGCACGTGGTCGGCAACATGGTGCATGTGCAGCATGAGAAGCCGCCTCACAGGGGAGCAAGTTGGGAGTTCCACGGTCGCCTGGCGATTGACGAGCTGCTCAAGGGAGAGTGCCCGCACACTGAGATACCCTTCATTCTGCACTACGGCCTCTCGGTGTCTCGGTACTCGCAGGATGGCGAGCCGAAGGCGCGAGAGTACTGGGCGAGCAAGTACCGTGGCCTGGCGATCTGGGACAGCGGCTCAAGCGCAATGGGCTTCATGCCCCTGCTGGAGGACGCGCGGCAGCCCGCGATCTGGCTGCTGGCTCACTACACCGACCGATTCGGCCGGAAGGACAAGCCCACCGAGGAGTTGAGCGTCCGCGAACCCGAGCATGTTCAGCCGTTCAAGATGCTGCCGCTGTTCAGGGCTATCCTGCAGCCCAACGCCATCCAGGAGCAGCTCGCGTTTCTCGAGGACCCAGATCCGCAAGTCAGAGCCAACTGCCTGCGCTACTTCAATGATCGGGACGAGAAACGGGCCTTCCCAGCAGTAGCGGACCTGCTCACCGATGAGGACATTGGCGGTCGGCTGGCTGTCGAGGCTTGTGTGAAGCTTGGTGGTCAGGACGCCATTGTATACTTGCGGCCGCTGCTGGGGACCGAGAGCCGCCGACTCATCGGGCCCGTAGCAGACGCGTTGGCGGAACTGCATGATGTCGAGTCGGTGCCGCGTCTGCTCGAGCTACTAGCGACCGCCGAGAAGGCATTCACGCGCGCAGCGGCGGCCTCGGCACTTCGCAGAATGGGAGACCGCCGCGCGATCCCGGGTTTGCTGGCTGCACTGAAAGACGACGGCTCCCCGGGCGAGAACGTGCGGAACGTCTGGCGCTACGCTCAGGAGGCTCTGCAATGGCTCGTCCACTGCCGCCTCAGCCCGAACGGCGACAGAGCCGACCGCTGGTGGGAGGTAGCTCAGCACCTGGACCCGGCCGCGTGGAAGCACTTCGGGACTGCCCAGACAATAGAGGCCTTGCTGATGGTCGGCCCCAATGGCCAGGAGGAGGCCGCTCACCGTCTTCGCGAACTCTCCGACAGGGGTTGGGGCGAGGTCCGTGGACTGGACTTCCGGCGTTGGGATGAGTACGATCCTGCGTCGGCTCAGCAGGAGTGGCTTCGCTGGCTGGAGGCACAGAAGTGGGACGACTATCAGACGCTGCCCTCCCAGATTGATGACGAGCTTGCCCTCGAGGTCGTGCCCACAGCCTCGCTTGATGTGGGGGAGCCGGTGCATCTGCGCTACTTGGTCACGAACACCAGCGGCAGAGACCTGTGGCTCTGCAGACACTACCATGAGTTGCTTGCCAAGCGCTCACTCAACGGCAACGGCTCGTACGGCGAGGATAGCCAGGCCGCCCATGGCGAGCCCTCCGCCGACACCTTCTCTCTGCTGCGCAGCGGCGAGCAGCGCTTCATCGTGGGCAATGCCATCATCTACAATCATCCCCACCTGCGCAGTCAGAGCCGTCCCGCCATCATTGTGGCTGCACTACGCTTTGACCGGAAGGGCACCCCCTTTGGCTACGACGCCTGGGTCGGTGAGGTCTGGGCGGAGCCCATCGAGTTCCCAGTGGAGGCGGCAGAATAGGGCATCCGGTTGGCGAAGGCCATCATTGCCCGGGCGCGTGATCTGCTGGCAACGTTCGAGTAGATGCGCACTAACGTGACCCTCAAGGAGGCGTCAGAATGGACAAGGTCAAGCACGGAGTGATCGGGCTGGGGTTCTTCGGCGAGAAGCACGCGGAGGCGGTCGCGGACATCGCCAACGTCGAGCTGTACGCGCTGTGCACGC
>Ga0114922_10006130_pt1 | contig 11058 bp, 12 predicted proteins | sample AartaG_FD_100975 | JGI IMG/M metagenome (GOLD analysis project Ga0114922, IMG submission 100975) | Deep subsurface microbial communities from Aarhus Bay to uncover new lineages of life (NeLLi) - Aarhus_00045 metaG | ecosystem: Environmental > Aquatic > Marine > Oceanic > Sediment | place...
ACTTTTCACGGTTTGGCACATCGGTTATTACGCACTCATTGGCAAGATGCAAAATTACCACAAACATTTCAGATTTTAGATAATGAAGACCAGTTTAGATTAATAAAACAAGTCCAAAATTCTTTAAATCTAGATATTGAAAAATGGCCTATCAAACAATCACAATGGTTTATTAATAGTAACAAAGATGAGGGATTACGCCCCAAACATTTACAAAATAGCGGCGATTTATTAACAAAAACTTTAACGCGAGTTTACGAAACTTATGAAGAAACGTGCCAACGTAATGGACTAGTGGATTTTGCCGAGTTATTGTTAGGTTGTTACGAACTATGGTCAAAAAATCCTATATTATTAAACCATTATCAACAACGGTTTAATCACATTTTGATCGACGAATTTCAAGATACAAATGCTATTCAATATGCGTGGATTAAATTGTTGGCTAGTAATAAATCTTCGCACTTGACCGTAGTAGGAGATGATGACCAGTCAATTTATAGTTGGCGTGGAGCAAAGGTTGAAAACATTCATCGGATAACTCAAGACTTTCCTGATACTAAAATCATTCGTTTGGAACAAAATTATCGCTCAACTGGAAACATTTTAACTGCAGCTAATAAAGTAATCGCCAATAATGCTAATCGATTAGGAAAAAATTTATGGACCAGTGATACAACAGGAGAATTAATTACTCTATACGCTGCTTTTAACGAAATAGATGAAGCACGATTTATTGTTGATTGTGTAAATAAACATTTGAGTAGTGATTCGGTGCGCAATGAAATCGCAATTTTATATCGTTCTAATGCACAATCTCGAGTATTAGAAGAACAACTAATACAAGCACAAATTCCATATCGTATATATGGTGGAGTAAAATTTTTTAATCGCGCCGAAATCAAAGGTACTTTGGCATATTTACGTTTGATAGCAAACCGTAATGATGATACCTCATTTGAGAGAATAGTGAATACACCTAGCCGCGGAATTGGTAATACAACATTAAATTCGTTACGCGATCATGCACAATTGAATAAAGTATCTCTGTGGGTAACTGCAAAGGAAATCGAATTGCCGTCACGTGCTGCAAACGCATTGCAAAAATTTTTACAACTAATTAATAACGCTACTAAAGAAATTGAAAATTTACCCTTGCATGAACAGATAGAACATATTTTATATTGCAGCAAATTAAGAGAACATTTTGCCAAAGATAAAACCGAAACAGGCCTTATGCGTCTAGAAAACTTGGATGAATTGATAACTGCAGCTTATCAATTCGAGCCAGAAAAAAATGAAGATCTATCGACATTACAAGCATTTTTAGCTTACGCTGCTTTAGAAACAAATCAAGATCAGACCACTATTGATACTAGCGTGCAATTAATGACTATCCATTCAGCCAAAGGGTTAGAATTTCCAATAGTATTTTTGAGCGGTATGGAAGCCGGATTGTTTCCTCATTACTCATCACTAGAGAATCGTGATAAATTAGAAGAAGAACGCCGTTTATGTTATGTTGGCATGACAAGAGCAATGCGTAAATTATATTTAACTTATGCTCAAATAAGGCGTTTATATGGTTCAGAAACGTATCGCGCCCCATCTATTTTCTTACGTGAGATACCGATGGAATTGATTGAGGCGATTTATTAACTTGTAATTCAGTACATAATATGATACTCTATTTAAGACAATATTTTGTTCTATGAGGAGACTTGCTATGCTAAATTTATCACTAGATGAAGATATAAAACCACTATCTGAATTCAGAGCCCATGCAGCTACATTTATTCAACAAGTACATAATACTAAAAGACCTATTGTTATTACTCAACATGGAAAAAGTTCAGCAGTTTTAGTAGACGTTAAAGAATACGAAAACCTAGTACAAACATTAGATGTATTGCGTGATATTCGAATTGCTGAGCAAGATATCATTAAAGATAGAGTAATTAGTCATGCTAAAGCTAAAAAAGAAATTCTTGCAGCAATTAAAAAATGAAAATTATTTGGACCAGACTAGCTCTTGAAAGAGTTAAGAAAATTGCTAATTATATTGCTTATGATAAACCTAAAGCTGCAAAAAGATGGATCGAAACAGTTTTTAAAAAAGTTGAAATATTAACTAAATTTCCAGAAATAGGACGTAAGGTACCTGAAAGTAATAATTCAAGCATTCGTGAACTAATTTTCGGTAATTATCGAATTATTTATCGCTGTGATAAAACAAAAATTTATATCTTAACAGTGCGTTGTGCTCAACAAATTTTACCACTAAACGAAATACATTAGTTTATAAAAATTATGAATAAATTCGCCGTAGTAGAACAAATTTTACAAAACAAACCATTTACTAACCCTCGCGATGAAGGCCATGCATTTGCGCCTATTAATATTGCCTTATGCAAATACTGGGGTAAACGTGATGAAGAACTAAATTTGCCAATGACTTCTAGTTTATCTATTTCTTTAGGCAGCAAAGGAGCATATATAAGAGTAACTATAAATACTAAACCCAAAGATGAAATTTATATAAATGGCGAATTGATTCTTAATACTGAATTTGTCAAATCATTACAAAATTTTTTAGATTTATTTCGGCCTGCAAAAACATTTTACAAAACAACAATAACAATAGATGTTCCAATTGCGATCGGCCTTGCTTCTTCAGCCTGCATCTATGCTGCACTAGTACAGGCCCTAAATCATCTATATAGATGGCAACTAAATAGAACTCGATTATCAATTTTAGCACGTTTAGGTAGTGGCAGTGCATGTAGATCGTTATGGAAAGGCTTCGTCGAATGGCGAGTAGGAACAAGTCCAGATGGTATGGACAGTCATGGCTTTCCGATGGGACATGTATGGCCTGAATTACGAATTGGTTTACATGTTATAAATCGCAACAAAAAATTAATTTCATCCCGTGAAGCTATGCGAAGAACAGTTGCAACTGCAAAACTTTATCCATCTTGGCCAACAAAAACTGCCAAAGATCTTGTTACATTAAAACAGGCAATTCGCAATCAAGATTTTAAACTGTTAGCTGAAACTGCAGAAACAAATGCTCTAACTATGCATGCTATAATGCGCAACGCCATTCCACCAATTATTTATACATTGCCGGAAACTATACAAGCCAGAAAAACAATATGGGAACTACGCAACACGGGTACTCCAGTATATTTTACTCAAGACGCTGGCCCCAATTTAAAATTATTATTCCTTGAGTCTGAAACCAAAACTATTCGTGAAGCTTTTCCCGAACTAGAGATCATCGCTCCTTTTAGTAATCCTGAAAATGCACAAGTTATTTTAGTTGACGAAAATGACAAAGCAATCGATACAAAAGAAAAATTAATTGCGCATCAACAAGGGCATTTACACCGTGCATTTTCAGTGTTTATTATGCGTAAAAGAGATAATTCCATTGAAATGCTATTACAACAGAGACGTGAAGACAAATATCACAGTGGTAACCTATGGAGTAACACTTGCTGTTCCCACCCGCGACCAGATGAAGACATAATCTCAGCTGCACAAAGGCGTTTACAAGAAGAAATGAATTGTTTTGCAGATTTATATCGTGTAGGTAAATTTCAATATTTTGCTAAATTTGCTAATGGTCTAATCGAAAACGAACTGGATCATGTTTTAGTAGGTACAACAGAAAAAGAAAGCTTTTTAGTTAATAGACGAGAAGTTCAAGACTATAAATGGATGAAATTATCAGTTTTACTTAAAGATCTTCAACATAATCCTGACAAATATACTCCCTGGTTACCGAAAGCATTACAAATTGTACTTGCCTCTTCTTCTTAGAGTGTCGGTATCACTTATTGAAGTAATCTTTTGCCGAATAATATCGTAAACTGAAACAACAGAAATTGAGCTGTTACACTTATTAACAAAACGCTCTTTTATTTTCAGCATAGTAGCTTTATCTAAAGGCGGAACAGGACTCTTTCTTAATGGAGTATTAAGTTGAACTTCATCAGGATTAATTTCATTAACCAACTTAATAAAATCATCTACATGATTTTTATTCTGTTCTATGAACATGATCTGAATGGCATATTCTCCATTATATATTCTGCGAAAAGCTTTCAACCTGATACAATTTCAGAAAATTTTATCCCTGCAGCTGGCTGATTTATTTCCTCCAAAGATTGCTGGGAAAACGCATCTAACTTGGCAAGTACAAAGTCAGCCAAAGACAATTCTTTTCTCACATCTTCCCTATTAATTAGGGCTGAATTAGTAATCACTGCTATTGGTTCTTTCCTAAAAGACTTTATTGCAGTAATTGCTTCTCCAAGATTTTTCGCTAATGTCGGTTCGCCTCTCCCCGAAAATGTAATATAATCAATTTTAACTTCAGGTAATTTTTTTAATTCTTCAATAATGCTCTCAGTTGACACATATATTTTTCTTTCAATTTCATATTCAGCTGTACTGCCAAGCTGACAATAAATACAGCTAAAATTGCATATTTTGTTTTTCTGAGAAAGAATATCTACACCTAACGATCTGCCTAACCGCCATGAAAATACCGGTCCATAAATATATTTATATTTGTTCATATTGATTTTATTTTATCCACAATGTTAACAAATATTTTACCAACATCTGTTGCTTTGTCACTTTCCATAAATGATATACCTTTGTCCATGCTATGCAACAATTTTGGTTCAAAAGGTAATACACCAAGAATATCGATGTCACCAATTTTCGATGCAATATCATTGTTAGACATCTTAAACAAATCAATTTGCTGATTACAGTGGGGACAATTCAAATACGACATATTTTCCACAATACCTAATACTTTAGTATTCAGTTTTTTCGCAAATTCTACAGCTTTTCTGCTATCAAGCAACGCTAATTCCTGTGCAGTAGTAACTATAATCATTCCGTCTAAATCAGGAATAAGCTGTGCGATCGTCAGAGGTTCATCACCGGTTCCTGGTGGCGCATCGATAATTAAATAATCAAGTTCTCCCCAATAAACATCTTTTATAAACTGCTTTATAATGCCGATTTTTAATGGGCCTCGCCAAATAATCGGTTGATATTCATTTTCCATAAGACCAGCAATGGTAATGATTTTTAAATTTTGTTTCGGTTGAAACGGAATGAGCTTATGGTTTTCATCAGCCATTAAGCGTTCTTTCTCAATATCAAATATTTTCGCTTGCGATGGCCCATGAATATCCACATCTAATAATCCCACTTGATAACCTTGATTAGCTAACTCGTCAGCAATATTGGCAGCCACAGTGCTTTTACCAACACCTCCTTTATTACTCATAACCATTATTTTATGCTTAATTTTGGCCATAGTTTCCTTTATAGAAATCTCTTCTAATTCTTGCTCTAAGTTTTTTTCTTGCATAATAAATCTCCTGTTAATCAATAAAATATATAATTATTAATCTCGAATAAAATTCCATATTTTTTCAATATCACTGCTTACTTCACTGTGCGGAGAATATTCATTAATTATTTTTCCTGCGGTAACAGCTTTTGGCATATCTTCTGAATATGGTATTTTCTGTACAAATGGTATTTGCTGTTGCTCACATATTATTTCAATTTCTTTACTATTTTCTAAATTAATATCAAATTTATTAATCACTGCAATAGCAGGAATTTTAAGCTGTTTAACCAATTTTAAAATTCTTTTAAAATCATGAATTCCGGATAACGTTGGCTCGGTAACAATAAGTACCTTATCGACTCCAACAACAGATGCAATAACTGGACAACCGATTCCTGGTGGGCCATCGATGATTATCCAATTCGAATTCTGCTGGTCAGCTAATTGTTTTGCCTTTTGTCTTACTAAAGCTACTAATTTTCCAGAATTTTCTTCACCAATACCAAGTTTGGCATGCACGAGAGACCCATAATTAGTATCAGATATATACCATTCGCCAGATATGTTTTCGCGCATTTCAATTGCGCTAACAGGACAAATATGGCTGCAAAATGCACAACCTTCACATGAAATCGGGTCTATAAAATATTTATTTTTTACAGCATCAAACCTACAAACCTGCTGGCATTTGCCACACTTTATACAAATTTCTTGTTTAATAAATGCTGTTGCTCCGCTTTTAAACTGATGTTGCTCTTTTAGTTGTGGATGTAACAGCAAATGTAAATCAGCAGCATCTACATCGCAATCAACCATAATTTTATTCTCAGCTAAAACCGCTAAAGCTCCTGTAATAACAGTTTTACCGGTACCACCTTTGCCACTAATTACTACAACCTGTTTCATAATTTACTCGCAACTATATTATCAAACATTTCTTGAAAAAGTCGCTTATATGAAGGCAACGAATCTATAATAGTTATACCTTTGGAATACGCAACAGCGATTTCCTTGCTAAACGGGATTTTTGCCAATATCCGAATATTTTCTTTCTGGCAATAATTTTCTACATTCTTGTTGCCTAAATCAGAACGGTTAATGACTACTCCAAATGGGATATTAAGTTTCCTCAATACTCCAACGGCTAAAATGAGGTCATTTAAGCCAAATGGAGTAGGCTCAGTTACCAGAATACAATAATCACTGTCTTTTACCGCCGTAATCATCGGACAAGAAGTGCCGGGAGGACAGTCAATGATCACCGTTTTGTTTTGGTTTTTAAGTTTTTTAATTTCTTTAATTACAAATGTTACCAGAATCTCACCGATATTCAGCTTGCCATGCACAAAATCCAATTCATTTTTATTCCCGACTTCCAGATAACCAATTTCTTTATTTACTTCCCGTATTGCATTTTGAGGACACAAATAACTGCAAGCACCGCAGCCATGGCATAATTCAGGGAAAATAAGCAACTTACCTTTTACAATTACTATAGCATTATATGCACATATTTGAGTGCATTTACCACAGAGATTACATTTCGCTCGATCAACTTCGGGCATAGGAACAAATACCGATTTTTTTTCAGTTATCTTCGGTCTTATAAAAATATGGGCATTTGGTTCCTCGGCATCACAATCTAATAATTGAACACCATTTTCAATTGCTAAAACAAGATTTACAGCTACCGTGGTTTTGCCGGTTCCTCCTTTACCGCTAGCAATTGAGATAATCACTTTATTCTCTTACCATTCTAGTATTACATTTTGGGCAGTACATTGCTCGGCAAGCTACGCCAGGTTGGTGAACAACTTTTTCACCACATCGTGGGCAAACGCAAAATCCGCTAGGACCAGCCCCAAACCTTCCACATCCCATGCCTTGGCCGCCGCCTCTTCCTCCGCCTGCACCCAAACCTCTACCTCTACCTAAGCCTCTGCCTGCACCTAAACCTCTACCCATCCCCGATACTTGAGGTATGGCTTCCTGCTTTGCCGCAGTGGGCTCGGATTCACCACCACCCTTAGCTCCTTTTTTATATTTTTCGATCGCTTCTTTAACATTCCCAGTAATACCGCTTATAATATCAATGTTAGCTGCTTGTAAGGTTTGCGTAGCATTGGGGCCTATATTACCTGTCAGTACTGCTTTAACACCTTTGCTTGCAACTAACTCAGCAGCTCTAATTCCAACTCCGCCGCCCTCACCCACATGAGGATTTTCAACAGCTTCAAATTGATCTGTTTCGGTATCATAAATGATAAAATATTCACATCTGCCAAAACGTGGATCCACTAATGAATCCAAATTATTTGCTTGTGAAGTTATACAAATTTTCATAATTTTTCCCCCTTTTAATAAATTATTTAATGATCACACAAATTTTCACCCTCGCCCAGAGTACCATGCAAAATCCTTTCTATGACCTCATCGATACTACCAGCTACTCCAATTACAACCTTAATATTGAACTCATCAAATATATCAATTGCCCGCTGGCCCATTCCACCAGCAACAATCATATTCACTCCTTTTTCGTGTAAAAACCTGGGCAAAAATCCTGGCTGATGGCCTGGATTTTTTATAACTTCTCTACTAAGAAGTTTATTCTTATCAACTTCAATAACTGTAAACGATGGACAATGGCCAAAATGTTGGGCAACAAAACCATCACCAGCATCAGAAATTGCTATTTTCATTACTTTCACCTATTTCATTTCTTTAAACATTGGTTACGTTTTCTGTAACCATACCTACAAGTTTTAATTTGCCTTTCTAAGATCTGCTCATGTTTTGTTATCTCGATAGCTTTAGAACAATATAAAGCATCAATAACTTTTCTACGTCCTGAGTAGAGTAAACGTTGTAACGTACTCGTCGATATTTTCATTTTTTTAGCAGCCTCTGCTTGATCTAAATCTTCATAATCGCAAAGATGCATAGCTTCCAATTCGTCTAAATTCAAGATATTGATTTCTAAAGACGACAATGGAATACCTCTGGGTTTAAAATAAGTTACTCCAGTAAATGGCCTACAATATCTTTGTTTTCTAGCAAACGGTGACATAATATCAATAATTCCTCTTTATATTGGGTATATACCCATAATAGAACAAAATTCTTATTTATGCAAATTTTTTTTGTTAATTAAAAACACATGGCTAAACTATTTGATTTTGCAACGCAGACCTAAAAATATGGCGTGTCATCATGGCAATCGCACTCAAAAAATATAACCTGAACAAATAAATTATACTTTTGGATAAAAAACCCCCTTTACAAAAATTAACTCAGTAATAATTTGAGTTTACTGTGGTGTTACCACTGTTACTATTATTTCTTCAGTATCTTCCTCAGAAGAATAGGGTATGGTAACAATTGGCGTCGAAGATCCACCTGCAGCACAAGGCCCTGTAGTAGCAGTCGTACCGACGGATGTAACTGTTATTCTTGAATTAAAATTTGCAGCTATTTTATTTGCAATGTCTTCTAATTGATCATCAAGCACTAAAACATCCTCAGGAGTGATAGTTTTATGGGTAAAAACCTGATAGAGATTTGGTTTTGGTGTAATGTCTCTAATTGCTTCTTTCGCAAACTGCATAACTAATTTCTTTTCACGCTGTGGAAGAGAACGATAATTAATCTCTTTGCTTCGCAATTTATCAATTAATCCATCTTCTCTTTCAACAAAGTCTGTGAACTTTTTACTTGCTTCGGTAAGTAAACTGCATTGCATCGTTTCAAGTAAATCTGCTGTTATTGGGTGTTTTTCTTTAAACTTTTCTATTCGCACACCATCTGTTTTCTGTTTCTTGAAATACATTCGAATGGCAAAAAGCCCTAATGCTATTATCGTGCCTGGGGTAACTGTGCTTATTAGCGCGGTGGCCCAAGCTGGCATTGTAGGCTCATTTGAATTTCTTTCACTTGAGTCTTCTAAGCCCAAACTACTCGTTGTTTTTGAATCTGTATTACTCGAGAAAATAGAACTACTCTTTACTGTTTTACTGGATGCTGAACTATGTATTTGATGGCTACTGCTTGAAAAAAGGTGGAAGATTTACCGCTAGGGCTGTCTGCAGACAGTGAAGAGCTTGGTTTACTTGTGATCGATTCTGTGCTAGAGAAAGAACTATCTCCTATTTTACTTGAACTAACACTATCTGTTAGATTACTACTTGAAGTTGTTGAGCTAACTAGGTTGCTACTTGAAGGAAAATCAGAAGATTTCGTGCTTGAACTACTAGCGGATGGTTCGGAGCTTAATTCGCTTATGATCGATTCTGCGCTAGAGAAAGAACTATCTCCTATTTTACTTGAACTAACACTATCTGCTTGATCGCTACTTGAAATTGTTGAACTGACCAAACTGTTGCTAACTGTAGGTGACGAAACATCTGTAGTTGAGCTGCTAGGCATTTTACTAGAGCTAATTAGACTACTAGTACTACTTTTACTAGCTGGAGTGAAAATAATCGAAGCTGGAAGTGGAGAGGTACTTAATACTCCATCACTAACAGATACTTCATAGTTAGGTGCGATTTCATCGCCATCATCAACAAATCGTATTTCAACATCTATAATTTGTTGTTGAGTGAATTGAGTGGTCATTGTCCAGTTGCCTGGAGACATTTCTGACTCAAAATTTCCACCAGAGAGGTTACTAATATTGAGTATCAGTGTTGTATCGTCATTATCGGAGTCAGTTGCACTAATTTCAGATCCTGTCAGAACAATGCTTTGGCCGCTGTTGAGAGTCATTGCGTTGTTAACTAATGTTGGTGCAATATTTTCACCAAATATCTGACCATAAACGCCAAAACCTGAGCCATCTTGACCATAACTTTGCCACGACACTATAAACCTACCATCACTAAAGCTCGTGACCGATGGACCTCCTTGTTGATCTATCGTGTGCGAATTCACTTGAAATTCCACACCACTCTTACTGCCATCGTTATTAAACAATTGACCAAAGACGCCATAATCAGAGCCATCTTGACCATAACTCCGCCACGTCACTATAAACCTACCATCACTTAAGCCTGTTACAGAAGATTCACTTTGATCATTTGTAGTATACGTATTCACTTGGAATTCTGAGGAATATTTACTGCCATTAGCATTAAACACCTGACCATAAATACCAAAACCATCTCCATCTTGACCATAACTTTGCCACGTCACTATAAACCTACCATCACTAAAGCTCGTGACCGATGGATATAGTTGCTCATTCGTTGTGTAGGTATTCACTTGGAATTCTGCACCATTCTTGCTGCCATCGCTATTAAACAACTGACCATAGATACCATGTTCTGAGCCATCTTGACCATAACTTTGCCACGACACTATAAACCTACCATCGCTAAAACTTGCAACCTTTGGATACCATTGCTGATGCCATGTATGGGTATTTACCTGAAATTCCGTGCCATTCTTGCTGCCGTCGCTATTAAACAGCTGACTGAAGACGCCATATTCTGAGCCATCTTGACCATAACTCGCCCACGTCACTATAAACCTATCATTACTTAAATTCACAACCCATAGATGCAATTGATAACTCTTAGTATAAGTATTCACTTGAAATTCTGTGCCATTTTTGCTGCCATCGCTATTAAATAACTGACCATAGATGCCGTCAGCCCAACCATCTTGAAGAT
>Ga0114922_10006131_pt1 | contig 11057 bp, 9 predicted proteins | sample AartaG_FD_100975 | JGI IMG/M metagenome (GOLD analysis project Ga0114922, IMG submission 100975) | Deep subsurface microbial communities from Aarhus Bay to uncover new lineages of life (NeLLi) - Aarhus_00045 metaG | ecosystem: Environmental > Aquatic > Marine > Oceanic > Sediment | place: Aarhus...
ATATCGATATATCGATTTTCGTAATTTATTTAAATTATTTTTGCATATTTTGATCATATTATTTGATTAAATAATAAAAAAATAAAACTAAGTGATAGAGTCTATAAAAATGAGGACCGTAGATCCTATAGATCTTAAGATATTAGAAGAATTAAAAAAAGATGGCAGAAAGTCATTCAACGAAATAAGTGACATTATTGAAAAAACAGAAGCAACAGTCAGAAGAAGAGTATCCAAAATGCAGGAGGAAGGTACTATAAAACGTTTTACTGTGGAATATGAACTCGATACAAAACCAAAAACATCCGCGACTATAAAAGTTGAGCCCGATTTCAAAGAAATTAAGCGGATCCTCGTTGAATTAAAGAAAATAGACGAAATTACGGCCATTTGGAGATTATCTGGAGATTGTGGACTTTTTATGAAAGTGGATATCGAATCAATAGAGCAATTCAATCCCCTCATAGAAGATAAAATCTCGCAGATCGCAGGAATAAAAATCGTTGAGACTTGTTTTATCACCGATATCATAAAATAATGAAAATATTTTTTTTAAAAATTCATTTTCTTGTTAAGAAAATTGTTTTCCAGGGGCTTAGATAGTAAGAAATTAATAATTTCTCGCACTCAGCTTTTTTTAATTATTTTGGGATAGTATAACGGCATAAGAAATTTCTATTTTTCTTTAATACAAATAAAAAGTTGGTATAAATAATGATTAGTGAATTAAACTATAACCTTGAACGGAACATTTTATCCTGTCCTTTTTTGCATAATTGTAACCTTCCTAAGATTGAAAATTTATGTGTTTTTCCCGAATTTAAAATTTGTCCAGATTATCAACAAAAGCTCTATAAACTAAAATGCTCTAAAACAATTTTGCCTTAATAGGGCTTACTTCTACTTTCCTTAAATTGTTCAGGGTCTCTTTGATACTGTCAGCATTATAATATAATCTGCTACTTCTTCAGCATTATCACTAATGTTTTCAATTTCTACTATGCAGTCATGAATCTCAATTGCACTAAAGGGATTGATATTTGGATTATTATTAACTAAAATCCTATTAATAGCAAAATGTAATTCATCACACTTGTGTTCTAAGCTATTAACATCCTCTCCTAAACTTTGAATCTCCTCCTCTTCTGAAGTAAGTAATTTATTGACCATCACATTCAATTTTTTTACTGCCGTAACAGATGTCTTTGCCATCTCTAATATTTTTTTATGAACTTCATCACCTAACTTTAAAAAGTCATTGTGGTTCATATATATTAGGATTCTAGCACTTGCGTTAGCAGCATTAGCCACATCATCAATTCTTTTTACCAGATGAGTAAGATTCTCGCGAATTATAGGGGTTAATTCAGCTTTGGATAGCATATTAAGTATTTCTCTCCGTATACCGTCTGCTTGATGCTCTAATTCTGTAACTCTAAAAAAAACTTTTAGAGCAAGATCAGTGTTTCTCTCTTCGAGAAAATATGATAATCCTTTTTCAAATTCTACAACACATTCTAAAACTTTCTGTGTGTGAACCAAAGTCTTGTTCATGGCATTCTCTTCATTACGAGATTTAAACCATTCAAATAATGTACTCATTTCTTCACTTCCTTTTTCTCTTTGTTATTATCTTTAATTAATTTATTGTAATTTTAAAACCTCTTCTATAACATCGTTACCAGGATGCTTGAAAACAATTCCCAGTTCTTTAGGAAAATATATTGTTACTTCTGAATCTTCAATAAATTTCTCATGTATCTCGCTAGTTGCTGGAATAGTAACAATAACCATCTTTTTTTTTTCCTTTAATTCTATTAATACTTCAAAACGATAAAAAACACCCATAAATTTACGTCTTTGAATTTTACCTAAAAAAGAATTTGATTTTTGATCAATTCTATTTCCCAATCTGATTTTCAGGTGATTTGACCTAACAACTAAAATAACTTCTATATTAGTTTCAATTCTTTCGCATCTTGATTTTTCTGCATAGGCTGCAAAAAGCTTTGACTCACCGATGTCAATAACTATTGGCATTGAATCTTCATAGATTTCCTCAAAAAATTTATCTCCTCTCTTTGATTTTCTATAGATATCCCAAGTAGGTTTTTTATCTTTAATACATACACCTTCAAAATAATTAATTTCACTCATAAAATTAGCAATAAAAAGGTTTTTTGGCTGGTAATAAATTTCATAAGGTGTTCCAACTTGTATTAGCTTTCCTTTATTAATCATTGCGATTCTATCAGCAACCATCATTGCTTCTTGTTCTTCATTTGTTACATGAATGACCGTAAGTTCTAGTTGCGTCGATTTTGCCATAAGTAATAATTCCCTTCTTAAATTCATTCTTAACCCTGCATCTAAAGCTTTTAAAGGCTCATCTAATATTAATAGTTTTGTTTGTTCCAAATTCATTAACGCACGGCTTAACGCAACTCTTTGCTTCATACCACCACTTAATTCATCTGGAAGTGCTTCATTTCTCCCAGTAAGGAGTGTCATCATTAGAACCTGATCGACTATTAATTTTGTTTGATTGGGGTTGCGAGCATGTACTCTACTACTATAGGATATATTATCAAACAAACTTAAATGAGGAAATAATGCATAGTTTTCAAACATAAAACCTAAATTTCTTTCACCGGGAGAAAGATCTGTAACATTATTTCCATCAAAATATATTTTTCCCGTATCAGGTTTAATTAATCCTGCAATAATTTTTAGCAGTGTAGTCTTCCCAGCACCTGTGGGACCTAAAATTATAAAATATTCATTATCTTTTATTTCGAGATTAATATTTTCTAGAGCTTTAAATTTTCCATACGATTTCGAAATATTCTCGAGTTTTATGGTAACTATTATTATCTCACCTCATTTATGTTAAAGATAATTCATTGAAAAGTTTCTCGGGGGCTTTAAATACATGAATGTCATCTTGATGTATTCCAACGAGTAAATTTTCTCCTATGATGAAATTTTCTTCAAAATTCCCAGGTTTAATTGATATGAATTTATCTCCAGTATCTAACATTAAATAAAATCTCTTGGTGGCTCCTATGAATCTTGAAGATTCTAAAATTGCCTTGAAAAATTGCATTTTAGACCAATCATAAGGGCTTTTATCAAAATCATAATCCTCATTAAAAAGATATACATCCTCATATCGAAAACCTATAATAATATTATCATCTAAGCTAAAAATTTGATTGATATTTTTTCCGATAATTTTTGGTCCTCCCAACCGAATCCATAATTGCATTTCATCCTCTTCAAGTAATTTTAAGACAAATCCTTGGAGAAAATTAGTTTCACCTAAAAAATTTGCCACAAAAATACTATTTGGGTTTTCATATAGTTGATAGGGCGTACCCATTTGTAGAATTCTACCATTCCTCATGATAATAATTTTATCAGCAATTGCCATAGCTTCCTCTTGGTTATGAGTTACATGAATCGCGGTAAGCCCTAAATCTTTGATTAAATTCCTTAATTCATGTCGAAATACTTTAGATACTTTAGGATCTAACGAACCCAAAGGTTCATCCATAATTAATATTTTTGCACCAATTGCAATTGCTCGAGCGATACCCAATTTTTGTAACCCCGGGTTTCCAAAAACTGATGGATATTCATCAGAATATTCTAATAATTCAACTATTTTTAATGCTTCTTCTGCTTTTCTAACTATATAATCTTCAGCAAACCCACGCATTTCTAAACCAAAAGTTACATTTTCCCAAACAGTTAAATGTTCGAATATCTCAAAATGTTGAAATATAAACCCCATATCCCTGTCCTCTGGAGGAGTATCTTCAACATCTTTTCCGTTAATAAAGATTTGACCTTGTGTAGGTTTCTCAAGACCTGCAATCATTCTAAGCGTTGTTGTTTTTCCACACCCACTGGGTCCAAGTAAAAAAACATATTCTCCATCATTTATTGTTAATGAAATATCGTCGACCGCAAGGACATTACCCTCATCAAAAGTCTTCGTCACATTTACTAAATCTATTTTCGGCATAATTATCTCCCTCTTCTTTTAGTTACAGCCCTTAGCGCGAATATCAGAATTGCACTAAATAATATTACTATCACACTTGCAAAAACAGCACTTGAAAAATTGTTAGCTTCTACCCAATCAACGATCAATACTGGAATAGTTCTTATGCCACCCATAACGACGATTGTAGCACCTGTTTCTCCTAATGACCTCGTGAAAACCATTATACTACCTGCTATAATCCCCTGCTTAATATTTGGAAGAGTAATCTTCCTAAATACTGTTAAGTTGGAAGCACCTAGAGTTCTGGCAGCTTCTTCAACACCTACATCTGAACTTTCCAAAACACCAATGATTGGGCGTACCATATAAGGAAATGTAAATGTAACATGCACAAACAATATCATAAAAAAGCCTGGTTGAAAGAATCCAATTCCTGCAGGACCCCAAAACAGAAAGATCGCGAATCCTAGAGCAGCTGAAGGTATTGCTATTGGGATATCTAAGATTGTGTCGAGAATTGTGATAACTCTACCCCATTTTCTTTTGGTAATGATAAATGCAAAAGGAATCCCAAATAATAAATTTATAACTACAGCTAAACCTCCTACCTCTATAGAACTAATTAAACTGGTGTATAAATAGGCCCACTTGTAATCTTGACCCAAAAATAATTCTTCGTTTAATGTAGCCCCCTCTAAAAAGATTTGTCCAACAATGAAAAATGAAGGCAAAAGGATGAATAATGATAAAACTAACAGAGCTAAACTGTCTCGAATATTACGAAAATATCTATGGCTGAAAAATTGTTCCATTTTTGGATAAACGGACTTCAGAGGAAATTTAACCTTGCGTGTAAAGAACTTTATTGAAAATAAAAGAATTATTGATATCAATATCAATATCCCTGCTAAAAGAGATGCTGAAGGCAATTGTAATTGACGTCTAAACCCAACAATTAAAATTGGAGACGTTTCTACTAAACCTGAAAGTATTATTGTTGCTCCAGTTTCACCTAAACTTCTTGTAAAGGCTAAAATTGCTCCGGCAATAATGCCCTCTTTCATCATTGGGAGCGTAATTGTTCGGAATACAGTAATACCTGATGCTCCAAGTGTTCTGGCAGCATCTTCGTACAAGACATCCGCTTTTTCCAAAACAATTTTCATATTTCGTACGATATAAGGGAATGTAAAGATTATATGACCAAATATAATTAAAGTATAACCGGGGTTCACTCCAAAAACACCCCAAAATAATAATATTGAAAATCCTAATGCACTCGTTGGAACAGCCATTGGTAAATCAACTAAAGAATCTAAGATTTTTTTTCCTCTAAAATTATACCGAGTTAGTATAATTGCAATAGGGAAGGCGATGAGAATATCAATTACAACCGCTATTGCGGCAATTGAAAAGGAGACCCCTAATGATCTTAAAATATTTACCCATTGAAGATCTCCAATCAAATCATCATTAAATACATCTCGTTGAATTGAGGGAATATTTAAGAAAATAGTGGAAAAAATGTTTATAATAGGTCCAATGATGACTAAAAGGAAGAATATTATTGTAATTCCATCAAGAGTCTTTCGATAAACCGGTTTCGAGAAAAATTTTTCTAACTTTAAGGTTATAGGTAAGTTTTCTACTATAGGTGTTAAAGTCGAGTCCAATTCAGTTGAGTTCCTAATAAGTTTATTCCTCATCTTAGATCGTTTCCTATGCTTTTGTTAATAACCATAAATCTGGAATTTTTAATAAGACATCTCCGTTTTTAGGAGTTTCTAACTCAGGTACATTAATCTCATATGCGATTCCATTTTTTTCGTAATTAAATACTTCTGGATCTAGCAGAATGGAGTCATCAATAGGCCGAAAACCATATTCCAATGCCGATTCTATTGTGGTAGTTTGGTTTAGAAAATTTAAAAACTCTTGAGCCACAAACCGCTGTTCAGGTGAAATCCAATTTGCGTTCAAGATACAAAAGGGATGATTGCTGTATAATGTACCTTCTTCAGGATAGATAGCTATTATTTTTCCTCCCACAGCAGTACTAGATATATCCCGAATAAGATTCTCATAAAGAAATACGATATTCAAACTTGAAGGTCCTTGGGTTTTCATATATCTTGCTAAAAATCCTGTTGATTTTCCATATAAAATAGCATCTGATTCAAATTCCTTAAGCCAATTTTGATTATCTGTAATTTTTAAATCATTTATAGATAAGTTCTCAGAATCTACTCCAGATGCGGCAGAGACCGCCATTATAGTTGTCATGAATCCTGAATTTGAGAGACGCGGGTCTGTATGAGCCATTTTAACATTAATATTTGGATTAATACTTAAATCGTGTACATCTGCAAGGCTTTTAATATTATTAGTCTGGTTAAAAGACTCCCATGTCGCAATTACTATAGGAGAATAAATTATTTTTACAGATTCTTCAATATTAACTATTGGTTCTCCTCCTCCTGTCAAATCAGCCCATTTTGTATTTAAAAATGGCAACCATATTGAACTTGCCGGACTCCAAATCGTTGGAAAAATTTCACCGTTTAAAATACTAATTAGCGAGTCTGAAGATCCGAAAGGCTGCATATCGATCGAAATTTTTTGGTCTGGATGATTGGACTCCCACTCTTCAATGAAGTTAGTGTAAGCAATAGTCATCCAACTCGCTTTCTCGGAGCTGTAAACGATGCTAATATGTATAACATCCTCTCCAGTACTAAATATAAGGTTTGTCGAAATAGTTCCTATGGCAAAACCTAATATAAATACCAGAATAATCTTCCCTTTATTACTTCTTTTAACCTTACGCGAATTCTTCATCATTCTAAAGAATTAAGAGTTTTTTTATATAAAAGATTGAATATAATTGTCAATAAGAGTAAAAATGATTCCTGTTACAATTCCTAAAATTAAAATAAGGCCAAAAAGTAAAATCCTTTTCATAAAACAACTCTTTAAAAATATTTTTTACAGCTTTTACAATTTATTTTAAATAGAGTAATATTTTTTTTTAAAGTTGCTCTCTATATTCTATATACAAAAAATCTCTCTTTATTTATTATCCTCAAAACTATTTTCTCTATAATTTATAGGATATAAATTTTAGACATATTCAATTGTAGCTGGAGGTTTCGGTGTAATATCAAAGTAAATATCTTTTGTGTCGGGGAACTCTAGCAATTTATATTTTATTTCTTCGATTAAGTCTATCGGTAAATTGGTAACGCTTGCCGTTCTAGCATCTATGCTATTGATTGAACGAATTATTACATCATAAATACCTTCGTGGCTTTCGTGAAGTTCGTAAAGAATTCGAGCATATCCCTTTACTTGAGAAGAAAAGCGCACTAGTTTTTCAAAATCCCATTCACCCTTAATCGATAACGGAACTTCGTAAGTCCTATGACCGTTAATGATACCAGTAACTTTTCTTAACAAAACATCTGTAGTCGTTGCAGCAAACGCTTGAAACGGTTCTTGCTCTCCTTTATCATTAATGATCATGGGTTTTCCATATTTTTCTGTGTAATAATCGTTGATAGCGGATTCTACAACGTCGTGAACCCTTTTCTCATATTTTAAATTTTCTATTGTTACAGGACCAATAATTCTTGCTGAAAGCGCAGGGCCGGGAAAAGCTTTCCTAAATACTAACTCGTTTGGCATATTGAAATATTCAAGAGTCTTTCTAACTTCTGGTTTGGTAAGACTCGCGACTGGTTGGATGGTAGATTCTACATCGTATTCAATCTCTAAATTATGCTGACTTTTAACAAAACCTTGGGGATTTTTCGCTTTTAACGTGAGTTCTTCTTGCAACGACATAGTTTCTTTCAGATCTGAGATTTTCACACCAAAACTTTCTTCTATGTCCGGTAATATAGTGCCATCAGCTAGTAACTGGCAATTTTCTTCTTTAATAACTCGACTTATCGTATCGGAGTATGCTTTTTTAAATAATTTTCTTTTACCCTCGGCATCTTCTTCTCCAAGTATCTGAGGTAAAAATTTATCTCGTATATCTACAATTAAAACATCAGGAAATAGGTTTTTAATGTGTTCTCTTTCTTCTTTACCTCTAATTATTCGCATGAGTCCGTGATCGATGAAAACCGGAATGGTTTCGATTTCTGCTTCCTTGAGAAGAAGATAAGTTGCCGAGCTATCGATCCCACCTGAGAGAGCGCAAAATACTTTTTTATCTTTTGCATGCTTTTGTAAAAATTGAACTGCTTTTTTGACAAACTTTTCGGGTTCACTGGGTGGAACTATTAATCTATGATTTAACATAAAATAAATTAAGCGAGTTCTTAAAAAAAGTATAATTATTAATTGGTTATGATTCGCCTAAATTTTAAAAAGAAAATATTGATTTTTTGGTTTTTTCATCGTATTTCTGATGATATTCTTCAGCTCGATAATATTCCGTAGCATGAACAATTTCAGTTATTATTGGTTTTTTATATTTTCCAGACTTATCTAATTTTTCCTTTAATTTTTCTGCCGCTAGTCGTTGTTCTTCTTTATTATAAAAAACAGCAGACCTATATTGAGTTCCTATATCCCAACCTTGCCGATTTAGAGTAGTAGGATTGTGGATGTCCCAGAACTTTTCCAATAATTCCTCATAAGAGACAACTGAAGGATCAAAGGTAACTTTAACAACCTCAGCATGTCCAGTTTTATTAGTACAGACATCTTTATAAGTAGGATTATTGGTGGTCCCTCCAGTATAACCAACCTCAGTTTCAATTACGCCTTTCACATTACTAAACTTAGATTCAACTCCCCAAAAACAACCCGCACCAAAAATAGCTTCTTCCATAATTAATATGATCAAAAATTAATCGACTAAAAAAAATATGGATAATGTTTCATAAAAAAAAGGGATAAAGCGCAAATATTTCTAATGGAAACCTTGAATTATTGTTGATTGCTATAGATATAAAGTATTTATTAGAAATTTATAAAATTTTTCTCATGAATTACTTCTTTAGGGATTCTAGATCTTTTAATTCTCGATGTAACACTTTTCCAACAACAGTCTTTGGAATTTCGTCAATAAATTCTACAAACCGTGGATATTTATCAAACGCCATGTTATCTTTTGCCCAATTAATGATATCTTGTTCTGTAATTTCTTTGTCTTTATAATCTTCCTTTATTACAACATATGCTTTGATGTTTTCCTTTCCTTCGTCATCTATTATTCCTATAACGCCACATTCCTGAATGGCTTCGTGGTAATACAAAAGTTCTTCGACTTCAGTAGGATAAACAGAATGCCCCTTATACTTGATTAAGTTCTTTAACCTAGCCTTAATGACAAAATAACCATCTTCGTCCATTAGCGCTAGATCCCCCGTCCACAACCATCCATCCTTGATTGTATTTTTAGTTTCCTCCTCCCGTTTATAATATCCCTTCATCATCTGCGGCCCTCTTGTTACAAGTTCTCCAACTTCTCCAATCCCCAGCGTATTGCCGTTAGGATCGCAAATTTTTACATCTGTATTCGGAAACGGCATACCAATTGTACTTGGTTTGAAGTTAGCTTCAAAAGGGTTTGCTGTAACGGCTGGGGACATCTCAGTTAATCCATACGCTTCTCGAAGCTTGGATCCCGTAAGGTCTTCGAATGTCTTCCTTACATCATCAGGAAGAGGTCCCGCCGAACTTAAACAATATTTAATGCTCGATAAGTCGTGATTTTGGATTCCTTCGTAAATATTTAGATTATTATAAATAGCAGCTACTCCAGGAAATACAGTAACTTTAGTTGCTTCGATAACTTCTATGACTTCGTGAGCTTCACGAGGATTAAACACACACGCTAGTTTCCATCCATTATGTACACACATATTCATCATAAAACCCATGTATATGTGATAAAACGGTAATGCAGCTAGTAATACTTCTTTACCTAATTCTTTTTCAACAAACCACGATTCAGCTTGAAAAATATTAGCGGCAATACTTCCATGGGTTAACATAGCTCCCTTAGGGAATCCTGTTGTTCCACCCGTATATTGCAATTGAGCTAAATCGTCTTGAGTGATTTCTACTTCTGGTGGATTTGGTATTGTTTCCCGTATTAAATCTTCCATCATAGGATCACCTCCTATGGAAAATTCAGGAGGTGCCATAGGGTCAGGTGATAAAAAAGGCGATAAATTGCTATAAAACTTGTGTTTTACACCAGTTTCGTCTATTATAGGATCAACTAATCCAGAAAATCCTTCCCAACCGATATAACATATTGCGTCACTGTCGTTCAGTTGCCGCTTTATCTCAAGTTTTTTAAATAATGGCGAGATTGGAGTAACAATTCCACCAATCTTCAAAATACCGTAATAGTAAGCAATAAAAGCGGGATTATTAGTAAATTGGATTGCTACACAATCACCTTTCTTTATACCAAGTTCGTTTAATTTTGTTGCTACGCGATTTACAATATCAAGTAACATAGAATAGGTGAGTTCGAACCCCATGAAATATGTAACTATATTATTAGGATACACTTTAGCAGAATCTTCGAGAAAATCAATTAAATTCTTATTTGGAATCTCTACCTCTTTTGGAACTCCATTTGGCCAATATTTGTAGTAAATTTTTTGATCTGACATAATTTTACTTTTATTCTAAATGTTATTTATTATTTTTCTTCTGAAATTATGCTTTATGAAATTGAATGGTTAATTGTTCTACATATTAGAAGATTTTTTTATTATTGAGTTAAAAATAGAATTAAATATAATAAAAATATTAATTTTAAAATAAGGCATTAAATATATTGTGTAAAAAATAATCCTCTTATAGACTAGCACTTAAAGTCTGAGGAAAATTAATATACTATTATTCAAAAAAGGTGTTAAAAATGACAGATCGTGAGGGTGCGTTTAAATTATGCATTTTTGGAGATGGAGGCGTAGGAAAAACTACTCTTGTAAATAGATATCTCACAAAAATATTTGACGAAGACATAAAAATGACCGTTGGTGCTGATTTTTATGTTAAAGACTTAGAA